>Ga0307933_1001576_pt1 | contig 17421 bp, 17 predicted proteins | sample OrgLakmetageno88_FD_201811 | JGI IMG/M metagenome (GOLD analysis project Ga0307933, IMG submission 201811) | Saline water microbial communities from Organic Lake, Antarctica - #88 | ecosystem: Environmental > Aquatic > Non-marine Saline and Alkaline > Saline | place: Antarctica: Organic Lake...
GCCGCATGCATTTGCATAGAGGCGCTTTGCATCCCCTGCACGCCTTTATACATCGCTGTACTTAAACCGTCATTACGCATACCGTCAATCATTTCAGGACACCCAAAAATTACAATTCATCACAAGTGCTATCGGCCGGTATGGCAAAACATTTAATCTTTTTTGGCGTTTTTTAAAAAATCTAAAATATCGGCGATTAAATTTTGAGGATGGCTGATAAACGGAGCATGAGAAGCTTTTTCGTAAACGATATGCTTGGCTAAGGGTTGCAAATCGGCAATTTGAGCACTACTGGCGTAAGGTATTAAGGAGTCTAGGCGGCCATAAATACGCAGCGTCGGCACGTTAATATTGGCTATTTGGTCTCGTAAATCAATATTTTCCAAAAGTCCTAAACCATTCTTGAGCGTTTCGGCACTCGCCATTGTTTTGCTGGCAAGGCTATTAAGCATCATCTGGATATTTGCTTTAGCACGGCTTTGACCCAAATTTTGGATTGCCAAAAAGCGCTTTAAGGTTCTAACAGGATCATTTACTAATTGTTGCTGAAAGCTGAGTAAGACGTCTAACTCTATTCCATTCCAATTATGGTCACTAGCAAACTTTGGGCTTGAACATAAACAGATGAGTCCTTTGACTTTATAAGATTGCATTAGGGCTATTTGCTGTGCAAGCAGTCCACCAAGCGACCATCCTATTAATATAGTATTAGATTTAAGCTGAGACTCAATACATAAAGCGTCATTGATTAGCTTGGCCTGCGAACGTTTAACACGGTCGTTTTCTGCGTTCTCGTCTGTTGCATTATTCATTGAGGCAAGTTCACCGTAACCCGGCAAGTCTAGCGCGCGAACTGTGATACCCGAATAATCCTCCGCCATTAAATGAGCTTGCAGAGACCGAATAAAGTCGTTAAAGATAGCGCTATTCATACCCCATCCATGCAAAAAAACTAAATCTAAATCTGTACTTGGGCTCAGCTGTTTTACATTTTGCATTGAGATAAGGTACTCCTGAACATCAACTTTCTGGCCTTATATATGGAAGCTCTTAATCGATTACTGCATTTTTTTGAACGTTTACAACCTTGCTTTGTGCATCATAAACACTGCTACCTTTGTCGCCAAGGTGCTTCATCACTTATATGTGACGTCTGCTGTATAGATACCGCATTGTCTCACTTCCCTGTACCAGGGTTTGACTTAATGCATCAACCCAGCATTATTGAGAACATTGTCACTCCATACTTCCATCATTTTTATGCATTAGGGGAGTATGACAACATACTCAAATCCTTAATTAATCAATTGAAGTTTGGCAATAAACCACTGGCTGCTCAAGTGCTTGCTCATTTTTTTGTCCAGTTTGTTTACCCTAAAATATCTCAGCTTAATGACGCCCCTGAAGCACTTATTCCAATCCCCTTATCTGCTTGGAGATACTCTAAGCGCGGCTATAACCAATCTTTACTATTAGCCGAGGCGATAGGGCAGCTAATCGAAATACCCGTAGTTGAGGGCTTGTTTCGTAATCGACATACTTCGGCTCAAAGCGCACTCGATAGGGAACATCGACTAGATAACCTACACAATGCCTTTAGCTTAAAAACTAATATTCCTTTTGAGCATATTGCTATCATCGACGATGTAGTAACAACAGGCGCTACTATTAATAGCGCCTGCAAAAGTCTTGTAGAAACGTATCCTGATTTGAAAATATCAGTGTGGTCAATGGCGGTAACGCCTGCTGTAAAGCGCACCGCCAAAAATGGAAGTTAAAGTAATGGGCTCATGTAAATAGCGTTCGCCATTAGTTTATTTGTACCATCCCAATAACCGCGAAAGTGAACGTTATCAACAAATCCGATAACTACACCGCGACCGGTTGACTTTGCTACAAGCGCAGCACTTTCACTGACTAACTCCTCAATTTCATCTGAGGCATAACCCGCTGCTAGTGGTTTATTCGTGTAATTTGCTATTTCCACAAATGGATTATCTGCACTTTCTAATACCATATTGCTGGTTTTAAATAGTGGCAATATGTCACGTTCAAAACCAAAGAACATAGGGTGAGAACGATCAATCTCGGTCATAAATACAGCACCGGCGACGCGTTTTTTAGCCGCTAAGTCTTGTCTATCTTTAAACTGTAAGTCTTCGGTAGGAAAACTTTCATCAATGGCTTCGCTCGATAAAACCTCGTTATCTATCCAGCCATTTTTCGCAAACCAAGTAAGCGCAGATTTCTGCCCAATTAAAACACCGCCCTGCTTTACCCAAGTTTCGATGCCTTCAGTGACTTTAGTATCAACTGAGTTATAACTACCTGATGCAAATACAATATGCGTATATCCTGTAAGAGATAATCCCCCAAGGTTTTGCAAATCGACTAAGGTAGCGGGCAAGCCGATTCGGGTGTCCAAATAATGTCTAATTTCACCTACCTCCAGTGAAGAAGTACCAACACCGCCGACTAGAAGCAATTTGGGCTCTTTTACTGGCGTAAACTGGCGACTGCCTAAATCGATGCCTGTCGGTGTGAGCCCTGAGCGCACATTATGAATAGCAACGCCAAACTCAGCCTGAGCTTGTGTTAATAACGCAGTAAGATCGTCTGGCTGACTAAGCGCAGTTGGGATCATGATACTGCCCGCTGCAAATGCTTGGGTAGCCCCATTTAACTTCGCGGTAAAACCATCACCCGCCACTCTAACTTGAACTTCTTTTTCTAATAAAGACTGCAACAGCGCAGGCGCATTTGCACTATGCCATTCAAACACATAAGCATATGCTTGCGAGTCAATGTCTTGTGCGGTCTTTTGGCTATCCCATTCACTTGCAATCGTTTTAACTTTACGACGCTCCGACTGTGTCACGTCGTGGTAATCGAGATTAAAAGCCAGCGCTATATTCCAGTTTGAGACATCATAAAAAGTATTGTCGACAAAGCGTTTGCGCTCGCTAAACAATGAACGGATTAAACGATATTGCGCTTGGTCGAGGGGCACATAGATGCTTGCATTTTCTTCAAAATCGACGTCATCAAAGCTTACCGAGTCAGTCACAACTTCGTAATTGACTTTATGCGCCTTTAAAATACTTAACATGCGCTCAAATCGCGTAGCGTCTTTTGATGCTTTTACTATAAAACCATGTAAGTCATCATCCTTTATCAAAGCTTGAGTATCTCTGTAGAATTGACGCTGATAAGCTGCAATAGCTGACTTATTTGCCATCGCACCAGCAAAGGTTGATAGCGATGTAGTGAACTGATTTTGAATAGTACGTGGAAACTCTACTAAGCCATTAATTGACTCTTGAGCGTGGCCACGGCTGCTCGCTTGCTCAAATAAAATACCAATGCTGCCATGAGCATCTGGATAGGTTGAACCTTTACCATAATAGAAATCATCAAAGCTTTCTTCCGTAAAATACAGCTCCTTGGCTTGATCAAGGGCTTGTGCGTGGAAGTCACCGAGGGCTGCCGTAAGGGTCACATTTGTATCGGGCGTCCAAGGGTTTTTTCGTGAGGGAATGCCCGGCTGAAAGAAGAAGGTACTGTTGGTCCCCATTTCATGAAAATCCGTTAAAATATGCGGACGCCAGTTATGGAATTGAGTGATACGCGCTTTTGATTCAGGATGCGTCAATAACAACCAGTCACGGTTTAAGTCAAACCAATAATGATTGGTTCTGCCTGAGGGCCAATGCTCTTTGTGCTCACGGTGATTTGGATCTGCAACCACATTATAACCTTTATGCATGTTCGCCCATTGTGCAAAACGCGACAAACCATCAGGATTAAGTGAGGGATCTAATAATACAACATTCTCTGCTAATAAGGCTTTGACCTCGTCACTTTGCGATGCTGCCAAATGATAAGCAACAAGCAGTGCTGCATTGGTTCCCGAGGGCTCGTTCCCATGCACACTATAACCCATGTATAAGACTAATGGGTCACCAGCCTTAGCGGCCTCGCCCTTAGCTAAGCGAGCTAAATGTGCTTGGCGCATTTGCTCTACATTGGCTTGATTTTCAGCTGCGGTGAAGGTCAGTAATAAGAGCGGGCGCTGCTCATGAGTATAGCCAGTCACCTCAAGACTAATGCGGTCAGAAGCCTGGGCTAGTGCTTGCATATACATGACGACTTGGTCGTGACGAACATGCCAAGTTCCCACCGGATAGCCTAAAATAGCTTCTGGCTTGGGAATAGCTGGATCGTAGTTTTGATTGGCAGGTAAGTAGTCTAAATCACTTTCTACCGCGCTGGCATTGCTGACTATAAATACGCTGGCTAGCAGCGTAATAAGACTTAAAGAAAATAAACGCTTGTACTTGTTATACATATTTCACTCATCGTTAAGGCTAAAAACAGATAAATTGTGACGCATAATCGGTCAAAAGTATAATTTTACCCACTTTTCTTCGTAATATAATAAAAAAGCGTTAATACTTGAGTGTTTTACTCGGTTATTTTTTGTTATCATTCTCACATTAGGATTGATGGAGACCAATATGATCAATATTTCAGAACAAGCACAAACACATTTTGGCAAATTATTGAGCCAACAAACGCAAGGCACTAATATTCGCGTATTTGTTGTAAACCCAGGGACATCTAAAGCTGAATGCGGTGTTTCCTACTGCCCTCCAGAAGCAGTTGAAACAACTGATATAAAGCTTCCCTTTACTGGCTTTGATGCAGTTGTTGATGAAGAAAGCGCGCCTTATTTGGCCGAAGCTGAAATTGATTTTGTAACCGATCAAATGGGTTCACAACTTACGCTCAAAGCACCAAATGCTAAAGCAAAAAAGATTGCTGATGATGCGCCTTTAATTGACCGCATCAATTATATGATTGAGTCTGAGATTAACCCTCAGTTAGCCAGTCATGGGGGTAACGTATCATTAGTAGAAGTCACCGAAGAGGGTAATGTCATTTTACGCTTTGGTGGTGGCTGTAATGGTTGCTCAATGGTAGATGTAACGTTGAAAGACGGTATTGAAAAGCAACTGCTAGAACAATTTGAAGGCGAAATCACCGGCGTTAAAGACGCGACAGAACATGAAGCAGGCGAGCATTCTTACTATTAGACATTAAAATGCGTAAGTACGTGCTATTGCGTATTTATCGCTCTAAAGCGGCCATAATTATATAAAAAGTGGCCGCCTAACCCCAAGCCTCGCACCGCCAAAAATGAAAACATCGCTATCCACAATGCCTTATTTTCAAACCCTAGAATATGTTCACATACAAGGTAGGTAGGGAAAAATCCAAGTAGGGTGCTTATTAACATATTGTTTCGCATGGTTTTGCCTTGTGTCATACCTACATATACACCATCGAATAAAAAACACCAATGTGCCACTAATGGCAAAGCAATAATGACCCAGCCATAATCAAGCGCGATGCGGATTAGTTCATCTTGATTAGTCAGAAGGGCCATAATATTCTCGCCAAATAGCCAAAAGACAAGGCTATACAGAAGCGCAATGATGCTAGACCAAAACAAGCCAATTCTGACTTGTGAACGCAAACCATTACTATCACCTTTACCTTCTTGCTCTCCGACTAATGATTCTACTGCATTCGCGATACCATCTAATCCAAGAGCAATGAGAGAGAAAAACTGCATTAAGATAGCATTAACAGCCGCTGCCTCAGTGCCAAATTGTGCACCCTTTAAAATGATAAAGGCAATCGTAAACTGCAGTGCTAAATTGCGAATTAACATATCTGAATTTAGTGATAGCAAGGGCTTAAGTTGATGTAACGAGCACCATTTTTTATGTAAGGTTATGGGCGAATACTGGCGGTGAATGATGATAAAGGCGAATAACAACATTGCATACTCGGCAACAACGGTGCCTAGAGCAACTCCCTTTACACCAAAATCGAATATATATACAAAAATCAGGCTGGCAATAATGTTTATCAGGTTTACCACTACCTGTAGCAATAATATTAGCTTGCCCTTTTGCTGCCCTATTAACCAGCCAATCAGCGCAAGATTAATCAGTGCCGCAGGTGCGCCCCAAATTCTTATGTGAAAATAGGCGCTTGTACTTTTGGCAACGTCGGGCGTAACTTGAGCAAACCAAAGGCCCGCATTAAGAAGGGGCCCTTGCACCATCAATAACACCAAGGCAATACAAAAACCCAATAGACCCCCCTGTAGCAAGGGTTTCATTGCTTGAGCTTGAGGCTTTGATTTTGCTTGAGCACTCAGCCCAGTGACTGACATTTTTAAAAAACCACAAATCCAATACACCTGAGTTAAAATCAGACTTGCAATCGCGGCACCGGCTAAAAAATGCAAGCCATCCATGCGCCCCAATATTGCAGTATCAACTAAACCTAACAAAGGTGTTGTGATATTTGCTAAAATAAGGGGAACAGCGATGCTGAGCAATGTGAAGTGTGGGCGTTGTGATTGTGTCAAAATGTGTTTTGAATCCTAATTGAGTTGAGAGCTATCTTATGTTGTATGTCTTACGCAAAACCCTTTTTTTGGTAGTATTGTACAGTAGTTTGATTAGTGCAGTCAGTGCCAATGAAATTAGCCCGCAAGTAGTCGTATTGCAATATCATCATGTCGCAACCAATACCCCAGCGATTACCTCAGTAACGCCTGATACCTTTCGCCAACACATGCAATACCTGAGCGAACATCATAGCGTAATTTCTCTTCAGACTGCGTTAGATGCGATTCAGCAAAACAAACCTTTACCAAAAAATGCAGTGGCTATTACCTTTGATGATGGCTACACCAATATTTTAGAAAATGCGCACCCTATTTTGCAGGATTTTGATTTTCCCTATACGATATTTATTAATCCTCAAAGTATCTCAAGTCAAAGCGACCAACTCACTTGGGATGAGGTTATTAGCATGCAGCCACTGGCAGACTTTGCCAACCATACCCTTGACCATATTCATCTGCTTGAGCGCATAAATAATGAAACTGAAGCCCAATGGCTGAGCCGGGTAATGAATAACATCTTACAAGCGGAATTAATATTGAAACAAAAACTCGGTTATAGCCACCGTTGGTTAGCTTATCCATTCGGCGAGTTTAATCAAGCATTACAGAGTGCATTACTTGATGCTGATTTTATTGGTTTTGGGCAACAATCAGGAGTTGTTAGCACCCACAGCAACTATGGCGCTTTACCACGGTTTCCATCGTCGGGTCGCTATGCAAATTTAGAAACCTTGAAAGTGAAAATGAAATCAATTGCTATGCCCATAGAAGCGGTATCACCATCACAAAATGAGCAAGCATTAGGAGCAGAACTTGAGGAGCTTGAATTGAAGCTATTAATGCCAAATGAAGACCTTCGCCTTGAGGCTATGGCCTGTTTTTTTGCTGGCGAGCGCATAATTCCTCAAATCGATGGAAGCAGCGCAACGATTGAATTAAACCATACATTTAAACCTGGAAGAACCCGAGTTAACTGCACCGCACCTAGTCGTAGTCAATCAGGTAGATTTTATTGGAATTCAGTACCCTTCTTTACGCCAACAAAAGAGGGTAAATTTTTAGACTAGAGTTTTTACCATACGTAAAAAACGTTGATTAGTTGGTTCATAAGCGCTTTTGCTTTTTACTGCGAAATCCCATTTTTGATAAAAGGAAATGGCTGTTTCATTACTGGCGTCGACATCAAGTACTATGCGCTTTTTGTTTTTTCGATTTGCCTGACGCACCACAAAGGCCATTAAATTACTCGCGATATTCTTTCGTTGCCAATCTGGAGCAACGGCAAAATGGCCTAAACACACTTCATCTGACGCAGGGGGCTTAAATACGACCTGCAGAGCATCATTGCAGTTCACAATATGTGCAATTTGAGCAGGACGTAAAAATCGTGTGAGGCTATCGATAGTGCCTAAATGAAAGGTCGAAGGCATATTACTGTGCCAAAGGCTCATACACGCCAGCACTTTATCATCAGCATGAGCCAAGTAGTGCCTCACTGCACTGTATTGGCCGTCTGAGACCCTACAGGCGCTTGTTAAATAGCTAATGGCCTGTTCGGATGAACCAAACAGAAAGTCCATTAGCGTTGGAGCTGAGGCATATATTAGAGGGGCAAGCGAATCAGCGTCCTTTGCATCACCTATGCGTAACGATACTGAGTCCTGCATGAGTTCAAGAGCTTGAGTTAAGCAGTATTGGCATATCGTTGAGTACTTGTCCAACGTCGCTTATAGCAAGCTGGCCTGGAACATGTTTGGGCTTGAAACGACCTATAATATTTCCAGCCGGATTTATTACAACAATAGATGCGCTGTGATCAACTAGGTAATTTGGATTATCGGTACTCTCTGAAATTGCGTACATCATACCCATGCTACGCACTAGCGGAAAAAGCACAGTATGGGGGCCGGTGGTCGCAATAAAATCATTATTGAAATAGCTGACATATTCCCCCAAACGCTCAACCGTATCACGATTAGGATCGACAGATAAAAACCATACTTGCAGCGGAGTATCGCTTACACTAGCTTGAAGCTGAGGATAAATATTATTAATTTCGGCTAAGGTCACAGGGCATATGTCTGGGCAAAATGTGTAGCCAACAAATGCTAAGGTCCAGTTGCCTTTAAGATCCTCATTTGTCATGACGCTACCGTCATGTTTACTCAACTCAAAGTCTGTAAGTGCTCTAGCTTGCGGGTACCAACTTAAATACTCTGTCTGAGTAGAGAGATCACCTTGCTTGTCAGTTTGTGGTGGTGCAATTGTCAGCGCTAAGTACACACCTAAAACTAAAGCAAGCACTGCAATAAGGCCTAACCATTTTTGCTGCATCTATAACAACTCCCTTATGTAACGGCTTTTTTTAAGCATTGAGGATAAACAACAGGCCTCAATGGCTAAATATAATGATCGACCAATAAGATTAAAAATAACAACATCAAATGGAGAATAGAAAACTTAAAGGTATCCATGGCGGTGCTTGCTGCCGGTTTAAACTTAAGTTTTAAAGCCATGTACATAAAGTACGCGTTGAGCATACTCGAGCCCAATAAGTACAAACCGCCGCTCATGCCAGTTAGATAGGGTAACAAGCAGACCGCGCAAAGTAAGAGGGTGTAAAGTACTACGCAAGTTTTTGTGAATTCGATGCCATGGGTAATGGGCAACATCGGTATTTTTGCTTTTGCATAATCTTTTTCACGATGTATCGCTAGGGCCCAAAAATGCGGAGGCGTCCATGTAAAGATAATTAGAACCAATAATAGTCCATAAGCATGCACTTCACCCGTTACCGCCGTCCATCCTAATAGTGGTGGCGCAGCACCCGCTAAACCGCCGATTACTATGTTTTGTGGAGTAGCACGCTTTAAATACATGGTATAAACCACAGCGTAACCCACCAGACTGGCTAGGGTGAGCCAAGCCGTTAACATATTTACAAACACGGCTAATGCAATAAAACCTAAAACAGCAAGGACACCAGCAAAAACTAGCGCTTTTTTAATCGAGACTTTGCCACGCGCGACAGGTCGATTAAACGTGCGAGCCATAATACTATCTATGCGATGGTCAACAACATGATTTACCACTGCGGCTGCACTTGAAAGCAATCCGATACCAAACATACCTGCAACTAAGATAACCGGCTCTACCCAACCCGGCGTTGCTAAGCACATACCAACCAAAGCGGTTAATAATAACAACATAACCACACGCGGCTTGGTCAGCTCATAATAGTCACGCCATGTCGCACCCGACTCTGTTGCTAATTCAGCGGCCAAGGACTTACTCATGTTGGTCTCCTTGATGTATCGCCACTTGGCGTAACTGCTTGTTCATCATAATATTTTCCATTTAATTCTGTGCTTTACTCTAATTTCTTGCCATTAGCTAAGCCTAATTGCTTAGCCAATACGAGAGAGCTTAAGCAATTTTTTTATGTCTGCGAGCATATCTCGGCTATCCATAATTGCTTGCTGTTCGTCTGGTGTATTCGGATATTTCAATACAATGTTATTCAAAGTGTCGGCAATAAAAATAGCATTTACACTTTCATCTTGAAACACTTTATTTACATTTTCTTTTGGTTGCTGCAACACTTGCGTTGCGCTTATTTCTGCAATTTTAGCTAGTGCGCTTTGATCGCTCTCACTTGTGGCAATAAATATCGCATTAACTCTGTCAGATTCCCTACCAATAGCCTGCTTTACTTGATTGATGCTATAAATCGCATTATTGCACGCTTGGTCACAATTAACGGGGATCACATACAAAAAGTGCCATTTTTTGTCGGCGTCTTGCAGCATACTTTGGGCTTCAATTATAGGGTCTAACAACTCACCTCTGTTGGTTGATGCTTTATTAAACCAATCATTATCTAATGCAATTTTAGCCATAATAACGGGTACCACAAACACCACTATTAAGAGTATGAAGCTCAGCTTGCCTGTATTTTTTATTGCCATTGTTTAATCCTGACGCCCTTGCATTGTTTTTATCACGGTTAAAAGAAAAATGGTTAGTCCCGCTATGCCTAAGCCAAACCACTGGATGGCATATCCTAGATGACGCTCTGGAGCCATTACGACGACATCCCAGTCTCTCACAAAATTGGCATTTTCAGAAGGTGCAGAGCGTAAAGTAAACGGTAAAACATCGCGGCCAAGATGCTTTTCCATTTCGGCAAAATCAATTTGCTGCATCAAAACAGGAAAGCGTCCGTAATTAAAGTTAGTTTCTTTGATAAGTGTATTGTCTTGGGGAACATAAATAAGTCCAATATGTTCTGTGCTAAATGGCTTTAATACTTTGGGTAGTTGGTCACGCGATCCCGTTCCTGGCACCCAACCTAGATTCACAATCACTACGCCGTAGCTTGTCAGTACAGGTGACAGAACTTCATAACCTACCATGCCATTTTTTAAACTGTTATCAATGAAAAATATTTCTCGCCCTAGTTCACCATTTACTAATACGGGAAAATCTACAAATGCACTGGGGTCATCAACCACTTCAGACAGATATAATGGATTTGCGTCTTGGCGACTTTCAATTTGTGCTAAACGCTCTTCTTTTTCTTGCTTACGGTCGAGCTGCCAAAAGCCAAGAAAAAACATAATGACAATGCAACATAGAGCGATTAAGGTAGCTAAAATAGTCAGCTTATTGGTAGTGCGGAACAACATAATAACTGACGACCTTAAGGAGAAATAGAGATGTTAGTAGTAAAAGTAATATTAGTAGGCTTACTGATTTTCATGATGGTTAACTTAGCTTTTGCAATGCGCGTAATGCTCAAAGGCGAGAGTAAGGAAAAAATGAGTAAGTTTATTGGGCGAAGAGTGCTGACATCGGCCATCATCGTTATTTTGATTTTGATAGCCATTGCCACAGGAGTTATTACCCCTAATCCTCGCCCATATTGATACTAGATGATATAAACAACCACGAATAGCATCACCCACACAACGTCTACAAAATGCCAATACCATGCGCCAGCTTGGAAGGCAAAGTGCTCATCCGCAGTGAAATGCCCCTTCATAACACGTAAGAACAAGACAAAAAGGATAATCGTGCCGAGCGTTACATGTAAGCCGTGAAAACCAGTAAGCAAGAAGAAGGTATTGCCATAAACACCTGATTGTAGCGTCAAGCCTAAATCGCGATATGCATGAACGTACTCATATCCTTGTAAGCCAAGGAAAATACAACCCAACAAAATCGTAAGGCCTAACATAAGTTTCAATTGGCCACGTTTATTTTCTTCAATACCTACGTGAGCGTAGTGCAAGGTCACCGACGACACTAATAAAATGGCAGTGTTATATAAGGGTAAACCTAACCAAGACATCACTTGGGTTTCTGTGCCGCCCGGCGTGACCGTTAATGGCCACATAGCTTCAAAAGTTGGCCATAACACTTCATTAGTCATTGCATTGTTAGATGCACCACCAAGCCATGGAACCGCTATGGTACGAGCGTAAAACAATGCGCCAAAGAAAGCAGCAAAGAACATTACTTCTGAAAAGATAAACCATAGCATGCCTTGACGATAAGAACGGCCTAGCTGAGCGCTGTATAATCCACTCATAGACTCATCAATTTGATTCTTAAACCAACCGAATACCATAACAAAGAGCATGACAAAGCCGGCAAGCAGTACATAACCACCAAAACCAGGTTTTTCTCTTACCACTTCAACTGTGAAGTTGGCTGCGCCAACTGCAATTAAAAATAACGCAACAGCACCAACAATGGGCCATACGCTTTGTTCTGGGACATAATACTTTTGATATTCTTCTGTTGTATCTTGAGCCATGATTATCTTCCTAGACTATTATTCAACGCCACTACTTCGGCTTCATCAGCACTCGCAGTTATGTCGTATAAAGTGTATTGCAATGTAAAAAAGGTTATATCCTCTGGGAGCTGAGGATCAATATAAAAGGTCATTGGCATAATTGCTTCTTCACCGGCCTTTAAGGGCTGATGTCTAAAACAAAAACACTCAGTTTTATTGACATAAAGAGCAGCGGTACCCGGTGAAACAGATGGTATCGCCTGCGCAATAATGTCTCTACTCACGGGGTTTCGAACATAAAAGGCAACTTCAGCCATTTCACCCGGATGGACTTCAACGCGTTTGGTTTGCGCACTAAATTCCCAAGGCATGCCGGTGTTTGTTCGGGTAATGAATTCCACCGTAATCATACGGGAAGTATCAATTTCAACCGCTTCATATACGGCTGCCTCATCGCTTGTTTTGCCATTAATACCGGTAATGTCGCAAAACACGTCATAAAGCGGTACAAGAGCGAAACCAAAACCAAACATACCCACAACTACTGCTAAAAGCTTAGCGACAGTTTTACCGTGAGACTGTGGTGATAAGGCAGCACTTTGTGCCGCTTTATCATCACTTGTTTGTTTATCGAGCTCAGTCATTCGTTAAACGCCTACTTCACTAAAGGCGGTGTTTCAAAAGTATGATAAGGCGCTGGAGATGGAATTTCCCATTCTAAACCTTCTGCACCGTCCCAAACTTGAGAAGATACTTTTTCACCCTTCTTACGACATGCTTTAATCACTAGCGCTAAGAAGATCAACTGTGAAAGACCAAAGGCAAATCCACCGATGCTGATCCATTTATTAAAATCAGCAAACTGTAGAGCATAGTCAGGAATACGACGTGGCATGCCCGCTAAACCAACAAAGTGCATCGGGAAGAACAATACATTTACAGAAACTAATGAGCACCAAAAGTGTAGCTTGGCCAGTTTGATATCAAACATACGACCAGTCCACTTAGGTAGCCAGTAGTATACCGCTGCCATAATGGAGAATATCGCACCCGTTACCAGTACATAATGGAAATGCGCTACCACAAAATAAGTATCATGGTATTGGAAGTCCACAGGGACAATGGCCAACATCAAGCCAGACAGTCCACCGATAGTAAATAAGATGATAAATGCAATAGCAAAGAGCATAGGCACTTCAAAGGTCAAACTACCGCGCCACATTGTCGCAACCCAGTTGAATACTTTTACGCCAGTTGGTACTGCGATAACCATTGTCGCCACCATAAAGAACAGCTCAGCTAAGACTGGCATCCCTGTGGTAAACATATGGTGAGCCCATACAATAAACGACAGTAAGGCTATTGATGCGGTCGCATAAACCATTGAGGCGTAACCGAACAATCTCTTGCGTGAGAAAGTGGGCACAATATGAGAGATAATACCAAAGGCCGGCAAAATCATAATATACACTTCAGGGTGGCCAAAGAACCAGAAAATATGCTGGAAGAGAACCGGATCACCGCCCCCCGCTGCATCAAAGAAACTTGTGCCAAAGTATTTATCGGTAAGAACCATGGTTACCACACCCGCTAACACAGGCATGACGGCAATTAACAAGAATGCTGTTATCAGCCATGTCCATACAAATAGAGGCATTTTCATATACGTCATGCCAGGGGCACGCATATTAAAGATGGTTACGACTACGTTTATCGCGCCCATGATTGAGCTGATACCCATAATGTGCACTGAGAATACAAACAATGCCGTACTATCGCCACTGTAAGTAGTCGATAAAGGGGCATAGAATGTCCAACCAAAAGCCGGGCCGCCACCTTCTACAAACAACGAAGAAAGTAAGATTAAGAATGCAAATGGTAATATCCAAAAACTCCAATTGTTCATTCTTGGTAGGGCCATATCTGGCGCACCTATCATCATCGGAATTAACCAGTTCGCAAGACCCGTAAATGCAGGCATTACTGCACCAAAGACCATTATTAAACCGTGGACGGTGGTCATTTGGTTAAAGAAGTTTGGCTCTATAATTTGTAAGCCTGGCTGGAAAAGCTCTGCACGTATGACCATAGCCATTGCGCCGCCAACCAAAAACATAATAAAAGCAAACCACAAATACAAAGTACCAATATCTTTGTGGTTAGTTGTTAATAGCCAGCGTGTTATACCCTTAGGTATGTGATGATGATGGTCGTCGTGGCCATGAGCATCATCAGTAGCTGGTGTATTTGCTGTGTCAGTTACAGTCGACATTTACTCATCTCCTAGTTGCCATTCATTACGGCGTTAATATCTTTAGCTTGAACCATATCGCCAGTATTGTTTCCCCAAGCATTACGTTGGTATGTAATAACCGCTGCAATTTCTGACATGGTTAGTTGTTTTGCGAATGACTGCATTGCAGTGCCCGCAGAACCATAAACAATAATTTCGATATGAGCCTGTTGATCTTCAAGGGCTATTTGAGAGCCTTTTATTGATGGGAATACACCGGGTAAACCTTCACCATTTGGCATATGACACGCCGCACAAACTGAATCATGAATGCCTTTACCCGTGCTCATGAGTTCTTCCATTGACATACTCATTGCTAGTAAACGCTGTTCTTCTTCGGCAGCTCTTTGAGCGATTGCTTCTTGTTCTGCTATCCATGCATTGTAATCATCTGGATCTTTTGCAATAACCACGATTGGCATAAAACCGTGGTCTTTTCCACATAATTCAGCACATTGACCGCGATATACTCCGGGCTCATTTACATTCGTCCATGCTTCATTTATGAATCCGGGGTTAGCATCTTTTTTCACTGCAAAATCAGGCACCCACCATGAATGGATAACATCATCTGACGTAATTAAGAAACGAACTTTCTGTCCAGTAGGGATGACAAGTGGGCGGTCAACCTCAAGCAGATAATTTTCGCCTTTAGTAAATTTGTTCTCAATTTGCTCTCGTTGAGTAGCAAGCAAAGAGAAAAACTCCACATCATTGTCCATATATTTATAATGCCATTTCCACTGAGAACCCGTTACTAGCACCGTGAGGTCAGGTTTAGATACGTCTTCCATATCAATCAATGTATTAGCTGCAGGTACGGCCATGGCAATAAGGATAAGAAAAGGGACGACTGTCCAGGCAATTTCAACTTTCACATTATCGTGAAAATTAGCGGGCTTGGCGCCCTTCGATTTACGGTGTCTGATCATTGAATAAAACATCAGACCAAAAACAACGACCGCGATCGCGACACAGATATAGAACATCATCATATGCAGGCCATGAACCTGCTGACTGATATCTGTTACGCCAGGGCGTAAATTTAAATCTGAACGTTCACTCGCGCTTGTGGCTAATGCCAGCAAGGGTGCACTCGATAAAAGAGTGCCTATAGCAAATTGCAACAACTTCACACATGACTCCAAAAAATTGTAGTTCGACGCTTATCAACCTGAATTTTGGCCAGACTTAATTTTAGTCAATGCGGACAGGCGAGTACGTCTATGTTATTTGAATGTGAATAACATGCTAATGATTAATCAAACGGAAGGCTTCGTCTAGTACTTTTTATACTTTTCCCGTTCTTATTCATCGTTTTTTCTACAAACTGTTCACAATGTAGACAAAAAAAAGAGCAACATGTAAATATTGCTCTTTATTTGTAATCTCAATGTTAATGAAGCTAGTTTAAACTGACATTATCTCTAATCACGCCTACCGCCAAACCCTCTATTTCAAAATATTGAGAGCGTAAATCCACTTCAATTGGTGCAAAATCTTCGTTTTCAGCATATAAGAATACACTCGCGCCCTTCTTTTCAAAGCGCTTAACAGTGACATCTTCGTCAATGCGGGCAACCACGATTTGTCCATTTCGCGCATTGTTAGTTTTGTGCACGGCAAGCAGGTCACCATCCATGATACCGATGTCCTTCATACTCATGCCATCTACTCTTAACAAAAAGTCTGCACCGGGATGAAACATGGCTGGGTCTACTTTGTATTTTGATTCTACGTGCTCTTGCGCCAAAATAGGTGAACCGGCCGCTACTTTTCCGATTAGTGGAATACCTTCCTCAACTTCATCTTCTAGCGGGCAATTCAGTCGAATACCACGTGACGTACCTGGTAAAATCTCAATCACGTTTTTCTTTGCGAGCGCTTTTAAATGCTCTTCAGCAGCATTTGCAGATTTAAACCCTAAATGCTTTGCAATTTCTGCTCGCGTGGGGGGCATGCCAGTTTCAATCATCGTAGTTTTGATGAGAGTAAGAACTTCTTCTTGTCGGGGAGTTAGTGGACGCATAAACAGCCTGTTTTTCTATACAGTTGTACTGAGTATATCCGCTTATTAATAAAGCGCAACTAAATTGTTACATTTAAAGCTAGCGATAAGTACTTGAAAGCGTGTTAATATTTGCATGACTATTGGTATTGGAGTGGTTATGCAGGTAATAGTTACCTTCTTTCGATGGGTGATCTCTAAAATTGTGGGCTTATTGGTATCAGTTAAAAGTGTGCCTGCAGACATAAGTAAAGAGTTGGGAATAGATACTTCCAAGCCAATTGTATACTTACTGCAGACTGAATCTTTTACCGACACTCTTGCGCTTGAGAAGTCGACACAATCCTTAGGCTTACCCAGCCCTTTCAGCGATATTACCATCGCAGGTGAGCAACGCAAACGCCGATACTTCTTAAGTCGTCCTCAGGGATTATTTAGTCGCCGCATCAAAAAAACCTCAATTGAAGACGTTTATACTGAATATTTCAATCTACATCGTAAACATAGCGATCTTGATCTTCAGATTGTGCCTGTATTTATGTCGTGGGGGCGCTCTGCAGGAAAAGAAAGGAGCGGTTGGGCGCAACTTATATCGACCAAAGCCTCACCAAACTGGTTACGTAAGTTTTTTATTGTGTTGTTTTTCGGGCGTGACAACTTTGTCAGCTATTCACCTGCGGTATCTTCTCGGCAAATGTCTGAATTGCGCGGCAGCGACAAAGAACTAGCTCAAAAATTAGTCCGAGTTGCTCGCACCCACTTCCAGCGTAAGCGTCAAACTATCAGCGGGCCAACATTGTTAGAGCGACAAACGCTCTATAACTCAATAT
>Ga0307933_1001578_pt1 | contig 17416 bp, 13 predicted proteins | sample OrgLakmetageno88_FD_201811 | JGI IMG/M metagenome (GOLD analysis project Ga0307933, IMG submission 201811) | Saline water microbial communities from Organic Lake, Antarctica - #88 | ecosystem: Environmental > Aquatic > Non-marine Saline and Alkaline > Saline | place: Antarctica: Organic Lake...
GTACCGCCAGCGGTGCTTGGAAACATCTCAAGCACACCAGATTGTAAATTTGCAATGCACTCAGGGACGCTGCCACAAAACTGCCCTGAAGGATAAACTTTGACCTCTACTCTGCCCTCACTCTCACGCTCAATATAGGTTTTGAAGGCCATTAAACCAATATAGTCCTCATCTTTAGGTGAGCCTTGAATAGCAGCCTTAATGGTAAATTCAGCTTGGCTGAATCCCGAGCGATAAATACCCACAGCGCACATTATGACTATCAGCCCATATATGCTCAATAAGGTGATACGTTTTGTTGTCATTACGCATATCCAAAGAGGCGCGGTAGCGTCATAGTCAAGGCCGGAAAGTAAGTAATCAAAATGATGACAAATGCTTCAACCGCTAAAAAGGGGAGCATTTCGTAGGCAATATTTTCGGTCTTTTCGCCTGAGACCGATGCAGCCACAAAGAGCACCAGCCCCATAGGTGGAGTTGCCAGCCCAACGGTTAAATTAACACACATAATAACCGCAAAGTGCAGTGGGTCGATACCAAGGGATATAAAGATTGGCGCTAAAACCGGTCCCAAAATCAAAATCGCTGGACCAGCATCTAAAAACATACCGATAGCGAATAAAAATAAGTTGATCACCAACAACAATAGCAGCACATTTTCTGTCAATTGTGATATTTCACCCGCGAGTAAGTCTGCCATGCCAGACACGGTAATGATCCACGCAAAGGTCACTGCGGCGCCAACTAATAATAGAATAGTGCCAGATTGCACGGCGGCATTTACAAAGATACGCGGTAGCTTATTAGTCGACAGTGTCTTAGTCACAAATAAGGTAATGATGAGTGCATAACCTGCGGCCACAGCAGCGGCTTCGGTTGGCGTAAATACACCGAGCAGTATACCGCCGAGTAGAATAACGGGCGTCAATAAGGGCAAAAACGACAATTTGAATGCCGCACCGCGTTCAGACCAACTTGCTTTGCTATTTGCTACTGGATAATTCCGTTTCTTAGCAATTCGGCTGGTAACAATCATCAACCCAGCGCAAATCAATAAGCCAGGTACAATGCCTGCTAGAAACATGCCTGCAACCGACACGTTCATAATAAAGGCATATAAAATCATGATCCCCGAGGGTGGAATAATGGGGCCAATCACCGATGATGCAGCGGTTACCGCAGCGGCAAAACGGCGACTGTAGCCATTTTGTTCCATCGCGGGGATCAGCATTTTTCCTAAGGCCGAAGTGTCGGCCACTGCAGAGCCTGACAAGCCAGCAAATAACACGGAAGATAAAATATTAACTTGTGCTAACCCACCTCTAAAGTGACCAATTAAGGTTTGGCTGAAGCGCACAATAGATTGCGTTATGCCGCCTTGATTCATCAACTCACCAGCAAGAATAAAAAACGGTACTGCCATTAGGGGAAAGGAGTTCATGCCTGAATATAATCGATTTAAAAGAGCTGAGAAAAACACCTCATTACCGTCTATCATCAAGCTAAGACCCGGGCCTACCAGTAAAGCAAATACAACAGGCGCGCCTGCCGTTAGCAATAGAACAAATATCCAAAAGTAACTTAACGACATCTATGCAGCTCCTTGTTGAGAACTCTGCTCAGGCAAGCTCTGCAATAGCAGCCTTTCAATCCCAACTAATATAAGCGCCGCAAACATAAAAGGGATACAGCTATAAAAAACAGCAAGTTTAACGGGTACCGAAGACGCGGTAATCGTTAAGCCCGACTGCCAAAAACTCAAGCTATAGGCCAAAAAGATAGCGCTCACTGCAATAACTAAAAAGGTGATTAAGGCTTCCGATAACTTTTTCAATGAGGGGGGGAGCGCATCGGCTAACATTTCTATCGATACATTCAAATTTTCACGATATGCCCATGGCGCCACCAAGCAAGCGACCCATACCATTGAATACTTTGAAAGTTCTTCGGTCCAGGTTAATGAATCGTTTAACACGTAACGAAAAAACACCTGCATTAAAATCATAATTAACATACTGGCTAATAACACACCCGCAGTGTTTCTTGCCCAAAGTCCTAAATGATAATTAAACGCGCCGAGTACCTTGGTAAGCATCGACACCACTGATGTGTATGTTGCCATATACTAATTACTCATGTGTGTGATGTTCGCTAGAAGGACTATAAGCTAGCCAATATTCTTGCACGGGTAAGTCAGCATATGGTGTGCTTAAGCCTAAACCTGCAGTATGTTGAATATCTGGGCCTATGGGAATACGTGCATTTGCACGTGCAAATACTGCCATTTCATCAAGGGCCAAGCTAAGCGTTAATAACTGCCCACCTACCGCAGGACTTTTGCAAGGAAAGCGCAGCCAATCGCCTTTTGGCAAGTAGACCTCTACCGAGCCACCTGGACCTACACAAGGCGCCACTAACAAATCATCGCCTAGCATAAACTGCATATCAAAAGGCCATGCAAGCTTATCATCTGGAAAGGCTAATGCCATGGCACGCATTACAGGGAGCGAATCACTGTGCGCTTGCTGCATAGCACCTTGAATATAAGGCAATAGTTGATAACGTAAAATCAGCGCCTGATTAACCGCTTCTTCGGCCGCTTCCCCATAACTCCATGGCTCACGCTGACCAATACCATGTAAGCGCATGTGCGCTGAAAATACTGCTGCTTGCGACCAGCGCACGTACAACTCGGCGTCACGCGTGTCTTTATAAAACCCGCCCACATCGGTAGCATAATATGGCGCTCCCGACATTCCCCAGCTTAAAGCTCCTCTAATACTTCCAATCAGACCGCCCCAATCAGCCTGAGGGTCTCCACCCCACTGACTGGGGAAACGATGCGAGCCAGTCCATGCAGAGCGACTAAATAAGAACGGGCCATTTTTACTGAATTTTTGCGCGGCCTCATACACACATTGGTTGTATAGCAAACTGTATATATTGTGTAAACGCATGCCGCTGTCGCCGTTGTAGGCAAGCATATTGTCATCTTCTATTTGTTCGCCAAAATCGGCCTTGATCATATCTATGCCTAAATCGAACAAATCTTTGTGAGCATCACGCCAAAAAGCAAAAGCCTCAGGGTGGGTAAAATCAACAATGCCTGACTCAGGCAGCGGCGTAAGGACTTCTGCAAAGGCGCTGGTATCCCACTTATATTGGTAAGCCTCACCACTGCGTTTGTCTTTAATTAACCAGCCTTTTTCTGCCATCTCTTTAAACAGAGGATGTTGCACTGAGACTAAGGGATATTCCCAAATACAAATTTTAAACTGCATGGCTTTGAGCTGGTTAAGCACTGTCGCTGGATCTGGATATCTTGTCGCATCCCACTCAAAGGCAAAGCGAGTGTCGGTGTCTTGCCATGCACGTCCGTCTAGAGTGATCACATCGCAAGGCATGTTTTTTTCACGCACCATCCGCGCGGTTTCGAGCAGTTCGTCTGCAGTGCGATAATAAGCTTTAGACAAGATAACGCCTAGGCTCCAAGACGGGGGAACCGGCGCTTTGCCAGTTAGAGAATGATAGTTCTTTAATATTTCAGCGCCTGTTTCACCATTAAAGATAAACATATCTAGCGCGGCATCTTCCACTAATACACCATATGCACGTTGCGACCATGGCGCAAACCCTACGCTATGAGTAACCGGTGCAGGGGTATGTACAAAAACGCCCCAGCCATCGGTACTCCAAGCAAAGGGCGCGTTTTTATATGAGATTTCGGCATTTACACCCAGGGCATCGTGGTTATAAGAGCGCAAGCACTGGCCACGCTTATTAAGTGCTGACCACTTTTCTCCTAAGCCATATACTGGTGTGTTGGCATCTAATTGCAAACTAAGCACCCAGCCTTGTTGAGTTCTAGCTAGAGGTGGCAGGCGATACTGGCGAACAAAATGTCCATCGTTTGCGCTTTGCTGAACAACTCTATTGGCTTTTAAATAAGTGAATGCAAATGGTTGATGCTGAATCTGTAATGTGGCATCGCCAGAGCAAATACTTGTGGAATTACCGTCACTTTCTAGAGTGCATGGATTTGCAATAATAGGCACTTGCAGCATCTCATAGCTCGCCTGGCCCAGCTCACCCATCCTAAAACGCACACCATAATTGTGCATACTTATAAATAACGGACCTTCACTAGTATTTAGCACAGCAATATTGTCACTTGTAAGCCTCCCCCCTTCAATTACGCTAACTTGCGAAATATCATCCCATTTGGGGACATACATCGCAGGTATTGTAGAAAGGCTTAATGCAGGTTCTTGAGCACTTATAGACATATTGAGCTTCTTGTTAAAGGTATTTTTGTATGAGTGTTTAACTAAAATCGATATGATTTTGAGATAAAAAACCTACAAATCTACACTTGCTGTGTCTTATATAAGACTAAAACTGTGGCCTAAGCTATAACGCAGCATAGTAATTGTCAATGCGAACAGTATTCGTGTAATCAATGTTCATTTGACTTCATTAGGACTTCCTTTTATCTTAGGTCTTATATAAGACTTAAGATAGGGCTTTAATAATAATGAATCAAACAGAACTTAACATCCCGTCAGTGGGTTTTGGGCTTTGGAAAATTGCAAAAGAAGATTGCGCTGATGCAGTTTATCAAGCCATTAAAGCCGGTTACCGGCATCTTGATTCTGCTTGCGACTACGGCAACGAAAAAGAAGTGGGGGATGGCATAAAGCGCGCCATAGAAGATGGTTTGTGCACGCGAGAAGATTTATGGGTGACCTCAAAATTATGGAATACCTATCATCGTCCGGCGCACGTGCAAGTGGCTCTGGAGCGCACCCTAGCAGATCTGCAGCTTGATTATCTTGACCTCTATTTAATTCATTTCCCTATCGCGCAGCCCTTTGTGCCCTTTGAAGAGCGTTACCCGCCAGAGTGGATGTCTAGCGAAGGTAAAATGGAAATAGAGCAAGTACCATTATTTGAAACATGGAAAGCGATGGAAAGCGTTTGCGACTTAGGCTTAACACGCCAAATTGGCGTGTGTAATTACAATAGCGGCTTACTACATGATTTAATGTCCTATGCCCGCATTAAACCCACGATGTTACAAATTGAATCGCATCCCTACTTAACCCAAACGCGACTCATTCGGCTGGCAAAACAATATGGCTTAAGTGTCACTGCATTCTCTCCCTTGGGTGCGCTGTCATATTTGGAACTCGATATGGCGAATAAAAACGAGTCGGTGTTAGAACAAGCAGTTGTAAAGCAAGCGGCAGAGCGACTGGGCAAAACACCGGCACAAGTTGTGTTACGCTGGGGAATACAGCGTGGTAATGCCATTATTCCAAAAACTACAAACCCTAAACGATTAATTGAAAATTTAAATATTTTTGATTTTGTTTTAAGCGATGATGAAATGCAGGCTATCGATGAATTAAACTGCAATCGACGTTTTAACGATCCAGGTCACTTTTGTGAAGCCGCGTTCAATCGCTTCCACCCCATTTACGATTAGGTCATCATATGAATAACTCTACATTGCAATTTCACACGGTTGAACATCAGATACACGAGGGTGATAGCGTTTTTCCGCAGGTGGTGGTTAATGAAAATGACATTTCAACACTTGAAGATTGCGAAGCCTTCTTAGCTGAAAATATTGATGAAATTGAAGCGCAGTTAAAAAGCTCAGGCGCGGTTTTATTTCGTGGCTTTCCGGTGAATTCTGCTGAAACCTTCGATCGTTTTTCTTCTGCTTTTGGCTACCCTAACTTCACCTACAAAGAATCTTTGTCGAATGCAGTACGCATCAATTATACCGAGCGCGTATTTACGGCTAACGAAGCACCAAAGGATGTTGAAATTTTCTTACATCATGAAATGGCACAAACGCCAATATCTCCCACAAAGGTATTTTTCTTTTGTAAAAGTGCGGCGGATCAAGGCGGAGCAACACCGCTATGTCGCTCGGATATGCTGTTTGCAGCGCTAGCTGACGAAGCGCCAATGTTAGCCGCCGAATTTAAAGAAAAGGGCTTAAAATACACCACTCACATGCCGGCAGAAAACGATGCACAATCTGGTCAAGGCCGCAGTTGGAAAAGCACTCTGAATGTTGATAGCCTGGAATCTGGGGAAGCGAAACTAACTGAACTTGGGTACACGTGGTCATGGCTCGACGATGGCAGCTTAAAAGCCACTACTCCATTGTTACCTGCTGTTGTGACCCTTGATACCGGTAAAGAGGTGTTTTACAACCAACTCATTGCTGCATTTTTGGGGTGGAAAGGTGTACGCGAAAACCCCTCATCAGCCATTACATTCGGTGACGGTAGTCCCATTTCGGTTGAAGGGCTTGAGCTGATTTGTCGTCTTTCAGAAAAGTTTACCTTTGACCTAGCGTGGCAAGACGGCGACATAGCGCTCGTCGATAACTACCTTACCATGCACGGACGACGTCCATTTACCGGTGACCGTAAACGTGAAGTGTTAGTCGCACTTGCAATGAATTAGTATCCTCATGTCTGCACTTGCTGAGCAAGTAAAATCTATCTTGCCAGGAGTGATGGTATCTTGCATAGTTGGTTTCGCCGCTCTGTTTTTATCTGGACACTATGGCGCACCGGCGATGCTTTTTGCTTTGTTGTTAGGCCTTGCGCTCGGGTTTTTATATGAAGATGGTAAGAGTAAAGCGGGTATTAATTTTACCGCCTCTCATATTTTGCGTATTGGTGTTGCCCTGCTGGGTTTACGCATTGCCTTTAGCGACCTACAGGTACTAGGTTGGCAGACAGCTTTGCTGCTCCTCTTCGCGGTGGGCTCAACCATTTTAGTGGGCGTAGTTTTATCCAAACTTTTAGGTCTAGACAAACGTTTTGGCATGCTCACAGGCGGTTCTGTGGGAATTTGCGGTGCTTCTGCCGCCATGGCGATTGCAGCAGTATTACCTGATGATAAAAACAAAGACCGAGACACTTTAGTCACTATTATTGGTGTTACCACCCTGTCGACTACCGCGATGGTGCTATACCCCATAGTGGCCGGTATAATCGGCTTAAGCGAGACGCAAACTAGTATTTTTTTAGGCGGCACTATTCATGATGTGGCTCAGGTTGTGGGCGCCGGGTACTCAGTATCCACTGAAACTGGCGACTTAGCGACACTCACGAAGCTTGTTCGGGTAGCCTATTTAATGCCTGTAGTGCTATGTATTTTGCTGGTTTTGCGCCGTAATCGCGACCACTCCAGTGACGCAAAAGCACCCGGATTCCCACCATTTTTAATCGCCTTTGTAATACTAATGACGCTCAATAGCCTAGTAGCTTTACCTGCGCCCGTTACAGCCATTGCGTCAGAGGCATCACGTTTTGCGCTGGTAGTCGCCATCGCGGCGATTGGTATGAAGGCAAATCTAGGGCAAATCTCTAAAGTCGGTATAAAGCCAGTAATATTGCTAGTGAGTGAAACTGTGTGGATTGCAGTGGTAATTTTACTTGGTATTTGGTTATGGCTTGGCTAGCGCCAGTTCATCAGCATCCTAAAGACTGAAATTCTTGATTAGTCTTTACCATTTGCTAAATTGAAGCGATGATAGCGCGATTAATTAACAGGTAATATAATGAAAACGTATTTTGCAAAACAGCTCTTTGACGGTCAGCAAATGCACCACAATATGCATATGCAAATTGATCAAGGCCGTATTGTGAATATCATAGCTGCCTCACAGAGCACGCTGCAAGCCCAGATCCAATTAGATGGATTAGTTACCGCCGGATTTATTGACCTGCAGGTAAATGGTGGTGGCGGTGTGCTATTTAACTACGAACCAAGCTCTGAGACCTTAAACAAAATGGTACAAGGCCATCATCAATATGGCACCACAGCCATGCTACCAACATTAATTACCGACAGCAGTGATAAAATGAAACTTGCGGCAGACGCAGTCTCACGAGCTATTGCTCAGTCTATAGAGGGTATTGTAGGTGTTCATTTTGAAGGGCCGCATCTGAGTTTGGCTAAAAATGGTATTCACCCAAGCAATCAAGTGCGCCCTGTTTCTGATGTCGATTTAGCCACAATCACCCGCAAAGACCTTGGTAAAGTGTTAATCACTATAGCGCCCGAAAATATGCCTCCTGATGTGATTCGTGATTTAGTCAGCCAGGGGCTTGTGGTGTCCTTAGGGCATTCAGGTGCAGACATCGATACCGTGTTAGGTGCGATAGATGCCGGAGCACATTGTTTTACGCATTTATATAATGCCATGTCAGGCTTGAGCGCTCGTACACCCGGTATGATTGGCGCTGCACTCACCGATTCGCGCGTTAGCGCCGGTATTATTGCCGATATGCATCATGTACATCCACTTAACCTAAGACTCGCTTACCAATGTTTAGGCCCTCAGCGATTAATGCTAGTAACTGATGCCATGGCGCATGTAGGAAGCGATATGCAAACCCTGCCTTGGCTAGACTCTACCATCACAAGAATAGGCGGTAAGCTCACGCTTGAAGATGGAAGCCTAGCAGGCTCTTGTTTAGATATGGCAAGCGGTGTAAAAAACATGTACCAAAGCCTTATTCAGGCGCCAGAGCATGGTTCATTGCAAGCCGACAAAAGCCCACATCAAGTGCTGATGGATGTGCTAAACATGGCGAGTAAAACGCCTGCCAGTTTAATGGGCCTGAGTGATAGAGGATGCCTTAAAGATGGCTATCACGCAGATTTTATATTACTCGACGAAAACTTTGAAACACAAGCCTGCTGGATAGGCGGTAAGCAAGTTGCAGGTATTACGCTAACTAGACTCTAAAAAGAACAAACGTCAGCAATCAAATCATATGAACAATTGATATTAACTTGGCCTAGTAGCGCTACGATTGCTTTTTACTAAGGCTAAGAAGTCATCTGAACTGACTGATTTACTCCAAAGATAGCCTTGTCCGTAAGTACATCCAATACTGAGCAACTGTTGCTTTTGCTCCTCAGATTCTACCCCCTCAGCTACCACTCTCATACCCAAGGTTTTCGACATATTCACAATCATTTCAACAATCGCTAAATCTTTTTCCGACTCAAATATTTTATTGATAAAGCTGCGGTCTATTTTCAGAATATTAATGTCGTTTTCATGCAGGTAGCCAAGGTTAGAATAGCCCGTACCGAAGTCATCAATCGCGATACGCACTTCCATATCAATTATTTTGCGTAAAGCACGATTGAACCTACTATGCATATCAAAAAAGACCGACTCGGTAAGTTCAAGAATTAAGAACTCACCCTTCAAGTTATATTCTTCAAGCACCTCTTGCACTTTATCTTCAAAATTACCTCTTTGAAATTGAATAGCTGAAACGTTAACGGCTACACATAAACCGGTAAATCCAGCTTCATGCCATGTTTTGCAGGTTTTAACCGCTTCGCGCAATACCCAATATCCAATTTCTCCGATAAAGCCTGATTGCTCGGCAATAGGAATAAATTCAACGGGTGATATATCGCCCAATTCAGGATGTTTCCAACGAATTAAAGCCTCAGCGGCTATAATTTCTTCATCCTCAATAAGCTGTGTGCTTTGATAGTGCAAACTGAACTCATGCTCAGCTAGGGCTGCCCGTAAATCTTGAGAAAGCCTCAATTGACGAGCACTGTCTTTATTCATTTCGGCATTAAAATATTGATAGCTATTTCTGCCACTGCGCTTTGTTGAATACATTGCTAAATCAGCTTTTTGATATAACCCAGAAAAATTAGTGGCATGCCCAGGCGCTACAGAAATACCAATTGAAACGGTCGGAGTGATATTGCTTGCTTCTAGCTTGATTGGCGCACTAACAACTTGCAATATTTTTTCTGCTAAAGCAGAGTATTGCAATGATTCACCTTCATGCTCATGCAGCGCAATGATTACAAATTCATCGCCACCAAAACGGCAGACCGTATCTGTTTCGCGGACACAATCCATCAGCCTACTGGCAACCGTTTTGAGTACGCTGTCGCCGATAGCGTGTCATTAATCGCTTTAAAATTATCTAAATCAATAAATAATAACGACGTTTCAAAACCCTCTCTAGACCCAATTTTTAAGCGCTGGCGCACAACCTCTTCGGCCATCGCTCGATTTGGCAGGCCAGTTAAGGAATCATGATTTTGTAGGTGTATAATTTCTTGTTTTGACTGAGTGACCTTTTTATTTTCGGCGGCTAAATCATTAAGTAACTTTTGCGTGTTAATAAACGCTAAGTACACCGCGAGGCTGACCATTATCAATACCAGCACTAGCACTATTGATGTATTCATATCGGGTGGCTGCAACACATTAGTATAAAAACCATATTGGTTTGCAAAGCCATTTAATAAGATATTGGCGGAAATAATCAGTAGCAACCATCTTGCTAATTTGATACTCGATACTAGCATCGCAAATACCAAAAGGCCGGGGAAAGCCATCATAGCCTCGTCATTTAGGCCCTCACTTCGCCACATAAAGAAGCATGCTGTGAGTGTCGCGCAAACAAGAAATACCGACGTGCCGAGATTTGGCTCGACATGCTTAGCAAGATAATAACAAGCAATAAAAACGAATATATTGGCGACAAACACAGCAACCGCAAACCATGTTTGCGTAAAGGTAAAATAAAGCGCAAGCAATAGGCCACAAACAATACTGGCAATGATGACTTGTTTAAACATATGCAGTTTAAACTGCACGATAGGCTTGGTGCTATGCTCAGTCGTCTTAAATATATTTAGGGTCTTCAATATGTGTTTTATAGTCGCAAGCTCTGCATCAAATAAGCGGTTATAACAACAATATGATGAACCTAGCACTATTACAAGTTGAACTGCACAATTTTAAGCCCTCAAAGCCCCGCCGAATATAAGTATTATACAAAATAGGCGTATCAGCATGTGATGCATCTATGTATAAACCTGCTAATATATCACCCACGCATTAGTTGCACCCACTGCTCGCAAAAAGGTTCCTTTATGTCCACTGCCCCGTTTCCACATTTACTTACGCCCTTAGATCTCGGGTTTACCACTATAAAAAACCGTACCCTGATGGGTTCAATGCACCTTGGCCTAGAAGAAGAAAAAGGCGGTTTTGATAAACTCGCGGCCTTTTATGCGGCGCGCGCCCGAGGCGGTGTAGGTTTGATAGTAACAGGAGGAATAGCACCAAATATTGCAGGCTGGGTGGCGCCATTTGCAGGGCGTATGAGCAGCAGTCGCCATGCTAAAAAGCATCAGGTGATTACCGATGCAGTGCACGCTGAAGGCGGAAAAATATGTATGCAAATTTTGCATTCTGGGCGCTACGGTTATCATCCATTAGCGGTTTCTGCCTCGGCAGCAAAATCCCCCATCACTCCGTTTAAACCCAAAGCACTGTCGGCGCGCGGCATTCGCAATACCATTAGCGATTATGCCGAGTGCGCGAACTACGCCAAAATGGCTGGATATGATGGCGTAGAAATCATGGGCTCTGAAGGCTACCTCATTAATCAGTTCTTTTGTGAGCGCACTAATTTCAGAGACGATGAGTTTGGCGGCAGTTTAGAAAATCGCGCACGTCTGGCAATTGAAGTAGTAAAACGCACCCGCGAAAAAGTGGGGCCTAATTTTATTATTATCTACCGCTTATCTATGCTCGATTTAGTTGAGGGCGGCGCTGGGTGGGACGAAGTGGTTTATCTCGCAAAAGAAATCGAAAAAGCCGGTGCGACACTCATCAATACTGGCATTGGTTGGCACGAAGCTAGAGTCCCCACCATTGTTACGTCAGTTCCTAGAGCTGCGTTTACTTGGATCACAGAGCGAATGAAAAGCGAAGTATCGATACCGCTCATTGCAACTAACCGTATTAACACCCCAGAAGTAGCCGAGTCAGTGTTAGCTCAAGGCCATGCTGACATGGTCTCGATGGCACGTCCATTTCTAGCCGACGCCGACTTTGTGGCTAAAGCCATGCGCGACGAATCAGATCAAATTAATACCTGCATTGCCTGCAATCAGGCATGCTTGGATCACGCATTTGAACAAAAGCGCGCCAGCTGCTTGGTTAACCCACAAGCATGCTACGAAACTGAACTGATTTTTAAATCTGTGGTTAGCCCCAAAAAACTTGCCGTCATTGGCGCCGGTCCTGCCGGCTTAGCTTTTGCTACCTATGCCGCAGAGCGTGGACATGATGTTCATTTATTTGAGCAAAGCGCTGAAGTAGGTGGGCAGTTTAACTACGCCAAGCAAATTCCAGGCAAAGAAGAGTTTTATGAAACCTTGCGATACTATCTGCGCAAAATTGAAGTGACTGGGGTAACGCTACATCTCAACACCCAAGCAGATGCGGAGACTCTAAAGCCGCACAATTTTGACGAAATTATATTAGCAACAGGCATTAAGCCGCGCATTCCAACCATTGAAGGCATAGAACACCCCAGTGTCATGAGCTATATTGATGTATTACGTGATCATAAACCGGTAGGCAAGCGTGTTGCCGTTATTGGGGCCGGCGGCATTGGCTTTGACGTATCAGAGTACTTAGTTGAGAACGCCCATCTCACCATTCATTTAGATAAGTGGCTTAGCCATTGGGGCATAGATAAAACCTTTTCGCACCCAGGCGCGCTGCAGCCTAAAGAAGAGGTAATTCCAGAGCGCGAAGTCTTTTTACTGCAACGTAAAACCACCAAAGTCGGCAAGGGTTTAGGAAAAACCAGTGGTTGGATCCACCGTGCCTCATTGGTTAATCACAAAGTACAGATGATGGCAGGCGTAAGCTACGAAAAAATTGATGACGAGGGCCTGCATATCCTCATTAACAATGAGCCTAAGACGCTGAAAGTCGACAATATCATTATTTGTGCAGGCCAAGACCCGTTCAAAGTACTAGAAGAGAGCTTGCTCAGCGCAGGCATGAAAGTACATATTATTGGCGGTGCTGATGTGGCTGCAGAGCTGGATGCAAAACGCGCAATACGCCAAGGCGCAGAACTAGCCGCAGCAATATAATTGTTATTTAGAGTAATAAAAGCGTAAGCAATAAAAGGAAAGGCAAGCCATGGTTCAATTTTTTAAGGCTTCAGGCTCGTCTAAAAAAGGGCGTAAAAATAATAGCTCTGCCGCAGAAGGTCAGCCAGAGAGCTTATACATTGACGTACTTGACCAACACGGAAAAGGCATTGCTTTGTCTACTCATCCTATAACGGTGGTGGAAGGTGCCTTACCTACAGAAACGCTGAATGTGCAAATTCTCTCAGAGTCTAAAAATGTGCGTAATGGCAAGATCATCAGTATTCAAAGTCCATCGCCGGATCGCATTCAAGCCATTTGTGCAGTATATGAGGCCTGCGGTGGCTGCAATTTACAAACGCTTTCAGCTGAAAAAGGCTTAGCTCACAAACAAGATGCATTAGTGCGTTATTTCAAGCGCGCCCTTAAAATCGAAGATACTGTTTGGCAAGCGTCTGTTCACGCAGACATTGACTATTCGAATGCCCAAAGTGATATTGGCTACCGACGCAAGGTTCGCTTTGCGGTGGACGCTCGACAAAAAAACTCCGTCAAAATTGGCTATAGGCAAAGTCGCTCCAATAAAATTATCGACGTCGACACATGCCCTATCTTACTGGCGTCACTAAAAGACAAAATTGAAGTATTTCTGCCCTTACTTAAAAAGCTACGCTGCATCCAAAAAGTAGGACACCTCGAATGCACACTCACAACAGACGGCGTAATTTTATTGATTAACTTCAGCAAAAGCGTAAGCAGTGATGACTTAAAAGCACTTGAAAACCTTAGCGAAAAAACAAAAATCAGACTCATAAGCCGTGCTAAAGAAGGTATTCTAGGCGACTTTGGAAAAGAATTTGCCAGCTTAAGTGTTAGCGATATTTCAGGTCTTAACTTGGATATAAGCGTGCACGATTTTATTCAGGTGAACCCAGCGGTTAATCGCCAGATGATTGAAAAGGCGGTGCTTTGGTTAGCACCCACAGCGACTACAAGGGTGCATGACTTTTATTGTGGCGTTGGTAACTTCTCTATTCCTCTTGCTAAGCAGTGTAGCAAGCTGCTTGGATATGAAGCGGTGCATACCATGGTAGAGCAAGCTAGACACAACGCCGACAAAAATGGTGCGTTTAACACTGAGTTCACAACCATAAATTTATCTGATCAGAGCGCTCTTCAAACTTTAGACATCGCATCTACTGATTACGTATTACTCGACCCATCTAGGGAAGGTGCACATGAGCTATGCGAAGTATTACTCAAGTCAAAACCCGCTCGCATTGTTTACGTTTCATGCAATTCGAACACATTGGTAAGAGACTTACAAACCCTCAGCGCCGCATACAAAGTAAGTGCTTTGTGTGCGCTAGATATGTTTCCTTTTACGCAACATTTAGAAGTTATGGCATTACTTGAGGCGAAATAAGTTTAAGTAAGAGCATTCCTAAGATGCGGTAAGGGGTAAAATAGTAGTGTGCTTCATCGTTTCCATGACAAAGCCAGCGGTCACTTCAAACAGGTCGGCCGCAATTAGGGTTTGATATAGCTTGTCATAACCGCGCATGTCTGACACCACCGCTTTTAACAAATAGTCTACATCACCACCCATTCTGTATACTTCAGTAATTCCAGGGATATCTGCAATCACCTTCTTAAAGTTACTTGCCCATTGCTGATTGTGCTGAGCGGTGCGCACCGAAATATACACCGTCAAACTTAATCCTAGTTTATTTGGGTCTAACAAGGTAACGCGTTGACGAATCACTCCCGCCTCTTCAAGTTTTTGAATACGGCGCCAACAAGCCGACTTAGAAATACCAATATGCTCAGCCAGCGTGCCCACCGACAAGGCAGCATCCTCTTGCATTAAAGACAATAAGGCCACATCGATTTTGTCCATTTTCACATAAGCATCATATTGATTCATAAATCCATAATTAATCGAACTATCGTTCTAATATATTACACTTTTACGCAATAATTGGAATCAATGTTTCATTTAAAAGCAGGTATGATTTATCGGTCTTAAGCTTATTGGAAACACCAACGTGCACGCAATATTTGATAAAATTAGAAAGGCCGTGATTGGCGCGAACGCACCTATTAATACACCTTTTGGTGTAAAGCCACTTATATATGCCGACTACACTGCATCTGGGCGAAGTCTAAGCTTTATTGAATCGTATATTAGCCAGCATGTGTTGCCATGGTATGCAAACACTCACACCGAGACCTCTTTTACCGGCGCACAGTCGTCTAAATTACGCGAGCAGGCGCGCGACGAAATACGCAAAGCGATTAACGCCTCAGCGCAAGACAAAATAATTTTTTGCGGTGCGGGTGCAACTGCCGCCATCAATAAAATAATGGATATACTCGGCTTGCGTAATCCAAATAAAGTGCCAAGTGACGACCCAACACAGTGCCCTGTGATATTTATTGGGCCATACGAGCATCATTCTAACGAACTACCTTGGCGCGAAAGCTGTGCGGAAGTAGTTTGCATACCACTTACCGCTTGCGGTCAAATCGACGTTGCCGTGCTAGAGCAAAAACTTATCAAGTATAGTGATCGAAACTTAAAAATTGGAAGCTTTTCAGCTGCATCGAATGTCACTGGCATTCTTAGCAATGTTGACGTCATTACCGCGATGCTAGCCAAGCATAAAGCACTTAGCTTTTGGGATTATGCAGCCGCCGCACCTTACATCCCAATCAATATGAATAGCACGACTCCTATTGATGCGGTATTTATTTCACCACACAAGTTTATTGGTGGCCCAGGTACGCCTGGGGTTTTAGTGGTCAAAGAGCATTTGGTAAAAAACGCCATCCCTACCATGATTGGCGGCGGCACGGTGTCGTTTGTAACCCCTACTAAACATGTTTACACCAGTAACATTGAGCGACGCGAAGAGGGTGGCACCCCCGCTATAATAGAGGCGGTAAGAGCTGGCTTGGTATTTAAACTGCAGCAAGAGGTGGGCCTTGATGCCATTAATACATCTGAGGACGCTAAGGTAAATACCGCCATGGCCTTCTTTAGCTCCGCGCCTAATATTGAAGTACTAGGCAGTCAAAAAGCCAAACGCTTATCAATATTTTCATTGCGCTTTAAACATCAAGATAAAGAATTGCACTATGGTTTTGTTACCGCATTGCTAAACGATCTTTTTGGCATTCAAGCGCGCGGTGGTTGTTCATGCGCTGGACCGTATGGGCACAGTTTATTGAATATGGATAAAGCCTACAGCGAAGCTATTGAAAAAGAAGTTGGCGATGGCAATATGATTTTACGTCCAGGTTGGGTAAGACTTAACTTCAACTACTTCATTTCACAAAATGAGTTTAACTACATTTTACAAGCACTCAAACTTGTAGCTGAGCATGGTTGGCGTTTGTTGCCATTTTATAAACTCGACAGCGCGACTTGGAGCTGGCGCTACCAAGGTCAAAGCCTACAGTTACCGAGTTCATTTAGCGAGATGACCTTATTAGATAGTGTTGATCAGCATACGAAAAATAATGCCGAGAGTTCTTTAGCTAATACGACAAATAAACAAGAGCCAGACTATGAAGCATTGCTGTTAGATGCTACCCAAGTATTACTCAAAACAACGCTTAATCACGCCAACTACCCAATTACGCTGAGCCCCTCCGCTGAAGCACTTAGATGGTTTACGCTGCCGCAAGAATGTTTTGATGCCTTAACTTCCAGTTCCATTGACCGATTAGCTGAAATTAACTGAAATTAGCGCCTACAAGCAATGCAGCAATTGACTTATTCCTAAATAATATATATTATAACCAAAACTACTTAGGAGATCCTCGTGGAATTAATCGGTTACATAGCCGCGGTTGTAATGGGCATCGTCTTAGGGGCTATCGGTGGCGGTGGCTCCATACTTACAGTGCCTATTCTCGTCTACCTTTTTGGGCAAGACGCATCCATCGCAACTGGCTATTCTCTTCTAGTTGTTGGACTCACTGCCACTTACGGCGCCGTGAGTTATTACCGACAAGGCCTGATCGATATAAAAGCAGCGATCACTTTTGCCATTCCCTCTATTATTGCGGTGTATTTAACACGTGCATTTTTAATGCCTGCCATTCCTGATGTTATTTTAAGCTCGCCCTTTGTGATTGAAAAAAACACATTTATTATGGTAAGTTTTGCGTTACTAATGCTCTTATCTGCATACATGATGCTGACCCGCGACACGAACGAGATAAAGAGTAGCGTCGCCAAACATAGTGTTCTTTTAATTGTGCTTGAAGGAGCCGTAGTAGGTGTTGCGACAGGTATTTTAGGTGCTGGAGGCGGCTTTTTAATCATTCCAGCCTTAGTGATATTAATGGGTATGGAAATGAAAAAAGCCGTAGGCGCTTCCTTACTCATTATCTCTTTGAAATCTTTAGTAGGCTTCAC
>Ga0307933_1001590_pt1 | contig 17337 bp, 14 predicted proteins | sample OrgLakmetageno88_FD_201811 | JGI IMG/M metagenome (GOLD analysis project Ga0307933, IMG submission 201811) | Saline water microbial communities from Organic Lake, Antarctica - #88 | ecosystem: Environmental > Aquatic > Non-marine Saline and Alkaline > Saline | place: Antarctica: Organic Lake...
CCTCTATGATTTGGATAGCGGCCTCATCCTTTATATGCAGTGGGATAGAGGCAAGCCACAGTTGCTTTTCGATGGATGTTAACTTGCCGCCTGTAGCTATTTTTGCGATAGTCTGAGAATCTTCTTCGAATACTGGTGTTAAGATAGGTCGAATTGGTTCATCAATTAATCCGCTATCAATAAAACATCTTCTGAACACTTTAATTACGCTTGTCCAAGTGATAAAAAAGATTGCACTTTTATTATTATTTGTTAAATAGTTAATAAACGAACACCACATAACTTTCTCCAGAAACGGACTCAATTTATTAGTTTTCAGTAGAGCGTGCAAATCATCAACGCTATTGCAATGCGTTGCAAAGGAATTTAGAAGGTCGGCGAGCGCATCCATCCCATATCTCTGCGAAGTGTACTTCTGTGTTGCGCCGTACTGGTAAACATGACGATAAATATCGGTCGTCAGGTCATCGCCAAAGGCTTCATGAAATTCACCGATTGCAAAATTAAAGGCTTTACCTTCTTTAGATTTCAGTTGCCAGCCATCAAGGTACGAAATGCGCTCTGGGCTGATCCGTAAATTTTGGAACCGACCAATACATTGCTCTATGTGTTCGTTAACCTTTGTAAGCGTAAGTTTGGGGTAACTGAATTCATACTTTACAAGTGTACTAAAGGTTATGATGACAAGACGTGTCACATCATATGCTTGCTTGCAGTCGTATTGCGAGTACATAAAGCCAACAAAGCCATGCAATTGCTCCAATAGGGACTCTTGGCTGTTTAAAATGTCTAATGCTTCATAACCAGTCGCTTGAAATGTTGATATGTAGGCTGAATAGTTGTTTACTACCAAACCTGTATATCGTTTTGGGGTATTATCTGAGAGGAGTTTCTTAAAAGCTGGTGATAGAGCCTTTTGTACAGCTGGTAACGATTTAATCGCGACTCGATTCATGATGTGGAAGCCTTTTTTTATATTGTATATTCAGTATTCCTAGTTGTTGATAGTTGTCAATAAAAATTATATAAAAAATAATTTTTTTTTGATAATAATATCAGCTTCTTACGATTTTTTGATTGGTTTTGTTGTTAGGAGTAAATGAAAAGGCCTTCTATAAACTTTGCGACCACATGATGCCGAGTTATCATCAAGTAGAGTTTGAAGTACGGGTATATCTCACCGAATTTGAGAGAAATGGTAATATTTTTTTAAATCAATGAGGTGCAAAATGGATTATAAATTTGTAAGAGACATTACCGGCGCGCCTTTAGCTGAATGTGACGCCGAAGCAAGTATATTTGGTGATTGGCTGAATAATGAACTAGGCAACAAGCCTGAAGAAGTTGCTGTCTTACTGAGTATTATTGACCAGCTACAAGCCTCTGAGTTACGTGTATATAAAGTCAAAGGTCATGATTACACCCTTATCCTTGATACCGATGAAGCAGAATTACATACTCATTTAGGCCATTGGGATGAAGAAACCGAGCTCCCAGAGGGCACAGAGCTCGACCAACAGATTGCAACCGGATGCGGACTGGAAGACTTAAAAGAGCTCTTGCTCGACTGGCATGAGTTTATTGTTAATCCATAATACGTTTTTGATTTAGCCCAAGCCATGCATCAAATATCTCTGGATTTTCAATAGCAATGAAGCAAGTGTCCATTTGTGCAGGTTTAGCTTCAAGCTTTAGTTCGAGCAACTGATCGTCGCGCATCACGTGCAATACTATATGCTGTCCTATTGAGCAGGCTTCTAGAAAGCGCATGAGTTTGGCTGTGCTTGCTTTAAAGTGATTACAGGCAACAATCACATCACCTAATTGCAATCCAGCGTCAGCCGCTGCGCTAGACGCCAGTACTTGTTTCACTTGTGCACCTTGTATTTCATCTGATAAAACGGCACCAAAGTCTCTAGAAAGAGGACGTTCACAAGGTAAACCGCCCTTATCAAGATTGGACTCTTTTGAACGCATAGTAAGGCGAAGCCCTATACTAGTGAGCATGGAAGATAGTGGTAAATCCATCACGGTATTCACGGCAACATGTAAAAAACTGTCTATGTTGAGGTTGAAATCTTGCTCACATATTTCTTGAATGACCTTATCGAGCGTACCCGACTCATTCCTACCATAACGCTGCCATAAAATTCGCATCACATCGTCTAAACATTTTTCATTATTAGTTTGTTGGCGCAATGTGATATCTAGGGCTAGCGCGACAATAGAACCTTTTAAGTAATAACTCACAATATGATTAACTGAGTTTGCGTCTTGCTTGTAAAAGCGGGTCCAAGCATCAAAGCTCGATTCACCAATGCTTTGCAAATGACGCCCAGGGTTGCGCATTAATCGAGTGATGCTTTGTCCAAGTATTTGACAGTATTCTGCTGGGCTTACAAGACCGGTACGAGCGAGTGTTAAATCATCATAAAGTGATGTGAAACCTTCGTATATCCACAGCTGTGGGCTATAGCTTTCTTGACTAAGGTCAGGGCTTACCATCATCTTTGGCTTAATACGTTTAACATGCCATGTATGGAAAAATTCATGGGAGCACAAGCTTAAAAATTGCTGATAGCCTTCACTGTTAGGCCCAACTTCACCTCGCATAGGCAGGTCAAAACGTGCGTATTGCAAAACGGTTGAAGCTTTGTGTTCTAAGCCGCCAAAAGCATTGTCGCAAAGCAGCGTCATAAACCAGTATTCTTTAACCGGAGACTCTTCAAACAGGTTAATGTGGTGCTGACAAATAGGCGCTAAATCTGCACAAATTCTTGATAAGTCCATAGTTTCACGGCCAGTAAACACAACGTGAAAGGTGACCCCTTCAACCGTAAATTGCGCTTGTGTCAATTCACCCATTAACACTGGACTGTCGATAAGTACGTCGTAATTTTCGCAACAATACGCCGTTGCCTGAGCTATCTTCTCAAATGCAGCTGGGAGCGAGTTTGCGCGCGGCATTGCTGTCACAATTTCCCAGTCTTGGGTTTGTTTAGTTTTCAGTAGTTGGACAAAGTGCGGTAATTGCTCGTGACCTATAACATTTAAGAAAGTGCTGGTACCGTTAAAGAACGCATACTCATGATTGATATATGCGCTTCTGACCGACAAGTCGAATGCAAAGACACGGTAATGCACAGCGCATTTAGAAAAGCTTTGTTTATCTTTGCGTGAAAGAGTCCATGTTTGTTTATCGAGCTTGTTTAGCTCAAAATCCTCATCGCTTATAATATTAATTATGTTACGAGCAAAATCTCGTACCATATAACTACCGGGGATCCACGCTGGTAAGGTGAGTGTTAATTCATTGGTCTCAGCGACATTTGCAAAAAGGCTTACTTCAAAAAGGTGTTCGCTCAGATTCACCGGCGAAAGCTGATAACTTATAGAGAACTCTGACATGGGCTACCGCGTTATATAATTTTTAATATAGTAACAATCATCTTTGGACTTTCACAGTGGCATACGGTTTTCGCTTGTGGGCTACGACGAGTCGTTGTAAACTTTCCTTTAACAATATTCGTGCGATTTATTTACATATTAGTTTAAAGCGTTTAGATATCTGATAACAACTGAACATTTAGGCAATAAAAATGTGTTGCACAAAACCATAAATCAACATTAAGAGTGATGTATGCGTGAAATAGAACGTTTAATTAATAACTACGGTGAAAGCCATCAGAATAAAACTAATGTGTGGATTCATGCGATTGCCGTGCCCAGTATCTTCTTTGTTACCATTGGCTTGGTTTGGTCCATACCCGTCCCAGAGATAATGACGCATTTTGGTATTAACTTTGCCCACGTGTTGGCCGTCCCAACTTTATATTATTACTTTAAACTTTCAGGTCCAATTGGCGCGGCAATGACTTTACTTACAATTGTATCTTTTGGCGGTGTTAAGTTACTCATGTTCTTAGATATTTCAGTGTGGCAATTCTGTTTGGCGCTGTTTGTGGTGATGTGGATATTACAATTTGTAGGTCATAAAGTAGAAGGCAAGAAGCCTTCATTTTTTGAAGATTTACGTTATCTCTTAGTTGGACCAGCTTGGTGGTGGGTTCACTGGCTAAAACGGATGAACATTCAATACTGAGTCATACCAAATAAATAACTTAAAAGGCGTTCAAACCTTCATTTGGACGCTTTTTTTTGTGATTCAATCACCAATTACTATCCCAATAGAGTAATTTTCTCTAGCATATCAAGTGAGTATTCGTTCAGTGCTTTGCGGTTTTCTCTAGTATTCGCCAAGGGCACGGATGCAGGGTAGCGATGTTGGATCCCCGCCATACAGGAGCGTTCATTTCTATTTATCATGTCAACGGCGTATGTTCCTAGCTTGCTAGCTAATATGCGGTCTTGCCACACAGGGGAGCCACCTCGTTGCACATGACCTAGCGTTAAAGAGCGCGTCTCTACGCCGGTTTCGCTTTGTAAAGAATCGCATAATACATTCAATCCACCTGGCCATAGTTGTTCGGTGATAATTATAATATGAGAGCTATTTGCACCGTTTTTGCGGCGTTGGTCAAGCTTATCTAGAATTCTGACGAGCTCAGTAGCCGCTGAATCAAAAGTCTCTGGCAAAATAACATGGTCTGCACCACCTGCTATAGCTGAGTTAAGGGCAATAAAGCCAGCATCTCTGCCCATCACATCAACGATGAATATACGTTCAAATGCGTCGGCGGTATCACGCACCTTGTCGATACTTTCAACAGCAGTCTGAATCGCCGTATGGTAGCCAATCGTATAGTCGGTTCCGGCTATGTCATTATCGATGGTCCCAGGAACACCCACTATAGGTTTGTCCCAAAGCTGCTGCAACAACTCCGCTCCCTGAAATGAGCCATTACCACCAATCACTACTAAGCCGTCAACACCCGCATCATTTAGGTGATGGGCTGCGATAGCGCGATGTTGTTCATGCATAAATTTTTCGCAGCGTGCGCTATATAAAACTGTACCCCCACGCTGAATAAGATTACGAATATCTTTGTGTTGCAGTTCTACATAGTCTTGCGTGAGTAGTCCGTTAAAGCCATGCTGATAGCCAATAACGTCTATTCCTTGGCTTTGAGCGGCTAAAAATACGGCGCGTATGCAGGCATTCATTCCTGGAGCATCACCGCCTGATGTTAAAACTGCTATTTTATTCACACTCATAAGAAACCCTTTTTAATCTTACAACCGTATTTAGCATAACAAAAAGTAAATAAAGGAAAACAACTGCATGAAAAAATTCATTGTTTTGTTTGCTGTTATCCTGCTAGCAGGATGCTCCACCAAATTTGCATATAAAAATGCAGATTGGCTGGTGCATTGGTTTATCGACGACTACGTGGATATGACCCGCGAACAAAAACGGCAGTTTGACCAGAATTTTGAAGATTGGATGAACTGGCATCGCGATACACAACTCCCCTTATATTTACTGCACTTTGAAGAACTTGCTAGTGATATTAACACCCAAAACATCACTATTGATCGTATGGAATATCACCAAGAAAAGGCACGTGGCCATTGGCTTAGAGTGCGTGAGCACCTTTCTCCCGACCTAGCTAAGCTTGCGGCAACGCTATCTACCGCACAGGTAGATGAATTATTTAAAAATCTTGAAGAAAAAAATGTTGAGGACGAAGAGGAGCGAGCAGAGCGCGCTGAGCAAAGCCCTGAAAAGCGAAGAGACCGGTGGGTGAAACGCAACAAAGATAATATTGAAAACTGGTTGGGTAAACTCAGCCCCGAACAAGAACGGCTGATTGAAGACCAATATAACAACTTTACTTCTAATGGCCTGATGTGGGTGGAATATCGTCGAAACTACCAAGCAGCGATAAAAGAAGTCTTTAATGCTCCCGATAGAGAAGATGCTTTTGAGCAGGCAATGATAGAGCTGTTAAACAATCCAGATGTATTTAGAAGCCAAGAGATGCTAGACCGAAGTGCCGCTAACGAATATGCGAGTAAGCAATACTTACTTACTTTATTTAATTTTACAAATGAGAAGCAAAGACAGCATATGATTGAAGAACTGAACGATTGGCGCGACGATGTGGTTGAATTAATGCGTTAAGCGCTTTTGGCGGGATGTGCTTTTAGCTGATGACTTTCTCAACATCATCTCGCATGTTTTGGAATTTAAGCTTATGGGCTGATTTAAGCGGCATACCATCAATAAAACGATAAACCTCTCGCGCTTGAACAATATGCTTACCTTCGGGGCGTTTGGTTTTTTGAATCAGTTTTAACAAGCATTGCATAAGATTAATGTTGACGTTGATGTTCATCGGACAGACATTCTTCGCAATGATAAATTCTTCATATGCTTGTTGGTAATTGCCATCACTATATAGTGCAATGCCTTGTTTATTATGCTTAATATACTGACTGCGCTTATCAGCTACCCCGGCCATTTCAGCCTCAATAAGGTACAAAATAGACTGATCTATCTTATCGCTATTTTCCCCAATAACATCGATTAGCTTACTCGCCTCTTCAAAATCACCATGATCTATCATCATCTTTATACTGTCTGGAGCCATTGCCACAGGGAATTCTGGAAACTTGTGTTCTATACTAATTTGTGTCGCTTCAAAGCTCTTTTTAGATTCAGTAGATTTGCCCTCAATAAGCAGGATTCTAGCGTGAATCATCGCCTGAAAAATATCAAAGTCAAAATCGTCTGGACTGCTTTCTATTGAATCATCATTTTGCATGCGTTGCATGGTCAGCATGGTTTCTTGCAAATATCGATTTTTAGTACTTTTCACATCTGTATTTTCAGCAACGTCTAAGACCGCTCTTATATAACCGCACACGTGGTTAATATTTTTATGCACAGAGCGCTGCGATAACTCATAAATAGACTTGGCGCTTTGCATCGCGAGTTCATAGTTACTGTTCTCACGAGCGATTTCACATACTCTAAAGTGACGGTCAATAGAGAGTGGAGATAAGGCAAGTGCTTGTAAAATATATTTTAGCGCCTCTGGTTTCTTATCGTCTTGTAGGTAAGCATCTGCAATTATGTCGTAGGCTTCAACCGTATTAACAGAGCTTGCAATAACCCTTTTGGCTAATTCAATTGCCTTTTCGTAATCTTTTTTGAGTAAATGTGTCTTTGCCATAGAACAAACGGCCCAATGTAAAGCACGCTCTTCTATAACTTGATTTAGGACCTTTTCAGCGGCGTCATATTGCTCTGTTTTCCAATATAACTTCACTAAAATTTGTAGTAAGTGGTTAGTGTAGCGAGCCTCAGTTTGCAAGAAGTGTTTGCAGGTTTGGATACTTAGTTCATATTTTTTATGATCAATTTGGCTGTATAAAGCTGCGAGTGTTATTCGACGAAGACTAGTACGGCTAATACGAGAGTTTAGCTGAGCTTGGGAAAAGGGTTTAATTAAATAGTCGTCAGGTTGTTTTTCTAGAGACCCTAGCACCATAGAGCGAGCGCTATCGCCGCTTATCATAATAAAAACGGCCGAGGACTTTATAAAACCAAATTTGCGAAGTTCCTCTAATAGTTCAAAACCATTTTTACGGTTAGTGCCGAGGTGCAGGTCACAAATAATAATATCGTAGCTATGATTCTTGCAGGCTTTTAGCGCAGCCTCTGCAGATTGTTCAGTGTTAATCTTTTTCGCGCCCAAGGCTTTTAACAACCCACGCAAAAGTAACAGGAAGGGACGCCTGTCTTCTACTACTAAACATCGTTTATCAGAATAATCGAGTTTTTCCATCTAAGCTTAATCAACACTCTGTCTAAATATCATATTACAAGCAACACACACTCACCCCAAACCCATTCTAAATAAAGAAAGGCATATTCTATATCGTATATTTAGCCAAAGCCTTGAGCTATTTTGCCGTCCTGCCGATACACTTATTAGGAAATAGAAGCATTACGGTTAAAGCAATACTGCAAATGAAGCTTGAGCATTACATTAATATACAGCAAGACATAAACAAGGCGCTGCAATCGGGGAATGCGTCAGGTTCTGACGCGGCTTTATTTAATGCTCTATTTAGCGAGCAAATAGAGCTTCAGCGTGAGCATGTAGAAGCTGATGAAATGTTTGTCGCAGATGATATGCTTGCTGGTATCGTAAAAAATAGTCGACCTTCTACACATAACAAAGTACTGGCATCAGACTATGAGTGCGCAAGCGCATTAAACAGTGCATTTCAAGGAAATCGTATTTTAGACGCCCGATTTTTGTTATGCAGCCAATCAAGCCCTCTATCAATGCACGATGATAGTCGCTACATTGATGATACCGTAATGGCAAACTGCCCCTATGATGCTCAGCAACGCATAGAAAAACAGCGTAAAACAGATGTGTTTGCAACAATCGATGAGCCTACTAATGTAGAGATTGAACAGCAGACCACTATGCTTGATGATGTTATAGCGATGGCACAATCGCAACTCTTGTAAAATTTTTAAACTCACTTCAACATTCAAATATAATACTTTATAAACAGCCTAGCTCAGCGTACTCGAAACAACGGGTATAATGTGCTAATGTTCGCGCCGCAATTTTGCATTGGTTTTACGTTCCAACACGCAAAGGAAATAATATGAACAACTACTTAGTTTGCGCTTTGTATAAATTTGTCACGCTTGATGATTATGAAGCTAAACGCGAACCTCTTCGCCAGTTTATGGAGTCTCATGAAATAAAGGGCACTATCTTATTGGCCTTAGAGGGTCTTAATGGCACTGTATCAGGGCCAGAAGCGTCGATTAGCGCTTTGCTCGATTACCTTAACGAAGACCCCCGTATCTTACCCATTTCACATAAAGAATCTTGGCATCAAGAGCAGCCTTTTTATCGTACCAAGGTAAAATTGAAGAAAGAGATTGTTACGATGGGCATTGAGGGAATAGACCCACTCAAAACGGTTGGCACTTATGTGAAACCAGCACAATGGAATGCATTAATTGCAGATCCAGAGGTTACGGTAATAGACACTCGTAATGATTACGAAATTGAGATTGGCACCTTTAAACATGCCATAAACCCACGCACTGAATCATTTAGAGAGTTTCCAGAATACGTTTCTAAAGAGCTTAACCCAGCAAAGCATAAAAAGGTCGCGATGTTTTGTACTGGTGGCATTCGTTGCGAAAAGTCTACTGCCTACCTTAAAGAACAGGGTTTTGATGAAGTGTATCACCTGCAAGGCGGAATTTTGCAGTATCTAGAAGATGTTCCTAAGCATGAGTCTCTATGGGAGGGGGATTGTTTCGTATTCGATAATCGCGTTGCGGTTAATCATGATTTGACGCAAAGTCATTACGACCAGTGTTACGGATGTCGCTTACCGATTACTGAAAAAGACAAGTTGAGTGATAAATATGAAGCAGGGGTGAGCTGTCCTAAGTGCTTCGGAACGCATACTGAAGACCAACTCGCGCGCTTTAGAGAGCGAGAAAAACAGGTGAATCTTTCGAAGGCTCGACAGCAAGAGCACGTCGGTACTGGCGCACGTGACTTAATGCAGCAAAAGCGTGACGAAAAAGCGGCAGCTCAACGAGCACGAGCACAGGAAAAAAAAGCCAATGAATTGTAATTCATCTGTTTTTTCCTAGACACTGGGCGAGTTAACAGAGTACACTCGTAGTTCATATAACAGCAAAAAGGGGAGCGCATATGAGCGACACCCAAACGTCCGCAGCTGCTAATTTAACAGCTGAACAAAAAGCGAGCATTCGCAGCGACTTCGATTTTTTTGACCGCGATCAAGATGGTCAGATTGATTTACGAGAGTTTATTGAGTTACTTACTATTTTATCTCCGAAAACGAAGATAAACCATGTTCAAGAGGGTTTTAATCTTATTGATGGTAATGGTGATGGACATATAGACTTTGAAGAGTTCTTAGCATGGTGGCAAGAGTGTTGGTGGGAATATTAACACCTAAGCAAAAGCTAATGAGTACTAGATAAATAAAACCCGATATTGTGAAATCAATACCGGGTTTTTTTTTGCTAATTATCAAAATGAAAATTGTACTCTAAGCCTCATGTTAACACTCTTGAATTGCAAATTAGATTGTTAGAAAGTATTTAAAAGATAATAAATGATGCGAAAATTAGATATTTCATAAATATTAATATAATCTCAGAAATTTGAAATATAGAATCTAAATTCATTGAAATGTGCTTAAAATACTCAAAATATCATTTTTCTATTAATTTAAAAATTCACTTAAAAGTGCTTAAAATCTTTTAAAATAGGCTAAAAGTGGCTATTTTCCATTAATCATCATTTTTAATTAAAATGTTTTTTATTTTTAATCTTTAAAGTGCATCTTTTTATCCTTCATTGTCTCCATGACAGCGTATAAAACATCACTGAATTAAACTTTGCCGCAATCAACGATTAAGGCTTTAGGCCTTTTTGTGTATTTATATAAATACGTATTTGTTTGGGCTAATACACCATGGTGTAATTTGAGAAGTAGTATCGCTAGCATCTTATATTAACGTTAAGTGTTACTTTGAACCGACTATCGATATTAGTTCTTGGTTTTGCAAGCTTATTCGCTGTTACCGATCATCGAGTTGCTCACTCACAAGATATTTTCCAATCACAAGGCCCTTCATTAACTCGCGGCCATACCAGTTCTATTCATGATCTAAGCGCCAGTCGTCACAATCCTGCTGCCTCTAGCTATTTCATGAAAGGCAATAATGGTTGGCAAAGCAACTTGATTGGTCCTGTAAGTGCTGGTTATGAAGTGGGGAAAATAGACTCTTTAATTGACGAACTCGACGAGTTAATCGATATACTTGAAAATGAAGATTTGTCGGTTGAGCAAGCGCTTGAGGCAAAAGAGCGTTTTGAACCCTTCTTAGAGAATGCAGCCAGAGACGGTTTAATTAAAGTCGGTGGTAATGCGGCACTCCCATTTTTTCCCGTGTTTTATCATAACAGTGCTCTGGGCACCTTTACTGCTGACCTATTAATTAGTGGTTCGTTAAGAAGCACAGTACTTGCTGACGATATCGACATCATTGGCTTTAATGACAACTTTCGTATTAATACCAGCGCCGCCTTATATTTAAAAAGTGTCGGCATTGTCTCCTTAGGTCTTGGTTATAGTCGCATGAGTTATCAGAATGACTCTGGCGCTCTGCACACCGGCGTTAAAGTTAATATCAATCAAATGAACTTAGGCAAGAATGTACTTTCTTTAGCCGCCTTAGAAGATGGCGAAGATATTGGTGACGCCATCCAAGACGACTATGAAGAAAACGCTAATTCAAGCGTCAATATAGGCATTGATGTTGGCGGCCTTTGGGTGTCTGAACGTTACACCGCTGGTTTCACTATAAAAGATATTAATGAGCCTGAGTACGATTACGGAAGCCTAATATCAAATTGTAGTGGTTTATCGGGGGTCTCATTGGATAACTGTTTTGTTGCCCAAGATGCTATTGCTCAAGGTGCAATAGCGGGTAGTGAAGTGTACGTTGCAAACGCGCAAGCAAACATTGAGGCATCTGCATGGTTGGGTGAACAATTTAGTTGGGGCTTACATAGCTCTATCGATTTAAACGATAAGAACGATCCCCTAGGAGATGTTTATCAATGGGCAAGTATTGGCGCGACTGCACGGTTAAATAACTGGTTTGTACCTGAGTTGCGAGCGGGTTATAGCAAAAATTTGGCAGGCACCGAGCTTGGTTTTTACAGCCTTGGTATAACTTTCTTTAAAAGAGCAGAGTTAGATATTCGCTGGGCTGATGAGTCCATTGATATTGATGGCACCAGTGCGCCTCGGTCGGCTTATGTTAGCTTTGCTATTCAAACAAAATTTTAAACAGGCGACACTTATGAGTTTTTCTAAACATTACCCAAAAATTATTTCTTGTGTTGCCGGGCTCGCCTTGTTGGCTGGCTGTAGCGGCGCAGATGAAGAACAAGATACAATAGCTGTTCCGGTAAATAACAGTGTGACGATCAGCGGGGTAGCGCTCAATGGGTATTTGGCAAACGCGCTGGTATGGATAGATTTACGTCAAAATAATACACCAGACGGCTTTGAGCCCTTCGCGTATACCGACAATCAAGGATATTTTAGTTACAACCCCAATACAGGGGTCAATTATTGTGAATCAACTGAAGCCAGTCAACAGCGTTTTTGTTTACAAACCGGTACCCAGAGCGGCTTATTAAATATTAAAGCTGCAAAAGGCATAGAGCTCCTTTCGGGAGAGGTTTTTCGTGGCGTGTTAAGCGCTACTATTGATGCAGAGCAGGCAAAGGTGCAGTTTGATGCAATCAAAACCCTGGGTGCAAAACCCAGTGGCGATACAAGAGTTTGGCAGGCAAGCCTTGATGATGCGCAGTTAAGCTTGTCCCCTTTATCGAGCTTAGAGGCTTATTTACCGCAAGGCAGTAGTCTGCAGTCTGCGCTGCTTGCACTCGGTTTTGCGCTCCCTTCTGAACTAAGTGATGCTGATATTTTGTCTATGGACTATATTGCAGGTGCTGAGCTTGGTAGAGCAGAAGCCGCTGTATTGTTTGCATCTGAAGTTGCAATTAGTCGTTTGGTTGATACTTTAGCTTCTAATTTAGATAGAGGCATGCGAACGCTGGATTTAGGATTAAATGGGTTACCGATAAGTAGTGCCGACACTGTGTATCAAGCCTTAGCGCAAGCATTAGCTCAGGTAGCATCAAGTGAAAGTGGCTTTAGAGCCACTCTCACATCAAACCAGCAAAATGGTTTTTCAAAGCGATCATATGCGCAATCCTCAGCCCTTCAAAATTTAACCATTGAACAAATGCTGCAAGGGAGTGTTGAAGGCCTTATAGTAGCTCTGGCAGATGCGAAGGCGTTAACTTTCAACTTAGAGGGAAGCCTTGAAGATATTGCGTCTAATCCAAACTTAAGTGCACTTTTAGTAAGCATAAATAACATTGCTATAAATCACTTTGCGCAAATAGATTTGTCGGCCGACGAGCAAAACCTGACCTCTGCCTTACTTACCTTCAATCAAACCTTGACCTTGCCCACGCTCACTTCGCCAATTGCATTCTCTTCGGCTCAAGACGCACTCGGTATTACTAGATTGGCAAGTTTTATGAGTAACCCAAATAACCGCGTGACAGCCCTGTTGGGGCAGCTTACCCAGAGCTTTGTCGCGCAACGAGGTGAGCAAGCAGCCTTGACTTTAAATCTTGATTTAGCATCACTCACCTCAGATTTAGTAAATATAGCCAAACAAGCCCAGGGCGAAACTGATTTGGTCTCAGAACAAACCAGCGTTGATTTGACGCAGTTAGCAAGCGTTAGTACGCCAGACGATAGTAGTTTTTGGGCAGGTAGTTTTATTAGTTTGTCGGGCATTCAAGACGGCAGCGAACAAGGTCAAGTACGCTTATACTTTAAGGGGCAAAGCACTGATGACGCCGGAGAGCTTATCATGTGTGTTGCGTATGTTAACGACCTTGACCCATCCGAAAATATTAATGGTCAACGTTTTGAGGGCACTTGGTCTGTGATTGGAGGCGATGAACAAAACCGCCTTTCTTTAGTTGCCGAAGGCTTTTCAATTCAAATGAAAGCCCTAGGAGAAAGTTTAGGGCGTGATATTCCGCCTGAACAACAAATCAAGAGTTTAGCGCGCTTACCTAATGAGCTTTATGGAAAGTTTGCCTTTACGCTGAATGAAGATAGTGGCACTTGGCATAGCGATGATGCTTCAATTAACCAAAACTTTGGCGTACAAGTTGCCGACGCTGTGCCTGTAAATAGTGATGAGTGTAAAGCTTTGTTAGAGCTATAAAGCCTTTGCTGATAACAGAGGCTGAGTGAATGCGATGTTAGTCTTCGTCATCATGATCGATTGGCGTGTCATTTCTTGCTTTGCGCTTCATAGGCGTAAAACCAATATCTTCTGATTGCATCGGATCAAAGCGTTTCTTTTGTTTTGGCTTAACGGCTTTAACGCTAGGGCTTGCTTTCACAACCTTTTTATTGCTTTGCATATCGCGTGGTTTTAAACCAAGGCCTTTAAAGGTAGCGGGCAAATCATCAAAGCTGACAAAGGAAAAACGGCGCTCTAAGCGAAGTTGAATTGCTAAAAAGCTACGCCAATCTTTATTACCTACAAATGATATTGCTTTGCCCTTTTTACCAGCGCGTCCGGTACGGCCAATTCGATGAATATATTCATCAGCAAATTTTGGCATGTCGTAATTAATAACTTTTGCGATATTAGTAATATCAAGACCACGAGAGGCGAGGTCGGTGGTCACCAAAACGGCGGTTTTTCCGCGACTAAAATCATTAATGATGGCTGAGCGCTGGTTTTGCAACAAGTCGCCATGTAAAAACGAAGCGCTAAGGTGTTTTGATTGTAGCCATTCGCAAAGGCGTTGAGTGTCGTCGCGGGTAGCGGTAAATACCAGTGCTTGCTCACGACCATCGAGCTCAAGGGCAGCCAAAAGCTGTTGGTCTTTATGTGAAACACCGTCCGACAAGTAAAAGGCCTGCTCAATGTCTTCATGGGGCGTTTGTACTTTATCAATATTAATTTTGACCGGACTTTTGAGCATTAAGTCGGTCATCTCGTTTACTTCAGCACTGTCTATAGTGGCTGAAAACATCATGGTTTGACGTTTACGATGGTCTGCGCTTTTATGGATATTTTCAAGCGCGCTTTTAAACCCTAGCTCAAGCATCCTGTCGGCTTCATCTAAAATAAGCAATTCAAGACCATTTAAAAATAAATGGCGGGCCTCAAGGTGGTCGTTAATACGGCCAGCGGTGCCAACGACAATATTGGGATATCGTTTTAAAGCTTTTGCTTGATCATTATAGTTTTCACCGCCAAGAATAAGCACGCATTGTAAGGACTGTTTTTGCGTTAACGCTTTAGCAACAGAGAACACTTGTTTGGCAAGCTCTCGGGTAGGGGCAAGAATTAGTGCGCGCGGATCGCGTCGAGATAAAGGTTTTTGCGTGAGCAAGCGCTGTACTAAAGGAATTAAAAACGCCAGCGTTTTACCCGAACCGGTTTTTGAAGACGCTAATAAGTCTTTGCCCATTATCGCATGCGGCACAGCCTGCTGCTGAATATCGGTCACTTCGGTTAACTGCATAGTGTTAAGAGCAGTTAAAATACGGTTGTCTAGCGGTAGGTCAGAAAATAGCAAAATGGCGCTCTATGTAAAATAAGAACGCCATTATAAAGGTTTAGTGCTTGAAGCTAAATGTTTAAATCACTCTTATGCGTTGATTTAGCGTTAGCTGAACTGCATTTCTGGAATATCGCCTTCTGCCACCAGCTTACCAGCGGTGAGTGCGCGTATTTCTTCAATACTAACGCCAGGAGCACGCTCGGTTAAATGAAAGGCTCCATCTTTAACTTCTAAGACCGCTAAATCGGTGATAATACGCGTAATGCAATTAACGCCTGTTAGTGGCAGTGTGCATTCAGCTAATAGTTTAGAGTTGCCATGTTTGTCGGCGTGGGTCATGGTCACAATGATATTTTTTGCACCCGCGACTAAATCCATCGCGCCCCCCATTCCTTTAATTAGCTTACCGGGGATCATCCAAGAAGCAATGTTGCCACTCGCGTCTACTTCAAAAGCGCCCAATACTGTAAAGTCGACGTGTCCGCCGCGAATCATGGCGAAGCTTTCAGCTGAATTAAAAATAGATGCACCGGTAGAAGCAGTAACCGTTTCTTTACCCGCGTTAATCATATCTGCATCCACTTGCTCTTCGGTAGGGTATGGTCCCATGCCGAGTAAACCATTTTCAGATTGCAGCATTACACTGATATCTTTTGGCACAAAGTTAGCCGCAAGGGTGGGGATCCCAATACCTAGGTTTACATAGTCGCCATCTTTAAATTCTTGGGCAACACGCATTGCTATTTGGTCTCTAGTTAAGGCCATTATTTTGCCTCCTTTGCTAATACTCTACGTTCTATTCGTTTCTCAAAACTGCCTTTTATTACGCGGTTAACGTAAATGCCAGGGGTGTGAATTTGGCTTGGCTCAAGTTCACCTGGCTCAACAATTTCTTCTACTTCAACCACTGTGATTTTACCGGCAGTAGCGGCCATAGGGTTAAAGTTCATAGCGGTGTGGCGATACATGCAATTACCGTAGCGGTCTGCCTTCCATGCTTTTACAATGGCAAAGTCACCGGTAATGCTTTCTTCCATAATATAAGGACGACCGTTAAATTCTTTAACTTCTTTGCCGTCGCCCACAGGAGTTCCGTATCCGGTAGCCGTATAAAAAGCAGGTATTCCAGCACCGCCAGCGCGCATCTTTTCAGCCAGCGTACCTTGCGGAGTAAGTTCTACCTCAAGCTCGCCATTTAATAATTGCTGTTCAAACAAAGCGTTTTCACCCACGTATGACGAAACCATTTTTTTGATTTGCTTGTCTTCAAGTAATAGCCCTAAACCAAACCCGTCAACACCGCAGTTATTAGAAACTACTGTTAAACCCTTATTGCCCATTTTTTTGATTTGCTCAATTAGGCCTTCGGGAATCCCGCACAAACCAAAGCCACCTGCAATAATTGTCATGTTATCTTCAAGGCCCTGCATTGCCTCTTCGTAACTCGACACTACTTTGTCAAAACCTGCCATGAATCGCTCCTGATATGTTGTTAGCAACTTGACCGTCATCAACTTGACCGCCATAAACTTAGTATTAGAGTATTTACGACTTGTTAACTTTTGTAAAATTGATTTAATATTGATATTAATAAATATATTGGAATAATCGATTATGCCGGTTTCATACAAAAATATGCTTGCTTTTGTAAGTGTCGCGCAAGCCTCAACGTTTGCTGAAGCGGCTGAAAAGCTATATTTGTCGCAACCAGCGCTCTCAACTTCAATTAAAAATATGGAGGCGCAACTTGGCGGTCAGTTATTTGCTAGGACAACCCGCAAAGTGATGCTTACTCCAGAAGGCAAGGCCTTCTTACCCACCGCAAAACGTTTAATTGCCGATTGGGATGGTGCATTAAATGACGTACAGAATCTATTTAGTGTTCAACAAGGCCGCTTGACCCTAGCAGCTATGCCATCGTTTGCTGAAGGTCATTTAGCAAGCATATTACAAATATATCATCAGCAGCATCCTAATATTCGTTTAAGAGTCATCGACGTAGTAATGGAACAAGCCATTGAGGCGGTACAAAGTAAGCGTGCTGACATTGGCTTTGTGTTTGAGCCTGAAAATTTGCAGGGACTAGAGTTTTATCCGCTATTAACCGATAATTTTTGCGTAGTAATGAGTCAAAACGACGCCGCATCAAAGTTGCGTAGTG
>Ga0307933_1001597_pt1 | contig 17276 bp, 16 predicted proteins | sample OrgLakmetageno88_FD_201811 | JGI IMG/M metagenome (GOLD analysis project Ga0307933, IMG submission 201811) | Saline water microbial communities from Organic Lake, Antarctica - #88 | ecosystem: Environmental > Aquatic > Non-marine Saline and Alkaline > Saline | place: Antarctica: Organic Lake...
CTTCCACGCGCTGTGAAAACGCCAAAAGCCACCCTGAAGGGCGGCTTACAACGCATTGATATTATTTGCTAAGTTTGGTTGCGGGAGTAGGATTTGAACCTACGACCTTCAGGTTATGAGGCGCTCTTGTGGGTCCCAAATAAACACGTCCTAGCAGGAAGTTAGGCGGTTTTCCGGCGCGTAACGTCATCCTCGTGTCGCACGGAACAGCCGCAAACCGCTGGTAGGAAACGGGAAACGGGACGCGCTGTCATCCGCGTTGGCTCCGGAAGCCCTCGTAGCGCGGTCGGAGGCGGCATTGCAGGAAGCTCTCCAACAACGTCAGCACCGGAACACCGAGGTGGGCCGGGAGCAGGATGTTTACCCGATCCATGTTCGCCCGGATCCAATTCCCGATCTCGGCCCGATCGGCGTCGCCCAGCCCGATGCGCTCGGCATCGGCGATCACTGACGCCGCGAGCGTGCTCTGCGCGCTGCCCGGATTGTAGTGCTGGCTGGTGTAGCGCGCCTGGCTCTTTGGGCCGACCTTCCCGACCTTCAGCACGTCGCCCCCATAGATGAAAACGTAGACGGCCATTTGGCCCCCTGGCAGCTGCGTGGGCGGCGCGTGTGGCGCGGTCAGCGCCTCGATGCGAATGTCGTCCGCTGCCAGCGACACGCCCGCCAGCCGCGCGACGGTGGCGAAATCAGCGAGGGTCTGGTCTGGACGCCACGTCATGAGAACAGCTTAGCCGAGCAGCTTCGCCTCGACCATCGCCATCGCCTTCTGGTGATCCTGAGGCGGGAACAATCTGGTCGCGCGAAGCAGGGAGCGAGCGTCAGCCATGCGGACGAAGCGGTCATTCGTTCCTTTGGCGTGAATCTGCAACAGAAATGGAGAGGGCCGGCTCTTAAAGCTCATTTTTCATTTTGTAATCCAAATTTTATCATCTGCTTGAGGATATGTATCCTTTGACGATGTTATCTCAGATGAGATATAACCTTTTTGAACCGATTTCAGGCCCGTCCAATACTTACGAAGGTCTAGCAAACGAGATTTTCGCTCAAAATCCACATAGTGGTTTTCTATTATCTGGCCTGCATCGCGTTTGAAGATTGAAACGAGTTTCGGCCCTTCGCCCTTTTTATCTGCAAGATCATCCTGTGCGTTTCTCAGTTGGCCCAAAGCTCCTTCTAAGATATTTTGTGTCACTGTCCGAAACTCGTCATGGCAATTGGCAAGGCATGACAGGAAACCTCGCACAAAATATTTTAAATCTAGGTGCTTATATCCTAATCCCTCAACTTCATCGCGAGTAGCAAGTCTAATTTTATCCGAAGCGCAGAATTCCGCCACTGAAATTTTAGGATCCACCGTGGTCCGCATCCGCGAAGGTGGGTCATCGAGCATGCTTCCGGTTTCGGAAAGATTTGAACCGGATAATGCTACAGTGCCCAGTGGAAGCTGTCTGTGAAGCGCATGGTTTCGAAGTGCGTACATGACCCTATATTCGAGGCTTTTGTCGAACACAGAATTGAAGTTCCCTTTAAGATCAATTTTTTTAGATGACAGCTTTGATAGACATGACATTCGACGATGCAAGTGATCCTCATATGCTCTTGACGCAGTGAGGAACGAAATCAGTTTGAGATTTATTGTCTGCCGAACATCGTCAAAAAAATTATCAACATCGCGCTGCATATCCCTTTTGTAGTAGTAGCCCAATCCGGCGACTAGAAGGTATTCTTCAAATTCAATGAAAGCTTTCGCAAGAAGCGAGAAAGCTTCCTCCACATCCCAAATTACCCTTATTATCTCACTGTTTTTGAGCAATGCGTCAAATCGTGCCTCGTCTATCTCAACACTCGCACCATTAAGAAGGTACTCTCCCAAAACGTAATCCGGCATTATCTTACATTCTCCAAGTAGCTTTTCGTTTGAGGGCGATGAATTACGCCGAAGAGTTGGTGACAGCCTTCATAAGATGGGGTTTGAATTAATTTGATCTCGTTTTTGAACTCAATCCCCTGAATGCGCTCGGGAAGCCGCGTTGAAAATCGCCGAGTTGATCGTACGGTATGGGCTCCTTGCGGCCGTGCGGCGGTTCACACTTGTCACCCCAGCAGCTTGGCCTCGACCATGGCCATCGCCTTCTGGTGGTCCGGCGACGGGAACAGGTGGCCGTAGCGTTCCATGGTCATCTGGATAGATGAATGGCCCGCGAAGGTCATCACCTCCTTGATCGAGAAGCCCTGCTCGATCCAGAGTGACACGGCGAAGTGGCGCAGATCATGCCAGCGCAGCTTCACCCCGACCGCCTCCTGCAACTTGCGGAAACGCGCCTGCGTGTTGGTGTGCTGAAGGACGCCGCCGCGCGGCGCAGGGAACACCAGACCGAGGTCGCTCTTGGGGCAGCGCAGCTTCCAGCGGCGCAGGGCGTTCAGCACCATCGGGCCTGCCGGGATGTCGCGATAGCCCGCTCGTGATTTCGGCTCGCCCATCTGGTTGTAGGCGTCAGCGCGCTGGCGGATGTAGATGAAGCCCTTGTCGAAATCCACGCCTTGCCAGCGCAGCCCGCGCAGTTCCGAGGCCCGCAACCCGCCCAGCGCCGACACTATCAGGTGCGGTTTGAAATCCTCGTCTGCCGCCTCGATCAGCGCGCGGATCGCCTCCTTCGAGGGAACCGGGGCTTTGTGGTCGACCCGGCTGGATTTGATCACCCGCACGCCCTGCGCGGCATTGGTGAACAGCTGGCCGTTGTCGATGGCGTGGTCGAGCAGCAACTTCAGCACAGAGAGGGCACGGCGGGTCAGATGCTCGGACCGACCGTTCAGCAACATCCTGTCGCGGAACTCATTGACATGGCGGCGGGTCAGTTGGGCTATCAGCTTTTCGCCAATGCCGATCCCCTGCGCGGTGATGTGCAACCGAACGTAGTCGCTGTAGCCGCGCAGCGTGGACCGCTCCATCCGCCGTCCCGTCTTGCAGCGCACCTCGCAATGATCGAGCCATGCCTTCGCGGCATCGGCCACAGTGATGCTTTCGCTGTCGGCCAGATAGGTGTTGTTGGCGACGAGCGAGCGAACCTTCACGAGGTAAACGTCCGCGTCCTTCCGGCGCGGGAACAGCTTTGAGCGGCGTTTGCCGGCCTGGTCGGTGAAATCCACCTGCCAGCGCACCAGGCCAGAGGGGAGCGTTCGCTTTCGTATCGTGGCCATGAAGTTCCTCCTGTTCAGGACAACGCTCCATGCCGAGCATGATGCAAGTCGAAATCCAGCAGCTTGCCGATCACTGTTGACAGACTGTCAGAAGGCATTTATCCATACGTCTGGCACAGTGTCAAAGGTAAAGAAATGACCCAGCAGATCACCATTCAGCAACTGACCGACGCGTTGAACATCACCCGCTACCAGGTGGATGCCTGGATCTCGCGCGGTTACTTCAAGCCGAAAAATCAACCCGAGAAAGGGAAGGCGCGGGTGTTCACCTTGCCCGATGCCATCGCGCTGGGCGCCATGGCGGCCTTCGTGCGGCTGGGGCTGCAGGCCGCTGTTGTCGGCCCTCAGATTTCCTTCGGCGTGCACGGCTTCAAGGATGACCGCGCGCTCTTCGTCATGTGCGAGGGACCGATGCGGCTCACGAGCGAGAGCGATGCCGCGTTCATGGAGCCGGATATGGCGCAGCCATTTTCGAAGATCATTCAGTCGCGGCGGCTGCCCGAGCTTCTCGAGGATCCGGAAATCACCTCGTTTGCCGCGGTCGATCTGAACGACATCGAGGATCGGATCACGCGCGCGCTGAGCGCGGGCTGAAACCAACCCACAGGAGGACATCATGGGATACGAAATGCGGGCTGGACCCGCCACAGGAGAGGTTTGCCCGACGCTGGCCGAGGATCTGCTCCGGGGGGCCGACGATATCGCGCTCTTTGTCTTCGGCGACGTGAAACAACGGCGAAAAGTCTACTACTACGCCAGCGAGGCCAAGGTGCGCATGCCCACATTCCGGATGGGCAACGTGATCTGTGCGCGCAAGTCCAAGCTGATCGAGTGGATCGAGCGGCAGGAGGCGGCGCGATGAGAATGGCCCCTCTGTTAATCACGCCCGACGACCATGTCCGGTATGGCAACGCGATCCGTGATTGTCGCGGGGCAATGCTGGACCTGATCGAAACGGCGATCCCCGACACGGTCCACCATTCCCAGGCGCGCAAATGCCTCGTCGAACTGGACAGTCTGCGGACCGAGCTGGAAATCCACCTGCACGAAATGGTGCCGCCTCGATCCGACCCGCGGCATCTCAGGACGTCCGTCTATTCCGGCGTGCACTCGTTCACTCCTACGCTGCCTGCGCGCAACCGACGCGCGCGAGATGCCTTCGGAAACTGGCAGGTGAAGTGCTGAATGATGGACGACGCCATCCGTACGACCGAAGACATGACCAGCAATGATGCGTCGGCGGATGCCTCCAGCGCGGCGTCCGCCCCGGCTGCGCCCGAGGCTCCGACCGAGCTCCGCTTGCAGCTGCATCGCCACGACTATCGCCCGGTCCCGGTGCTGGGCGCGCATGTTGCCATGAAGGCTGCGGGAAAGCGGCCCATGATGAAAGGCTGGGAGACCGTCTGCGCCAGCGCCGACGAGACCGAGATTACTCGCTGGACCAAGGCGCAGCGCAACTGCACCAACACCGGCCTGCTCTGCGGCACGCTCATCGGCATCGACATCGATGTGCTCGACCACCAGCACGCCCACCGGCTGACCTGCATTGCGACCGAGATGCTTGGCATGACGCCCGCTTCGAGGATCGGGCGCGCGCCGAAGATCCTGCTCGCCTTCCGCACCGACGAGCCCTTTGACAAAATCCAGACGCCCGAGTTCCACATGCTCGACGGCACGGTGGCGCGTATCGAGGTGCTGGCGACCGGGCAACAGTTCGTGGCTTTCGGCATCCACCCCGACACGAAGGCGCCCTACCACTGGCCCGAATGCTCGCCGCTCGACGTGCCGTTGCACGGGTTGCCGCCGGTCACGAAGGAACGGTGCGAGGCATTTATCGCCGCCGCCGAGACGTATCTGCGCAAGGTCGGCGGGCACAGCACAGCCGATCGCCGCGAGATCGAGCGCGAGGGCCGCAAGGCCGCGGGGCTCAAGCGGAACCAGGTGCCGTCACGCGAGCTGGTCGAGGAGGCCGTCAGCCACATCCCGAACGACGATCTGTCCTATGACGACTGGATCAAGGTCGGGCTCGCGCTTTACGCCGCGCTGGGCTCCGAGGGACGCGACCTGTGGGAAAGCTGGTCGGCGCAAGCTGAAAAGAACGACCCGCCCTACACCGCTGAGAAATGGGACGGCTTCGCAGGCGTGCGCAGCGTGACCGTTGGCACACTGTTCTGGCTGGCGCGGCAGAGCGGCTGGCGCGCTGAACAGCCACGCCGCGTGCGCGCCGTGCGCCCTGCGACCCGGGAGGCAGGCGACGAGCCCCGAACTGACAGCGACCGGCCCCTTATCCGCATGCGTGCGGGCATGATGCCAGAAACCATCGACGAGGCAGAAGATGCGCTGATCCGCGCGGATTTGGGCTTCTATCAGCGCGGCAGCATCGTCGTGCGCCCGACCATGACGCCGGTGGCGATATCCAGTGGTCGGCAGATCGATGCCCCGCGACTGGTGAACGTCAAGGCGCACCACATGGCCGAAGCATTCACCAAGGCTGCCTATTGGGAACGGTTCGATATGCGTGCCGGGGACTGGATCAGCACCGACTGTTCGCAAAGGCTGGCAGAAACCTATCTGGCGCGCGATGGCCAGTGGCGTCTGCCGGTGCTGACCGGGATCATCAACTGCCCGACCCTGCGCGCCGATGGGTCGATCCTCGACCTGCCGGGCTACGATGCGCAGACCGGGCTGCTGTTTGATCCGCAGGCCGTCAAGTTCCTCGCGCTCCCGCGTGATCCTGATCGGGACATGGCTCTGCGCGCGCTAGGCTTCCTCAAGGATCTGATCGCGACATTTCCCTTCGTGACGGAGGCGGATCGCGCTGTGGCGCTCTCAGCCATCCTGACCGCGCTGGTGCGCCGCTCGCTACCCACATCACCGCTCCACGGCTTCAACGCACCGACAGCGGGCAGCGGAAAGTCGATGCTGGTCGACCTGGCGAGCCTGATCGCCACCGCCCGCCCCGCGCCGGTGATCGCGCAGGGCAAGTCCGAGGAGGAAATGGAAAAGCGGCTGGGCGCCGCGCTGATCGCAGGCGACGTGCTGATCGCCATCGACAACTGCGAGGAACCGCTCGGCGGTGAGCTGATTTGCCAGACCCTGACGCAGACGAGCCTGAAGGTCCGTATCCTCGGCAAGTCGCTGAATGCCGAGGTGCCCAGCAACGCGGCCATCTTTGCCACCGGCAACAACCTGACCTTCGAGGGCGACATGACCCGCCGCGCCATCCGCGCGACACTGGACGCGGGCGTTGAGCGGCCCGAGCTGCGCGCCTTCGACCGCGATCCCGTCGCCACGGTCACCGCCCAGCGCGGTGACTACGTGACAGCCGGGCTGACCATCCTGCGCGCCTTCCACATCGCCGGTCGGCCCGAAATGCGCGCGCCGCTAGGCTCCTTCACCGACTGGTCGCGCTGGGTGCGCGATGCGCTGATCTGGCTGGGAGAGGCCGATCCCTGCGACACGATGGAAGGCATGCGTGGCGCGGACCCGAAACTTGAGGCGCTGGCTGCGGTCGTGGAGGAATGGCGTTCGATCATCGGCTTCACACCTTTCACGGTGCGCGAGATCATCGAGCGCGCAAGCGATCAGCGCCCGCAGCTCTGCGGCCGGACCGAGTTCGTGAACCCGGAGTTTCGCGAGGCGCTGCTGCGCGTCGCCGGTGCAGGCGGCGCAATCAACGGTGCGCAGCTCGGGCGGTGGCTCTCCGCGCATCAGAACCGGATCGTCGCGGGCCACAAGATCATCGCCGTCGGAACGAGCAGCAATCGGGTGCGCTGGCAGCTGCAGGCCGTGGGCAAGGCGAGTCCCGAAACGTCCGACGGTTCTGAAAGTTTCCGGAGGGGTTGCGATGCGTGACGAGCGTTCCCGAGCCTTCGGGTTAGGCAGGTTAGGTCGGGTTAGGTCATCCCCACCGCATTCATTGTTTGTCACGGGCTTTGTCATCGACGTGGACACCGCCCTGCGACAGACACCGTCCCACATCACAACGCATGGTATGACAGTTACAGGAAGCGGGCCGGAACACCTCACTTTGCCTAACCCACCTAACCCGACAGATCGGCAACGGACGGCGCCGGACGGCACGGCTCGCGAAAACTTCAGAACCGTTGTTAGCGAGCGGAAACGCCGGATCGCGAGCCGCGCGGCGGTTCCTCCTGCGCAAATCTATATGTGGGGGAGCGCAGCGCATAACCCCGCCAGCGTCAGGGGGCCGGTATGCCTAAACTAAACACTCTGGAGTCCAAGTCCGACTTCGCTGCCCGCGTCGGCTTGACCAAAGGGCGCATCTCGCAACTGGTCGCTGATGGGCTGCCGGTGCGGGCGGACGGGCAGATCGACGTGGACGAGGGGCTCAACTGGATCGAGACAAACCTCGACCCGGACCGTCGCCAGAAGGGCGGTGCCCCGACCACGACTGGTCGCAGTTCCACGCTGGCCGAGGCGAAGCGGCTGCATGAGATCGTGAAGGTTCAGCGCGCCCGGCTGGCCTACGAGCGCGAGCAGGGCAAGCTGATCGATGCCGACGCGGCGCGGCTCACGGTCTTCGCGCGCGCCCGTGCCGAACGCGACGCGCACATGGCGTGGGTCCAGCGCAGCGCGCCCCTGCTGGCCGCGGAGCTCGGGTCCGACCCGCGCGCCACCTTCGCAGCCCTCGACCGGATGATGCGCGAGCATCTCGAACATCTGGCCGACCTGCCGTTGGGGAGTTTTGGCGATGGTGCCTGAAATTGACCTTGCCTGGCGGCGCGGCATCCGCCCCGAACCACCAATCCCGGTCTCCGATTGGGCCGACCGGCACCGCATCCTGCCGCCCACCTCGGCCGAGCCGGGGCGCTGGCGCACGGACCGGACGCCCTACCTGCGCGCCGTGATGGACGCGCTCTCGACCGCGAGTCCCTACGAGCGCGTGGTGCTGATGAAGGGCGCGCAGACCGGCGGCTCGGAGGCCGGGCTGAACTGGCTCGGCTACATCATCCAGAATGCGCCGGGCATCGCGATGCTTGTCATGCCCTCGCTCGACATGGTGCGCCGGAACACGACCGTCCGGATCGATCCGTTGATCGAGGCGACGCCCGCACTGCGCGAACTGGTCACTGCGCCCCGCTCCCGCGACGCGGGCAACAGCCTGTTCCGCAAGTCGTTCCCCGGTGGCCAGCTGGTGATGACCGGCGCGAACAGCGCCGTTGGTCTGCGATCTACGCCCGTCCGCTACCTGTTCCTCGACGAGGTGGACGGGTACCCCAGCGATGCCGACGGCGAGGGCGATCCGGTCGATCTGGCGATCCAGCGCACCGCCACCTTCCGTGGACGCCGCAAGATCTACATGGTGTCCACGCCCACACTGAAGGGCCATTCCCGCATCGAGGCCGCCTTCGAGCACAGCGACCGGCGGTTCTACCACGTCCCTTGCCTGCATTGCGGCGACATGGCAGCGATCACCTGGGCGCGCATCCGCTGGCCCGAAGGGCGGCGTGACGAGGCGTATCTCGTCTGCGACGCCTGCGGCGGCGTGCACCAAGAGCACGACAAGCCCCGCCTGCTGGCGGCGGGCGAATGGCACGCGACCACCAAGGGCGACGGGCGCACCGCTGGCTTCCACCTCTCTGCGCTCTATTCGCCGTGGGAGACATGGGCCGAAATCGCCGCCGAGCATGGCCGCGTCCGCAAGGATCCGCCCCGCCTGCAGGTCTGGGTCAACACCAAGCTGGGCGAGTCCTGGGAGGACCAGGCGGGCGACACAGTCCCGGCCGACCCGCTGATGGCGCGGCGCGAAGACTGGGGCGAGGCGCTGCCCGCGTCTGTCGCCGTGCTAACCGCGGGAGTGGACGTGCAGGGCGACCGGATCGAGGTGCAGATCCTCGGCTGGGGCCCGGACGAGGAGGCGTGGGTGATCGACTACCGCGTGCTATGGGGCGATCCAAGCGGCCCGCGCCTCTGGTCCGATCTCGACATGGTGCTGCAGGCGACCTTCACGCATCCCAGCGGCTTCGATCTGCCCGTGCGCGCCGTCGCCATCGACACTGGCGGCCATCACACCAAGATGGCCTACGAATTCTGCCGCACCCGCCTCGCCCGCCGCATCTGGGCAATCAAGGGCCGTGGCGGGCCCGGCATTCCCGTCTGGCCGCGCCGCCCGACGCGAACCAACAAGGGCAAGATCCCGCTTTTTATAGTCGGCGTAGACGCGGTGAAGGATGCCGTCTACGCCCGCCTGCGCCTAACCGAGCCCGGCCCCGGCGCGATCCACTTCCCCCGCCGCCTCGATGCCGAGTACTTTCGCCAGCTGACCGCCGAGCGCGTCGTCACTCGCTTCGAGCGCGGTCGCCCCATCCGCTCCTGGCAGCCCAAGCGCGACGGCGAACGCAACGAGGCCCTCGACACCTTTGTCTACGCCCACGCCGCGCTGCACGGCCTGATCAGCATGGGGCTCAGGCTCAACGAGGAGGTGGAGGGGGTGTCGGCGCCTAGCGGGGCAAGAGCAAGGATCGTCCGTTCAACTTGGATATCGCGATATTGACGACTGCTAGTTCTCAGAAAACGAAGCCAAATGCGGCCCCGAGACCATCAAGGCCTTGTGTGGAAAGGCGTCTTCGGAGATGCTCCGCCCATGCGGGTGGACATCAAAGACCTTGAAGCGCTGAAGTTGAAGCTAAGCCGGACTGACGGAAAGCCGGTCAGTTTCCTCGTCGGTGCGCCGTTTTCCTGGGACGGCGGGCACGGCGTGCCGAACGTTGAAGGCTTCATCGACATCATCAGAGACCGCGTGATCCAAAGCGGGGCTCAGTTTCTCGACGCGCTGGATACTGCGTTGGAAAAGGCCAGTGGGCCAGAACGCTATCAGACTGCCATGGCCTTCGTTTATGACCAGCTGGACGCGGACGCGGCCGCAGACGTCGTCCGGACGGCAGTACTACGGGCCCGCAAGGCAACCGCTCCGGACGTGGATCCACAAATAGACTTTGATGGCCTATCGGACGATTGGCACATTACGGGTGCGCAGCGCGGTCTTGCGCACCTCATGAAGCTGAGCCCCGAGCGTTTTCCGGGCCCGACCTTTACCACGAACTTCGACCCGTTGATCTCTTTGGCCCTGAGCGAGCGCGGGTTCCGCCCGCGGCCGACCGGGATCCCCCTCGACGGCTCGATCAATGCGCCGGTTCAGACGGTGCAGGACGAAATCAACGTCTTCCATCTGCATGGCTACTGGCGAGACTCGCCAACGCTGCATCGACCTCAACAGCTGATGGGAAAACGTCCTCTCCTCCAGAACTCATTGGAGCATCGACTCAACAATACTCACCTCTTGGTAATGGCCTACAGCGGCTGGGACGACATCTTCACGACGGCTATCGCGAATTGTCTCAGTTCGGACACTTTCAAGGGAACCGTCACGTGGTGTTTCTACGGCGACACTCCGGCGCTAATTCGTGAGGAGAACGAGGCTCTTTTCGGCAAGTTCAAATCGGGCATCGAGCAGGGCCGGATTTCCTTCTTCTGCGGGGTTAATTGCCATACGTTCTTTGATGATCTGATCGGCTATCTCGGGCTGACCCCGAATGAACGTGACGCCATTGATCAGTCACCGCTTGCCGGGTGGAACCTCGTCACCAGAGAGTACCTAGCCGCGCAACCCCCGCTCTCGGGCGACCAAGCGGTGCGCTATTTCGACGGTGCCATTCCGACCTGGCGACACGCCACGAGCCCGCTCATCCCGCGTCTCAGCCATGCCCAGAAGCTGCTCGACCGCATAGGCTCGCCCTCAGCGGGAGCCAGCCGAATGCAGTTGATCCGGGCGGCGGGCGGTGAGGGCAAGTCGACAGCACTTCTGCAGGCCGCAGTGGATGCGTTAGAAGGCGGCGACTGGACTGTGCTGCACCGGTCGTCCGTCGATGCTGGCCTGAACCCGGACGTCGTGGCGTCACTCGACCCGGACCGGAACTGGCTTCTCGTTGCAGACGATGCCGAGAGCCTTGTCGACGATCTCTGGAGCGCCGCGGTCAAGCTCCACGAGGCCGGGCGGCAAAACGTCTACTTCCTGCTCGCAGCAAGGGATACCGACTGGCATTGGGTCAATGGTGACGGCCATGCCTGGTCGACCCGGCTCGATCGGCTTGAGGACACCGTCCTGGGCGGAATCGAGGAACCGGATGCCGCTCTGGTGATCGATGCCTGGGCGGAACAGGGTGATGCTGGCCTGCGAGGCCTGGTGTCCTCCAAGACACGGGAAGAACGCATCGCGCGCCTCGTCGCGGCCACGAAGGCTCAGGATGTCCGTGGAGGCGACGGATCGTTTTTCGGCGGCTTGCTGGACACGCGCTTCTCGTCGAAAGCACTCGTCGATCATCTCGTCCAGTTGATGGAGCCATTGCGACATCAGCCGGTCGAGGGCGGCAGCGGCACGCTATACGACGCGCTGCTCTTCATTGCCAACTGCCACGCTGCCGGGATGCCGGGACTTGACCGGAGGGTGCTCGCGTCACTCTGCGACCTGAATGCGCATAGCGTTTCAGCAGCCGTTATCTCGCGCTTGGGTCGTGAACTTGGCGCTGCCGAGAGCCGCGGGCACGTGCTCACCCGACACAAGCGCGTAGCACGGGCTGTCGTCGAGGCGGGAGCGTCGAAATTCGGTACTGATCTCTCAAACACTTGGCGCAGCCTTGTAACCGCCACAATAGAGCTTTCACGAAAGGAAAGGGTTGGTGAGAGCTTCGGCCCTATGGTCCATGCCGGCGCACGCCTCAAGCGCCAGCTTCCGGAAGCGTTGGATGAGGACCTACGCGGCGACGTCGGGATCGCAGCAGCGGAAGCCGCCGTCGAGGCGATGCCCGAATGGTCAAGTACGGTTATCGACCTGGCGCGTGCCCTACGCTTTGCACACTTTTCAGATGAGGCCTACGACTTACTGCAGAAGCGTTTGCCGAACCTGAAAGGCACTGTCGACCTGAAGCAAAATATCCGTGCTTACTTCTACGAGTGGAGCACCTGCGCAGGGAACCTCAACACTCGCCAAGGCTCGATCAAAAACGCTTGGCTGGCGACCTATTCGATCTCTGATAGCTTGCCATCTGATCTTGAGATTAAGCAAGCAGAACTCTCATTGTCCGGCCTCGGGGTCGCGTTCGGGAACCTCGTAGGAGGAGTAGCCGACAGTCCTTTCGCAATGGGTCGTCGAGCTGCGACTGAACTTGGCTGGAAGACGCAGCCAAATCAGCGCGGTGTCTTCTATTTCGAGCGGCACGAAAGCGAGCTTGATGCCCTTGGAACGCCGAAACCCACGGACAACGACGAAGCACTAGCATGGCTCGCCGCCGCAGCCCACGCCACTTGGCAAGAGCTTGAGGATCCGTTCCTCCGAAACAAGCTAAAGAACGATGGACGGCTCTCTTTCTCCAAGCTACGGAAACTCCTCGACCGGGGTCGATAGCCTCACCCTTGTCAGCGCCGATAATCGACACGATGGCTATTCCCAAACATTCCCAATAGCTTGAGGGGCCGTTTCGTGCGATTCTCCGGCTCATGCGGACATTCCTCCATCGCCTTCTCGGCCTCGCGCACGCTCGCGGCTTCGACGCTGCGGGTGGTGGTCGCCGCTGGGAGGGAGCGCGGACGGTCGACGGGCTGAACGGGGCTATACTGGCGGGCGCGACCACGGCGTCACGGCGGGCCGGGTGGTATTCGCGGAACAACCCGTGGGTCGCGGCGGCGGTGGACAGTCTGGTCGGCAATGTCGTCGGCGCGGGGATCAAACCGCAATCTACGCATCCAGAACGCGCCGTGCGCGAGCGGCTGCAGGCGCTCTGGCTGCGCTGGACTGATCACGCCGCCCCGGACGGGCTGGCGGATTTCTACGGGCTGCAAGCGATGGCCGTGCGCGCGATGGTCGAGAGCGGCGAGAGCTTCGCCCGGCTGCGCGTGCCGTCTGACACGAACACCATCCCTCTCCATCTTGAGCTTTTGGATCCCGAGCAAGTTCCCATGGACCTGCATCGCGAGATCGGCGGCGGGGCGCGGATCCGTGCGGGCATCGAGTTCGATTCTACCGGTCGTCGTGTCGCCTACCGGGTCTTTCCCTCTCGCCCGGGCGATCCGCTGGGGTCTATCCGCATGGACCCGCTCCGAATTCCCGCTGCCGATTGTCTGCACCTGTTCAAGCCGCTCGCAGCGGGCCAGCTACGCGGCATCACTGGGCTCGCGCCGGTGCTGTTGCGGTTGCACGAGCTCGACCAGTTCGAGGACGCAGCGCTGGTGAAGGCCAAGGTGGCGGCGTTGTTCACCGGCTTCATCACCGATCCCGACGGCACGGCAGGCGGTCTTTCCGGCACCAACACCGGCGGCGCGCTCAACGTAGGGATGGAACCCGGTAGCCTGATCCCGCTGCCGCCCGGCACTGATGTCCGCTTCTCGAACCCCACCGAGAATGAGGCCTATGCGCCCTTCGTGAAGAACCACCTGCGCGCCGTCGCGGCAGGGCTCGGACTGCCCTACGAGCTGGTCTCGGGCGATCTGGAGGGCGTCACCTATTCGTCCATCCGCGCCGGACTGATCGAGTTTCGCCGCCGGGTCGAGCAGCTGCAGCACAACGTGGTGGTGCACCTGTTCTGCCGCCCGGTGTGGGAGCGGTTCGTGCGGCTGGCGGTGCTGAGCGGCGACCTGCCCGCGCGGGACTTCGACCGGAACCCGGAGGCGTATCTCGGCTGCGAATGGCTGCCGCCGAAGTTCGATTACGTCGATCCCAAGAAGGACGTGGAGGCTGAAATCCTTACCATAAACGCAGGACTCAAGAGCCGTGCCCAGGCGATATCAGAGCGGGGATACGACGCCGAGCAGGTCGATGCCGAGATCGCGGCCGACAAGGGCCGCTCAGACGGGCTGGGCCTCAGCTTCGACCAGACTGTGGCACCGAAACCGAAGGAGAACAGCGATGGCTGACACGCTCGATCTGCTCACCCGACGGACGAGCCTGAAGCCACAGACGATCAACGTTGACGAACGGAACGTTGAAATCGTCTGGTCCACAGGCGCGCCTGTGCGCCGCCGCGACATGGCGGGCCAGTATATGGAGCGGCTCAGCCTCGCGCCAGAGGCGGTAGACCTGTCGCGCCTCGAGGGAGCTTCGGTGCTTGACGCGCATCGTCAGACCGCCGTCCGCGACGTGCTGGGGTCCGTTCGCAACGCCGCCGTCGACGGCCAGCGGGGTACGGCGCTGATCCAGTTCTCGGCCCGGCCCGAGGTGGAGCCCATCTGGCAGGACGTGATGGCGGGCATCCTGCGCCATGTCTCGGTCGGCTACTCGGTCGAGACATGGACCGAGACCACCGAGAACGGCGCACGCGTCCTGACCGCAACGCGGTGGACACCCCAGGAGATTTCGCTGGTACCGACACCCGCCGATCCCGGCGCTTACATTCGAATGGAGACAGAAATGACCGACAAACAGAGCAACGTTCCAGCCGGGAACGATGCTTCGACCCGCAGCAGCACTGTTGCCGGCGACAACACTGCTCATACCCACACGGACATCGTTGCAGCCGACAACGATGTTCAAACCCGCGTATCGCGTAACACCGAGATTCGCTCCATCGCCCGCATTGCCGGGTTGGACCAGTCCTGGATCGACGGCCAGATCGATGCAAACGCCGATCCGGATACCGCCCGCCGTGCGGCCTTTGATGCACTGGCGAACCGCAGCTCGCCCGCGATCCGCAGCGAACAAGTGCGCGTCGAAATGGGCGAAAGCCACGACGACCCTGCCGTGCGCACCCGCCAGATGGCAGAGGCGCTCTACGCCCGGATCAACCCGCGCCACGAGCTGAGCGAGCCTGCCCGGCGTTACGCTTATTCAACGCCCGTGGACATGGCGAAAGAGCTGCTGACACTCCGGGGCGAGTCCATCATGGCGCTGTCGCCCGCAAGCCTCGTGACGCGCGCGCTGCACACCACCTCGGATTTCCCGATCATCCTCGGGGACACGGTTGGCCGGGTGCTGCGCGACGCCTACCAGACCACGCCCTCGGGCATCCGCCGCCTCGGCCGCCAGACGACCGCCCGCGATTTCCGCGCGGTGAACAAGATCATGCTGGGCGAAGCGCCGCTGCTGGAGAAGCTCAACGAGCACGGAGAGATCAAGGCCGGGACGATGGCCGAGGCCCGCGAGGCCTACAAGGTCGAGACTTGGGCGCGAAAGATCGGCATCACCCGGCAGGTGCTGGTCAACGACGACCTCGGGGCATTTTCCGACCTCGCCCGCCGCATGGGCCAGGCCGCAGCCGAAACCGAGGCGCGCATCCTCGTCACGCTGCTCGAAGCGGGCAGCGGTAACGGCCCAAGCATGTCGGACGGCAAGACGCTGTTCCATACCGATCACGGTAACAAAGCGGGCACGGGCGCGGCGATCTCGGACGCCACGCTGTCGGCGGCGCGGCTGGCGCTCAGAACGCAAAAGGGAATCGAGGATCGCACGATCCGCGTGACCCCCCGCAACCTGCTGGTCCCGCCTGCGCTGGAGACGACCGCCGAGAAATGGCTGGCCAGCATCGCGCCCGCGACGGCGGCTGACGTGAACCCCTTCTCGGGCTCGCTGTCGCTGGTGGTCGAGCCGCGACTGTCCAGCGCCACACGTTGGTATGTCACCGCCGATCCCGGCGAGATCGACGGGCTCGAATTTGCCTATCTCTCGGGCGCGGAAGGCCCGCAGGTCGAGAGCCGCTCGGGCTGGGACGTGGATGGCGTGGAGATCCGGGTGATCCTCGATTTCGGAGCAGGCTTCATCGACCATCGCGGCTGGTTCGCAAACGCCGGGGCGTGACATGGCCGATCTCGCCCAGCTTACCGCCTGGCGGGACGCCCTGATGGCCGCGCGCTATCAGGGCGTCCGCACCGTCGAATACGACGGCAAGCGCATCACCTACGCAAGCGACGGCGAAATGGCCGCCGCGCTTGCAGACCTCAATCGGCAGATCACAGGGGCGACCGACCGCATCTCGGTCGTCCACATCCAATCCTCGAAGGGGCTCTGAACCATGAAGACCTACATCCAGAACGGCCACTTCATCACCGTCACCACGCCCGCAGGCGGCATCGCCGCGGGCGACGGGCTGATCGTCGGCAGCATCTTCGGCATCGCCGCCTACTCCTCGACCGAGGGTGACACGCTCGAACTGGCGACGAAGGGCGTCTATAAGCTTCCCAAAGCAACCTCTGCCGTGCTGACGGTCGGCGCGCGCGTGGCGTGGGACAACACGGCGAAGGAGGTGAACACCCCGGGCGCTGGGCGCTTCCCTATCGGCATCGCGACCGAAGCCGCAGGGAACGGCATCACGAGTGTCGCAGTGCGTTTGGACGGCGTGGCGACGGCGGCGGCGTGATCCCGCGGGTAAATCGCGTTGAGCTCGCCAACGCGTTTGCCGCGAGGGATATTATAGCCTCGAACACCCCTGTGCTGGCGCATCCCCGCCATGCGGCTTTGGGGAACAGGGTGTTTACAACTGCAACACCCTCGACTTCCTCAATCGGCGTGCTCGCCCTCCCGGAATGCCATGTCGGTGATTTCGCGGAGGCGGGCGCGGTAGTGTTCCAGCGTCCCGACATGGCCCCAGTCCACATCATCGGGACTGCACTCGAAGTGGTCCGCGCTGAGGACGACGAGGCGTTCGAGCATGGCGTCGATCTCGGCCTTGCGGGCCAAGAAGGCGGTGAGCGCGGCATCGTTGGTCTTGGCCATGGGGCGGTCTCCGACTTGGTACTCGGGATCATGACGGCCCTGATCGGCACAAATGGCAAGCGCCATCTGTCGAGAACGTCCGCGGAACATCAGCCCGGTCCCGTGTCGCATCCGTGTTGCACGGAGGAATCGGGGATGGCCGTAAGCGTTTGGAATCTCTGGGCAACGTGCTGCACGGGCTTGCAACACGACGCGACACGCAAAGCCGCCCGGTGGGCGGCCTAAGTATTTGATATATCGTACGAAAAGCTGGTTGCGGGAGTAGGATTTGAACCTACGACCTTCAGGTTATGAGCCTGACGAGCTACCGGACTGCTCCATCCCGCGTTGTAGGAGCGCTGTTACTCTTGTCACATAA
>Ga0307933_1001605_pt1 | contig 17213 bp, 25 predicted proteins | sample OrgLakmetageno88_FD_201811 | JGI IMG/M metagenome (GOLD analysis project Ga0307933, IMG submission 201811) | Saline water microbial communities from Organic Lake, Antarctica - #88 | ecosystem: Environmental > Aquatic > Non-marine Saline and Alkaline > Saline | place: Antarctica: Organic Lake...
TTAATCTATTCTTTTTAACAATATATATTTTTTCTTATTTTTTTAAATTAGAAATATAAATGCCGTGTTATACAGGAAGAGCAGGACACACTTTATTAAAGAAAGACTGTCAGGCGGGCTGCGCTTGTTGCGTCAATACTACTTACAGTTGCGGTTTACTTAAATGCAATGAAGAAGTTGATAATTTCAACAGTCCAGATGCTTCTAGAACGTATGGGCAATTTTTGTTGGATGTGAATGATTCAGAAGGATTTTTGAATGTTATTTTTTCAATTGGCGCTTTAGTTGCTGGAGGTCCAGGATTTTCGAATCTTAGAGATAACGGAATATTACCATCTGTACATTGCCCATTTACACTTTCTATTCGTGTTGTTGAAGAAGATTGTACACAAACTACAATAGTTGTTGAAAATGGAGTAGTACAATCTGTTGACAGTAATTCTGGATGTTTATCCACATCTGGGCAAACCATACAAATTTTAGTTGATGGGTCCGTTGTTTTATCAGGTCTCAGTCAGTAATTTTTTTCATAATTTATATTATGAAATATAAATGCCGTGTTATATAACAAGTATGACGGTTGAAAATGCCATAATAACTGAAAAAGTAGAAGGTTGTTCAGTAAGTGACACAATCGAAGATACAATACAATTTAGAATAAATGGGGTAACTTATATAGAATTTTCATCTACATTGTTAGGTGTGTAATTTTTTCTTATTTTTAAATAAGAAATTTATTTTTTTCCAGGACCAAAATTAAAATACCAAAACACCAAACCAGACACAACAGAAACAATCAAAAATCCTAACCCAAATGCAACGTGATGAACTCTTATAAACTCTTTAGCCTGAGGAAACTCGTACACTAAAAGAGCAATAACAAAGATGGTGATTGGAATAGCGAAAAATAATACCTTTTCCCATTCTGGAAAACTTGGAATAATACCACCACCATTATCTCCGCCTCCTGAATCTCCGCCTCCTGAATCTCCGCCAGAACCGGCTCCCGAGCAATTGATATAATTTTTTATATCGTTTTCTTTTATTGTTCCACCTCCAATATTCTGAAAAAAACTTTGACATAAAGTTGAAGGGCAACTGTTCAATGTACTTGTATTGCATTGTTCTGTTGTTGGTATAAAAAACTTGTCAGAATTTGCGCAAGGTTTCCACCAACAACAATCGTTAACTTGTTCTACTGTTCCTTTGGTTTCTTTATATATATCATTACTGCTTCTGTTTATACAAGCACATTCTGGTAAGCCTGAATATTTATTGCAAATAATCTTTGCTATTATATTTCTTTCTGCGTCTGACAACAAGGTGGCATGCCACTTAATCAATAATTGAGAATCATCAGAAAATGATGATAAGTGTGAGCATTTACCTTTTCTTGGCTGACCAGTAGAAGGATTGCTTGAACATTGTTCATCTGTCAAAACATTTGCAATAAAATACACCAATAATTTTTTAAATTGTTCCAATTGCAATTTTGGATCAAATCCTCTGGTAGCCTGTCTACTATCAACAAATCTATTGTAAAAATCTATCACAGTTTTAGCATCTTTGAAATCACTCAAATTGTAGTAATAATTTACAGTGGGCGGAGGAGGACTGACTTCATTACGGTTATTTGTATTGTTAAATTCAGCATTAACCGCCTTTACCCCATTAATAATACTGGCATCATACGTTTTGCGCCAACAATCCGCTAAATAATGACCTTTGGAACTGTTATATCCAAATTCATCAGAGTTGCATGGTTTTCCTGTTGATCCTCCTCTAACTTGGAGTTCATCACAGTACTTTGTGTTGCACTCTCTGACTGCTATTATTTTATCAACCAATTCTACGTTGTAAGCAATAACTTGTGTCATTCTTTTTATTTGTGTTAACAAAAAAGAATCTAATTTTTCGACGCTTTTACAGGAGCCTTGGATGCTGCACCTTTCTTTGGTCCAAATATTGTTGTAAGAATAAATCCTACAAACCCCATAGTAACAGCAGCACCACCAATCCAAAGAAGAACTGGTCTGTCTCCTTTAAATTTAATGGCGCTCATGTTTGCAAACTCTGGATTTGAAACAACATATCCAGGTCCAGGAATATTTTCTTTAACTGGTTGACTTTCTCCTCCTTTGTAAAGAGTTAGAGATTTAGGGTTAGAAGTGTCCATATAATAAGCACCGGGTTTAAGGCTTCCAGATGGAAGAGAATTCCCGAAAGTTACTGGCTGATTATCTGTTGAAACAGTTCCAGATTGAAGATTCCATTGTTGTTTAACTTTGAAATATGTTTGTCCTGTTTCTATGTTCAAGTAATAATCACCAGCATCTCCAACAGTGTTGCTTGGAACACCCTTTCCTGATCTAAAGGTTGGCCTTGTAAAAAGTTGTACATTTTGATCAACAGGGACATTGCAATCAGGATTTGCCATATTTGTGTAAAAAGTTGTTTTTGGCTGTGGCAATTTTGGCCCTAATCTTCCACCAGATGTTGGACCATAACCAACCCAGTCCATAGCAACATAACTATCATTAGCTTGAAATGCATCATGTGCTTCTTTAAATGTATTATAAACTTTTTGACTTACTATTGCACCAGATGGATCACAATCAGTTGATTGACTTAAACCTTCACTAAATTTAGTGACTAACGATGCATCAGTTTTCCAAGTAAAATACAAAAATATCAATACTAAACCAGCAACAATCATAATTGGGAAGAATAATTTTAATACACTATTGACTACTTGTGTTCCACCAACAACAACGGGAACAGTTATTGCCAAAATAATCATACCAATAATAAGCGCAATACCAAATGCAGATAAGCCTTCAGATTTTGCGGTGGCAGATTGATCTAAAGTTGCTTGCAATGTTTGAACTGCGTCTGATGATGTGACAGCATTTGTGATACAGTCTTGAAAAATGTTTGAAACAGATTCTTGCGAAATATTCCCGAATTGAGTCCCGTCACCAGCATCTATTGTTATTGTTTGTTGATTGTTAACTTGACCAACGCATGTGTTTTGAATATTTGTTGCAACATTCAAAGTCTCATTAACAGTGTTGTTTATCTCGTTATAAGCATTAGAATATTGTGCAAAATTTATTCCGCTAGTAATAGAAGTTGCAGCCTGACTTAATTTTTCTGTTAAATCTTGTTGGGCTGATGTTGTAGACATTGCTTTCATTAAATTTTTTGTATTTACGGTTGCTGTTGTTTTTTGTGTAATATTACCAACTTTAACATTTTTACCAGCCTTTATTACAATACCCTGTTGTTGATTGGTGGTAGTGGTTGAATTTTGTATGATACTTGTTGAAACATCTGTAACTGCATCCAAAGTTACTTTCGCAATATTAGTTGACTGTGATGCTCCCATTTTATATTTCTTAAAATAAAAATTTAAGAAATTAATCTTCTTTAATACTCTGTCGTCTTTTTTGTAATACAAGAGTAATCTCCCTTATCATTTCGCGCTTGTTATCAATCGCTGTTTTCAATTCCGGGTCTTCACGTTTTTCACTGGATGGGACAATATAGCTCGTAGATTCCACTGTTGGATTATCATCCGATGGTATCTCCATTACACTAAATACAATAATCTTTCTAAGATCTTTTTCAACCGACGTCCAAATATACCCCTCCTTTTTGATCTCTGCATTTTCATAAATAGAAAGTACATCTTCATTTTTATCGTTTCGCTTGATAAAATATTTACTTTCTTTACTCTTTGCTTCGAATTTATGAGTAATCAACTCCCAATTGCCGTCGCTTGACTTGTATTGTAAAAGCCATTGTTGTGCTTCTTTTAACAAGTTTATACGTGCAGATTTTTTGCTAGAGTACTTGGCTCTGGGAATTATCTCTTTTGTGTTCAAGTTGTGAGAATAAATTAAATACATCTTCTTTAATATCATGTTAATTTTTTATTACGCTTTTTCTTTAGTTGATGTTCCTTATCTCCAATATCAATCGCTTTTTTTATCATAATATCTATTTCTTTAGGATACAACTGAAACAAATTTTTTTGATCACGTTTTAGTACCTTTACAAATATCTTTCTGCGATCATCAAATATTCTTTTTATCCAATGATGATGTTTTTTGTAAAACGGTATCCACGCTTTATAGTCTTTAATCAAACTTTCTAATATGTCACGCTGATCTATGCTCTCCAAATATAGAGTTCTGTGACCCTTTTTGCAATAGTTCCACATACCTTTTCTTTCTTTGTAAAACTTGTAGCAATGCGGGCATTTACTATTAGGTCCAACCAATTCCATTTCACTTATTATAAATAGAATATTTAATGCTTAACAATCGTCCAAACATCATTTTCTGATATCGTTGTCACTCCTGCCAAGGTTAACAACTGAGCCTCCGCACCTCTATCATAAAGAGTTTCTCTCTTTGTTTCTTTAATATTTAATACTGCTTCACCATTTTTACTCTTCAAGTGAAATACTTTGACCCATTCTTCTGGTATGGTTAAACTTGTTCCAGGAACCTGCTTGTAAGGAACTCCGTTGATAATCATTGTGTCAAATCCTTGAATCTGAGAAAAATCTTTAACAACATGAGGTACTTTTGACGGATCAATGATGCCTATTTTCTGAAGTTTTACAACTTCTCCACCGTTTGCAGTCCATCTGTACCACAAATTTTGAAAGCAACTGTATGTTTTTGTCACTAATTCGTTTCCTCCAAAAGCGAGATTATCAGAGTATTCGATTACGTCAATGTGGTTTTCACCAGTTCCAATCACTCTCAACATGACACCTTTGCAAAATATCAAATGTCCAACTTTGAATTCCATTTATATCACCAATTCTATTTAATATTTTTTAAGATCAAATATAAATGTGTTTCCCTATTTTATGCAACGTCAAAGGTTGCAAAAAAAGAAAAATAAGAAATTCAAAATATTGTTATGTTCACACATGCACTGTTTATTATTGTAACAACAAAACAAATGGACTAACATTTTATTGCCGTCTTCACGACGTTCCAAATTACGGACCTTAAAGAATTGATAAATAATAAATGAGTTCTATATGGGTAGTAACGTTTTATGCCGGTCAAATTATAGAACCAGAAGATTTTGAAAGCAAACCAGTGTTTGGATCAGAACTTGCTCTTTTAGAGATTTTTAGTAGAGTCGGTAAAACTAACAATGTGTCAGTTTTTATCCAAAAACCTCCTGGTTATCAAGTGGAAAAGAATAATATTACTTGGCGTTCTGAAGCAGACTTTAACAGCCTTATCACAAAAGGAGAAAAACCAGATCATATAGTTATTTCAAGATATATTTCGGCCATGTGCGAACTCCTTATGCCACCAGAGTCACAAATTTGGCTATGGTGCCACGATATAACACCGCATCATGCATACCAAGGCAAAAGCCTTAGACCAGACTTTTGCAAAAACATGCAAAAAAGACTGTCTGGCGTTGTAGCAGTGGGTGATTCCCAAATCGATGAAATTATTATTCCTCAATATGACCTTCCAAAGCGTTTGTTTAAAACAATTAAAAACGGAATTACTCTAGAACCAAATTACAATCCTATTGAACAAGATCGCTGCTCAATGTCTTTTGTTTATTGCAGTGGTACACAAAGAGGATTGTGGAATTTGTTAAAGTTGTGGCCGACAATTTTAAACAAATGGCATTGGGCAACACTTCAAATATTTCATAGTTTGTCTGAAGAAGATATGAAAAAGATAAAAGAAATGAACCTTCCCCGTGTCCATCCGATGGGGCGAGTTAATCAATCTACTTTATTTAAAAAATTAAAAGTTATAGATTACTGGGTTTACCCATGTGTATTTTTCGAAACATGTTGTACAACTGCAATTGAGATGCAATATTATGGACCAGTTTGCATTAGCAATAAATTAGGGGCTCTCAAAGAAAACAATAATGGAATATTGCTAGAAAACGATACTTTTGGTGAGCAAGTTATATCAACGATTGAGCGTTTGGAATCTAATCCGGAAGAGAAAATGGAGATAAGACGCAGACAATACGAATGGGCGAAAGAACAAACATGGGATAAGAGAGCAGAAGATTGGAATAACTTGGTTGGTTACGATGTAAACGCAATTGCTGCAGGACGCTAATTTCTTAATTATTATATTAAGAAATCTTATACTTGAATCCATGTATTAGTCCACTCATCATATCCACCACCACCTCTTAGAACCTCTATCAGTTCATTATATGCCAATTTTGCTTTTTTCAGTGATAAATCGTTTGTAATAACAAACCATGTGTCAGGATCATCGTCTCGAAGTTGAACCGTGACATAATGACATTCTCCATCCGCCCGGACATTTATAGTTTTGATCATATGGACATTCAATGCCTCTCCCATTCTATCTTTTCTAGCCGATTTAAGAATTTTCATTTATTTTATTATCATTTTAACTAACTTGTTTTTCAATTTTTGTTTTGAAATAAAATTATAGTGCACTCCATCATCCGTCTCGTAACCATTAGTATTTATATCTCCATAAGGACCGATAATAATACAATTAATTTTCTCTTTTATAGAACCATATAATTTGCTCAAATGATCTTTATCTCTATATTCATTTGTACCAATACAAACTACAACTTTGTCATAAAGATCTTCATCTAATGCAATATCAAATCTAAACCAAAATTCATCGTCTATTTTTAAACCAGGGTAACGTTCAACATGAGCACCGTCTATATATTCGTCTGTATTTGAATCTCCAAATATTAAATACTTTCCAGACATTTATCTTAATATATCATAGACTCCTTTAACACCTTGAGCGGCCGCTAAAAACTTGTATCGCTCAACAAGATAAACCCATATCCAGCTAGAAAGCGCAATAAAAACAGCACCTCCAATCAAAGCCCAGCCAACCCATTTTTGAATAGGCTCTATTTCTGAATCGGTTGGATCACTTGGATCATAGTAAACCAAAATATCGTCACCAGTTTTGTAAGTTGAACTGGCAGTAAATGTTTTATTATATTTTTTATCGTTGACAGAATACTCTACATTTACTTGACAAGTTTTTGTATCTTTTCGAGTAACGCAATCATAATTGGACTTTGTTACTTTTCCTTTGACACTAACCAAATGTGCTCTGTGATAAATGATATAAATTCCGCCTAAAATATCATAGCGATTGCTATAAGTGTTGCTGCTACAGCACTAAAAATAGACCAAACTTTTCCAAAAGTTGCCGCTCCAGTGTATAAACCCGTATCCATTTACATTAAACAAAAATATATTTGTAAGAAAATGAGTTTTAAAAAAGTCGCCTTTTTATCAGGAACTGCAAATTTAGATATTCATGATTTAGCAAAAGAATTAGCAAAATCGGCTAAAATTGACGTTTACTTAAACAAGCAAAGTGGCTATCTAGAAGAAAGGGATCATGTAACATATAAAAGCCGCGCAGAATATGATACCAAAGACTATGACTATAATATTGTTGTTGACGGGTTAGCACCTTTTTTAGATAATTATATGGAAAATGATATTTATGTGTGGATTAAAAGTTCTATGAACGTTGCCTGGAATGGAGTTAAAATTGGTCAAGCCTTGATATACAACATTCAGCCTATGGTGACTAGTTGGATTACAAGTTTTGACACGAAAGGTTTGGATAATGTTGTAGATTTAAAAGAAGCAGATGATTGGAAAAATTTATTGGGGTTAAATTTTGAAATGAAATATAAAGATGTCGTCAGGAAAGAGATACCCAAATCCCAAAACAGTTCATACTTTTTGCATCCCTCCAAATTGCTCGGGGATACAGAAATTTAGACTTAACATTCCCGATCCAGTTACAAGAGATATTTTTAGCGCTCTTATAGATAATAGACGCGATGATCAAGGCAACGATTTAAGCAGGCCCGCATTCAGTTCAACTAAACACGTTGAGCCCGATAATTACGATCCTAAATTACCGGAAGTTGTAAGTTGTGATGTTAGTTGTTTGCCAGAGATAGATTTTTTACCGAATGCGCAAGACAGTCCTTGTATGGCTGCAGTTAGGGCAACTATTTTAGGAGAACTACCTCCACCAGGTGGAAGTTCTGACATCAGACAAGAACTGGTTACTGTATTAGACTTTTTGTTTGGAAATTTTGATATATTAATGGCTAGTGATGCAACATGCGCTGGAGAAACGCTTGATTTATATGTTATTTTTGATGACAGATTACCTATAATCTGGGGAAGAAATATAGACGACGATGGATCGTCAACAGACATAGTATTTGAGCGTGCTCCATTTAGATTTCCATTAACGTTTGAGAAATTTAGTATTGGATTGTATTCCAGAACAAATGACGTTTTTTATGCTCCATTGGAATATCAAACATCCACTTAATTTTTTATATACCCATTATAAAGAATGTACCCAAATCCCAAAACTGTTCATACTTTTTGTATTCCAAAAAACTGCTCAGGAATACAGAAATTTAGACTAAACATTCCCGATCCAGTTACAAGGGACATATTTAGCGCTCTTATAGACAATAGACGAGATAACCAAGGCAATGATTTAAGCAGACCCGCATTCAGTTCAACTAAATATATTAAAGAAGACAATTACGACCCTAAACTACCAGAAGTTGTAAGTTGCAGTCTTGATTGTTTACCAGAGATAGAAATTTGCAAACCCGTTACAGGAGATGGAGGAGCCTTTGTAATTGTTGATGGTTCTGAATCTTCTTTAAGATCTGTTATCAGCTCAGGAACAAATGCCCAAGAACAATTTATTTTGCTATTGGTTTTCTTGTCTGAACAAACAACAACTTTCGATTTCGGAATTTCATTTGTTGCTGAAGACGATACTTTTTTTCTTTACATGATATTCGATGATAAACTTCCTATTAATTGGGGCCAATTGATAGATATGGGTGGATTTTTATTCAGAGATCCAAACGTCCCTCTTCGATTTCCGACTACTTTTGAAACTGTTACATTTGCTCTTTACTCACAAAGACAAGACAAATTTTTCCTCTTCTTTAAGATGTTTCTTTCTTTCACACCATGATAAATTTTTCTTTTAAAAAAAGAAAAATACTATTATTAAATGAGTGGAAGAGCATCACATCAATTTATTAAACGTAAATGCGAAACCAACACTTGCTGCCAAAGACAAGATGGTTTCTCTGCAAATGACCCAAATATGGATACAATGGTCAACGTTATAAAAACAAGAACACGTGCTTCTTGCTGCTTCTCTGTCCCTATTGATATTTGCGATTTTTATGGAGCGACTGGTTGCGGAGATCCAGGAGACACGACACCAAATGACGGCGTATTTTCTACAGATCCAAATCATATTAGCATAACACAAGAACCAACGATCCCTCCTGGTTCAGTTACAGACGGATTAGTTTTTAGAGTAGAATCGTTTTTCACAACAAATAGAGGTGGTTTAAGAGATTTAAATGCATTTATTCCAGGTGCTCCCCAAGGATTAGACGCTCAAGAACACGTTGAAGAACCTTTTAACGTTACTATTCTTAGACAAGACGCAAGTGCAAGTTCTGCTCTTATCCACAATCATCCTGACAGCTTTATTGTTGATACTCCAATGGAAACGTTAAACGGTGGATTTGCACTTGGTAGCCTTGATTTTCTTTTTAGAAAGATTTTTGAAACATACGATGGATTATTGCTTCCACAACAAATTGGAAGTCTTGGTCACGAATCTGGCTTTCTTAGTTTGACCAATCCCAACGAGTTTGAATTTGGAACCCCAAATGTTGTTCAAATTATTTGGCCAGAAAACATTGACTGGACACTTCAATTTGTTGGTCCAAACAACAAACGATATGTTTACTCTGCTGTCAGCAGAAAGAATCACCCAAGTGGCGAAACACAATGCAATGTTACAGAAACCGATCTTAATAACCCAGCGAATCCAACTGTCCAACTCAATACGTTTGCTTGCACCAAAGCATGGGCTATTCCATGTGACCCGATTGAATACATCACAACTCGTCATCAATTTGATATGAGTTTCCCAGGAACAACTGGATGCACTGGAATAACAGATGGTGTTGTTTGTGTTGATGAAATGACAATTGAAAATTTTGGGGTAAGACTCAAAAATAGAGAATGTCTTTGTGACACTTTTCTTGATGACAGTTCGCTTCCAGAGACAAGTTTAGCGGGTTTAACCGGACCTGAAGCAAACGGCCGCATTATAGTTGATCTTTTAAACAAACATTTTCAAAGCCATAATGCTACAAAAGGATGGCTTGCTCTCAACGATATTCAATATGGATATATTAGAATTGTTCATCCAGATAACATTCTTTTCTTTGATATTACTCTAACCAAAAACTTTTTCAAGGCTGGAGGAGTTCCTTGTGCACAGTGCAACGAAACACAATCGTTTAAACAAGGTGGTTTGACTGTATTTAGGAAACCCAACGAAGATTTTGAGACAGTTATAACTAGCACAAATAACTGTATTATGAACGGACAATGCTGGTCATCTGAATCTGATATGCGTGGATGTTTTCTTCTTGACACAGAATTATAGAAAAATTTGTGTTTAGTAATATAAATGCCAGAATTTAATATCGCACACACACAACACAGTTTTGGAAGAAAAGTATGCAATGGTAATTCTCAAGATCCATGCACCGATAATATTTTTATAGACCCAATGACAGGTCTTCCTGCCAGATTACGTAACAGAGTCGATCTTATTCAAACAACAGGTTCTGCGTTTAGCGTCGGAAACAGAAGATTAAATGAACGAACAAATGGCCCTCTTATAGGTAGACGGTTAATACCAGGTTTCAACAAATAAGTTTCATAATTTTAATTATGAAAACTATAAAAATAAAATTTCTCGAGACGACAGTCTTTTTGTTATAGGTTCAATTAATTCCATTTTCAAGTACACATTTTGTATTCTGTTATTCAAAAATATGTGCAATAATTTATTCAACTTGCTGATTTTATTATATTCAATCAATTTACTAATATTTAAACCAAATCTATTAAAAGAAATCCCATTCCAGTTCCATGGTTTGTCAGGATTATCATCAATATATTTCAAAGTAAGAGAATTATTCCAGGACAACCAATTCCAGTCACATGGTTTATCGGGGTTATCAACAACATCTTGAAAACTAATATTTGGATGTCGAGATAGTATATTCCAATCCCAAGGTTTGTGGGGATTATTATTGACAAATTCCATTGTAATATTAGGATTTCTAGATAACTGTTTCCAGTCCCATGGTTTGTCAGGATTATCATCAATATATTTCAAAGTAAGAGAATTATTCCAGGACAACCAATTCCAGTTCCATGGTTTATCAAGATTTTCAACAACATCTTTAAAAGTAATATTGTGATTTCTAGATAGTTTGTTCCAGTCCCAAGGTTTGTCAAGATTCTCTGAAATATCTTTCATTGTAATATTTCTATTTATAGACAGCATCCCCCAACTCAAAAATTTATCAGGATTAGCTTTAAAAATGTCAATAGTAATGTTTGGATTTGCAGTCAAATTGTGAAAATCCCATGGTTTGTCAGGATTTTCAACAACATCTTTAAAAGTTGTAATTGGATTTTCAGACAACAATTGCCAATCCCATGGTTTGTCTGGATTGGCTTTAACAAATTCAATTTGTTGTTTCTAAATTGTTAGTCTTCTAATTTTTCTTTAAGAAAATTTTATGACTAACCATTCTGGGACAAAATTAGACCTACTTAAAGAAACTGGGAAATATAAAATGAGTATTGAATTTACCAAAGATGAATGTTTAAATTCTTGTATCATTATATACGAACAAATTGGCAAATTTGTTCGAGGCCTTGAACAAAAGAAAGTCACTGTAAGTATCAAAATGTATAAATCTCATATGGGTGATTTTAAAGGATATATTGAAGATGACAAGTTCAATGAGGCACGCAAATATTTTACAAAAATTAGCTTGGACAAATATAGACGAAATATTTTGTATATTCGTGAGAAATACAACATGAACACCATTGTTTCAAATGAATCTGAATACAAACAGTTTATAGAAAATATGACAAAATATGTGGATCAAAATAAGTTTACATAACATATTCTATTCTTTATACAACAAATAAAGAATTTTAAACCAAATTATTAAGACAAAAATTATCAAGACAATTTGAAAATAAATTTGATAGCGGAAAAAATTTTAATTTGTATTTATTTTATTTTTTCTGTTGAAATAAATTTTGTAATTGTCTTGATAATTTTTGTCTTAATAGAAATAAATTACAAATAATGAGTTGTTCTATAAAATATAAAGGAGAAATTATTTACGAACTTGATGGTAACTATAAAAGTGTTCCTGGTATACTTACTTTGGTGCCTAAAGATATTAGAAAAAGAATGGCTGACATCGTTGATTATGAATATGAGCACTACAAAAAGAAATTTCCAGATATGTTTGAACTGGAAAATAGTGATATCATTATTCGTGAACACAAAGTTAAAGACGTAAAATTAGTGAACCAATCATCACGAGTAGAAAGAAATAAAAAATACTATGATAAAATCAAAAAAGAAAAAATAGAATGTGAATGTGGATCAATTGTTTTAAAAGTAGCATACAAACGCCATCTCCAAAGTAAAAAACATAAAGAAAGATGTGGATACAGATCTTGTGAAGATGAATAAAAATGAAAATGATGTTAAAAGATCATAAAATTCACAAATGGATATTGAAACAATCAAAATATGTTTAAACGATTATAAAGGTAGATTGACATTTTTAGAGTCATTAAATCCAGACGAAACAGGTGAATATGATGTAGAAAAGGCAATTAAACAAATGAAAAACAGTATTACCGAATACCAAAAATGTTTTGAAAAAACAACAGAAGAACACAAGCAACTCTGTAAATCTCTTGAAAAAGAATTTCCCATATATATGATAGAACATCACGATATCGAAACTCTCAGAGCCTTTAACAAAGTCATGAACGACGACTCTTTATCAGAGATTGAAAAATCCACTTGGTACATGCTTATCGCAAATTATAAGCGAAGTGGAACCGCAAATATATGATTTGCTTAAAAAACTGATAAATGAATTCCATTGTAATGTTTGTATTCGCAGACAAATACCACCAATCCCACGGTTTATCGGGATTATCGAGAATATCTTCCACAGTGATAGTAGGATTTGCGGACAATCTTTTCCAAAAAAACCATGATTTGTCAGGATTAGCTTTAACAAATTTTATTCCAGAATCTAAATTTGGCGACACATCTTTGATTTTTTCCAATCTAAAAATTCTTAGAGGTCTACTAATGGTTTCTTTGAATACAAGATCACAATGATCTTTGCATTCAAGTGATAGCAATTCCCTTAATTTTTCTTCAGTGTTCATATCATAAACAGCATCCTTTTCAAAATTTAAAAAGCCCAAAAATTTAAAAACATATGAATTATTGATTAATACATAATCTCCTGGCCGTAAATCTTTTATTTTCTTTGTTTCCATAGTTATTCTTAATTTTTATATTAAGAATTTTAAGGTAAATACATTACTCCAACCAAAGCAAGAAAATATATTATTGTATGTAAAACTACACTTCCAACTGTTTGGCATCTAGAACCAGTTAATGAATACATTGTTGGGCTGGATAAAAAGAAGAATATCAAAGTTCCGTAAATCGCATGTTTAAGTTTCTCTAAAGTGTCTTTTCTTGGATCTCCCATTGTAAGAAAACTAACAAGAAAGAACACCAAAGTGTGGACAAATACTCCCAAACTTGTAGGGCAACTTCCGTTGGCTAATTTTAAGGGTAATATACTGTCTGTCAACTTGTATGTTTGAGGTAAATTTACTGCTAAAAATAAGACGGCAGATTGTGCGCTAATCATTGCTTTTTGCTGTAACGTCGCCATTTTTATTAGACATATTTAATTTTTCTTCAATATTATCCAATCTTGTTAAAATCTTTTCAAAATATTCAACCAAGGTTTCATCTCTTGGCCTTATTAAAACTAGATCTTCTTCATATAAATGACTAGCAATTCTTTCATTTGAATATCTGTATCGAAACGGGTCAATAGCTCTAACAAAAATATCATGTACTTGAAACTTCATATTTGATGGCTTGTGTTTAACCCAATCGCCAATCATATATTTTGGTTTAGGGTGACAAATATCAAAATCAGAATCATCCATAAAATTATATGTTTCATCGCGTCCACCGAATTCTTTCAATGTTATATCACATCCATTATTTTCAACAACTTCGGATGCACGACTATTCCACCACACAAAATCACCCACTTTCAGATCCGCTACATTCTTCTTCATCTTTATTAGTTATAGTAACCCAATAAGGTAGTTTTATATTAATATCGTCGAGTCCTACCAGAGATAGTGGCATTGTAGAAGCGGGAGGACATTTTCTTGTCCATCTATCTTTATTACAAACTCTTTCTAAAGCATTATACACTCCCATTTTCCCTCGTTTTCTTTTCTTTTTCCAGGCCCATTCAAAACAACAAGCCATTGAATTAGTGGGAAATCCAGATACGATAACAAAATGACGCCAAGGCCGTCCCCTTCTGGTATATCGAGCGCCACCAGATATTTCACCGTTATGTTGCCTTAATCGTCTATGTAAATCGTTTGTCTTTCCTATATAAGTATATCTTCCACAGTCTGAAATCAGTGCGTAACAATACCATATCATTTTATTAACAAAAACCTTTAATTAATTGCAAAATATCATAGTCGGTATAAGAAACTTTATCAGTTGTAATCCAAGGATATAGTTTTAGTATTTCCATCTTGAGATATTCGTTTTTAATTCTACCATTGAAAAATGTTTCTAAAACGATGAGAGGATATTTATATGGTTTTGTATAATACAATAATTTTGTTCTACGTTCACATATCTCGGGCATTTCTGGAAAATATCCATTATATTCTAGATTTTTAACATTATGACATTCCGAACAATAAATTTTAAAGTATTTCTTAAGTATATTCATATGTTTGACATATGGGACGCGAACACCTCTGTTATCTTCTTGACGACAATCAGCCCCATGAAGTCTTGCGAAAGATAACATTGCATAAACATCAGCTTTAACTATCATATTGCATAAATCACAATTTCCACAATCTGCCAAACAATATGTTATACCTTCAAAAAAATCTGGCATTTCTTCATATTGATGATATTTGCATTTCGCCATTTACTTTTTCATAATTAACATTATGAAAAATCATATTTCTTTCAATATTCCCTTTTCTTTAAACGCATCCTCCAACATCTTGCATCTAGTTGCTTCCGGAATACCACCTGGTAATAAAATCGCAATAGCAGCAATCTTATCTTTCTTTGTAAAGTCTTCTGGAACTTCAAACTTTTTAACTGTGATCAATTTTTTGTTTATTTCAGTGTCTGACATACCCTTTTTAACAATCTCTTGAACCTTTTGTATCTTTGGATCACTATATTTCTTTACATAAATATCTTTCAGCAATCCTAATTCCTTAAACATCTTCATATGCTCGGTCTTGCTAAAAGAAGGAGTACAAGCGCGACCTCTATTTTTTCCTCCTGTGACAACGATCTTAAAATTATTAGTTTTAGGATCGATAAAACCATAAAATCCATATTCGTTATCTTCGCCTATTTCTTGTATTTTCTTGCTTGCAGAATCATTAATCTTTTTGGCAATTTCTTTGTACTGGTTATCGTATTTATTCTTTTTGGACTTTAATTCTTTGTAATATTGCTCAATTCGTTTATCCCATTCTCTGTCTGTTATTGATATACGCTGGTCTTCGTCCATACCAACAGAAAGCAGATCTATAAGATCATCTCTGTTAACTGGTGGATAAAACTGTCCGAGATTCCTGGAGCCGTAATATATCCATCTATCGCCTTCTTTGTCGTACACTCTAATCTTTGTTGGATCTTCAATGGGAACGGCTGCAGCAGATCTTACATAAGCAATAGGCTCGGCCCATACAACATTGTAAATATAGCCATCAATTTCATATGTGGGTTTTAGTTTTGAAATAGCCATAAATGTATCATTTTCATTTCTACGCAACCATGCTTCTTCCCATAAAAAGTTTTGAGAGTATTTTGATAGTTTGGCAAAATTTGCTTCGATATTTTCACCAGAAATTATATCTGTTAGTATATCGTAATCATCATTAACAAAATCTCTAGACATTATACCATAGAGAGTTATGTCAGTTGGAAATGTTTGTGTTCTGATATAAAATGCAGAATTTGGATCTCCAGATACAGTCGGGTCAACAAAAAGCAAATCGCCCTTGATAAAAATGCTTCCCTTCTCTCCTGTAAAAGTTGTAACTTCTACTCGTTCTTTAGAAAGATCTTTTACAGCACGATAAACAATCATTGGATCGTTTTCGTCTAAAAAGTCTACAACGTTTGCTGTTCCAAAATTTTTAACTTTTTCAATCATCTCTAGCTTAAGTTTGTCAATATCGTCTTGTCTCCAGTATAACAAATCGGTCAATTCGTCTTCTTCCCTTTCATAACTCCAAATTGGTGAATCTTTATCAGGAGATAATGTGAATGCGCAAGTATAGTTCTCAGATTTGCTTGTAACGTTTCTTCCATAACTTACAGCACAAAACGGATCTGCTCGTTTTAACAACTCGTATTGTGGCTTGTTAAGTTTAATTTTATTTTGTGCTAATGTATAAATGTGCAAATCGATTGATTTTGCTTTATCTGTTGTCGCCGCAAATAAATAAGTAAAAGCATCTGTAGGTAGGCCTGCTTCTTTTACCCATTTAAGACTGCCCGGTCTATTGATTCGATTTGGAATTTGTGTTATGTCGGCTGGTGAAACTTGACTACCAATCACAAATGCTATAGTTGCCGTTGGAATAGTTAAACCAATACCAGATACAGGACTTCCTAAAACAACTCTAATACAACTACCATCGGCATTTTCTTTTCTTCCTACTTGATCTAGTAACGATTGTAACTGTTCTTTTGATTTAGTTTGATCTTGAGTAATTTTGGTGTATGTTGGTTTATCTTTAGAGCAACCAAAGCGTGATGCTTTCCCATCCCAATATCTAAATTTCATAACAAGTTCCAAAAGAAGGCCGAAAAGATGAAGTTCATTGAGAGTGTCAAAGTGAACGTAAAAAACTCTGTCTGGCATTTCCCGAATTATTCTAA
>Ga0307933_1001606_pt1 | contig 17207 bp, 17 predicted proteins | sample OrgLakmetageno88_FD_201811 | JGI IMG/M metagenome (GOLD analysis project Ga0307933, IMG submission 201811) | Saline water microbial communities from Organic Lake, Antarctica - #88 | ecosystem: Environmental > Aquatic > Non-marine Saline and Alkaline > Saline | place: Antarctica: Organic Lake...
TTTTATCCGTGTCCATCCGTGTTCATCCGTGGTTAAAAATTCGTTGTGTTAGCTGCGTATGAGCGGGTTGAACTCCCCCTCTTATCGAACGATGATTCCCGTCCTATAAACGAACGCCAATCAGGCGTAGATTTTAACCACGGATGGACACGGATGAACACGGATTTTCCTGACGTGGTGCTCTGCGGTGCAATTTCAACTACGAGCAAATCTACATAGAGATCATTTATTCGTAGCCGAAGCGGTAACGCTTTGGATTGCTTGATGAAAGACTGTCAGATCGTCCAAAATCTTACGATTTCGGCTACAATCACCCCGCACATTAAAATTGCACCCGGTGCTCTGGAGCTTTGGCTCGGTTTTCATTTAACCGCAGATTCACGCAGATTCACACAGATCAAAAAATACAGAGAAAGGGTTTTATCCGTGTCCATCCGTGTTCATCCGTGGTTAAAAATTCGTTGTGTTAGCTGCGTATGAGCGGGTTGAACTCCCCCTCTTATCGAACGATGATTCCCGTCTTATAAACGAACGCCGATCAGGTGTAGATTTTAACCACGAATGGACACACCACGTTTTCACCGAATCGGCTGCAGCGGCACCAGCTCGATCAGCGTCATCTCTGTGGGGCAATTAAACCGGATCGGCGGCAGCCCGTGGCGGCGATTTGAACCAGCGCCCGCCGAGACATTCAAATAGGGAATCCCTACCCGCCGAAAGCCGCGCGCCCACTCGCGCGGCACCTCACTGTAAGTCACCAAAGGTCCATAGAAAGGCACCTGCACCTGCCCGCCATGCGTGTGTCCGGCGAGGCAAAGATCAATCGGCGCTTCCGCCACCGACATCGCATAGTTTGGCGAATGACCAAATAAAATCCTGAAATCGTTAGGGTCTGACCTAGCCAGCCATTGCTCGATGGAGCGCATCGCCCACTCGCCGGATTTCGACTGGTAGAGGCTAAGCCCGTGCAAATTGATCGCGCCCGCGCCGACTTCAATGCGCTGATCGCGCGAAGAAAGCATCACCAGCGGCTCGAGTTGCTCGCGCGGTATGCTGTAAAGCTCACGCTCGGTGTCGCCAAACACAGCATAGGTGCCGAGGCGTGGATTCACCCGCGCAATCAACGCGTGCAACTTCGGCCACTCGCTCTTGAAAGTTGCCGGTGGCACCACTTGCAGAAAGTCGCCCGTGTTGATGATCAAATCTGGCGCAAGTGCTTCGATCCGCTCAAAGATGGCCTCTTGGTAGTCCTCAATCGAGCCCGCCTGAATATCTGAGATGTGTAAAATACGCACCGGTTGGTCGAGCTTCGGCGTCTCCAAGCGCACATGGTGCACCACCAAGCGCTCCGGCTCCACGTAGGTCACATAGTAGCGCAGCACAAAGAGATCGACTCCCAGAAAGGCATAGATCACCGCCACCCAGACAAGCGCCCTGCGCGAGCTAGCCCAAGTCACCGCCAGCCCCACGCACAGCAAAGCCACACCCAGCAAGATCAACGGCAGTTCAAACAAATTAAAATTATACGCCCGATGAATGATAGTAAAATTCGGGTCCAGCATCCCATCCTGCACATAGAGGTAATTACGCACGATCACATAGACCACGATGATCAAGCCCAGCAGCCCCGCCAGCTTCCAAACCCGCCCACCGCGCGAGCGCGAGGCCACATCCGTCATGCCCAACCCCATCATCTCGTTCATAGCGAGGCCTGCCTCCTCACCAAGAGCCGCATGCCAAACGGGATCAAAGCCAACGCCCCCAGAAACCAGCAGAGCGTCAACTCCACCGGCGCGCGGAACCCGCAGCGCATGGCCTTTTGATACATCATAACTCCCATAAATAAATTAATAATCTGCAGATTGCAAAAGAGCACTAAAAACGCAATCGGATGCTGAGCAAAGGCCCGCGCCGCATCGTAGCTCGCCGTCGCCACCACCCCAGGGAAAACCGCCGCATGGTAAGACTTCCACAACAACACGACCAATACCGCAGCAAAGAGCGGCACCACCAACCAAGGCTGCGCCACCTGCCGCAAGTAGCGTATATCCGGAAACGCAATCATCGCAATCCAGAACGGAGCCGTCATCAAAGCGATCACCAAAAAAGCCGCATTCAAATCCCGCGCCCCAAATAACTCAATTAACCAAATCGGCATGGCGCTGCGGGAGTGAAAAGTGAAAGTGATCCGGCTTCTCTTCGATACGCCGTGACCAGGAGTGGAAGTGGCCGACGCTGATTCAGAAAAGCTTCCCTCCTACTCCTAGGAGGGGTGACCCGCTTGCTGGGTCGGGGTGGTTCCAGACAAACGCGAGCCATTATCCAACAATCTTGGCATATGCCTCCACATAGCGATCCAGCGTACCAGCCAGCACCTCTACGGGCAGCGCAGGCGGTGGCGGCGTCTTATCCCAGTCCAGCGACTCCAGGTAGTCGCGCACAAACTGCTTATCGTAGGAAGGCTGCGCCCCACCGGATGCGTAGCTCCCCTTCGGCCAGTAGCGCGAGGAGTCCGGTGTTAAAATCTCGTCGATCAAGTAGAGCTCGCCCGCAGCATCCGTGCCGAATTCGAATTTTGTATCAGCGAGAATGATTCCCGCACTGGCCGCGCGTTCGACCCCCATTTCATAAAGCTCGATACTAAGATCATGCACCCGTTGGAAAAGAGTTTCGCCGATCAGCTTGGCTGCATCGGCGCAGTTGATCGGCATGTCGTGCCCGCTGGACGCCTTAGTCGTCGCCGTAAAAACTGGCTTCGGCAGCTGACTGCTTTCCAGTAAATCGCCCGGCAGTGAGTATTCGAAGAGTCGCCCCGTCTGCTGATACGCCTTCCAGCCGGAGCCGGAGAGATAGCCACGCACCACTGCTTCGATTGGCAGCGGCGTCAGTTTTTTAACGATCATACTACGGTATTGAAGCTCCGGATACTCCTTGCCCAACTCAGCGATGCGGGCGTCGTGGTCGCCCACCAGATGGTGCTGCGTGATGGCACCTGCACGCGCAAACCAGTAGAGACTGATCTGAGTCAGCAGGATACCCTTACCCGCCAGGCCCTCGTTCATAATGACGTCGAAAGCCGAGACCCGGTCAGTCGCCACCATCAGCAGCGCATCGCCCATGTCGAAGACTTCGCGTACTTTCCCCGCCGCCACCAAGGGATAGGGCAGCCCCTGTACTTTCAGGAGCGCGTGTTCGGGCATAGGAAACGGTAAATCAAAATTGGCCATTACAAGTTAAATGAGCGGCCAAAGCCCGACGCGCAAACGGATTTTAGCGGCATCACTGGAAAAACCCCAAAAAATCTGAAAAAAGGGCTTGCAGAGCATAGGTCGAAACATAACTTCCGTGACTTCCTCCTATCTCCCGTTCGTCTAGCCCGGTCTAGGACACCTGGTTTTCATCCAGGCAACAGGGGTTCGAATCCCCTACGGGAGGCCATTTTAAAGCCCGCCAACTCTAGTAGTCTGGCGGGCTCTTTAATGCCTTATGCTCAAAAGGGGATGAGAACCCAGGGGTTCGACGGAAGGAGCGAAGCGACTGGAGATGGGGCAACCGAAGGTTGATCGCGCAGCGATGCCAAAGGCACCAATCCCCTACGGGAGGCCATTTTAAAGCCCGCCAACTCTAGTAGTCTGGCGGGCTCTTTAATGCCTTATGCTCAAAAGGGGATGAGAACCCAGGGGTTCGACGGAAGGAGCGAAGCGACTGGAGATGGGGCAACCGAAGGTTGATCGCGCAGCGATGCCGAAGGCACCAATCCCCTACGGGAGGCCATTTTAAATGTCCAAAGGTTGGAGTCCCGCCTTTAGGCGGCGCAGAGCACAAGCCCAGACCGCCTAAAGGCGGGACTCCAACGCTTCGCAGCTTTACACAGAGCCATTCGCGGTTTCACTCAACCCTCATGCCCGACCCGCAAAAAGATATTGCCCAACTACGCGCCGAAATCGCGAAGCACGACCGCCTCTACTACAAAGACGCGCAGCCGAAGATCGACGACCAAGCCTACGACCGACTCAAGGCGCAACTCGCCGAGCGGGAGCAGGCTAGCCCCGAGCTCAACTTCGACGACTCCCCTACCCAGTCGGTCGGCGACGACCGCCTCGAAGCTTTCGAGAGCTACCGCCACCGCAAGCCGATGCTGAGCCTCGACAACACCTATAGCTCCAGCGAGCTGATCGAGTTCGGGCAGCGCCTCAACAAGCGTTTCCCAGAGCAGCAGCTTACTTACCTCGTCGAGCCGAAAATCGATGGCGTGGCCGTGAGCATCACCTATGAAAATGGACAGCTGGTGCGCGCTGTCTCGCGCGGCAACGGCGTCGAGGGCGACGACATCACCTCCAACGTGCGCGGCATCCGAGGGCTGCCCGACACCATCACCGATGCGCCCGACATCCTCGAAGTGCGCGGCGAAATCTACATGCGGCACTCCGAGTTTGAGCGCATCAACGCCGCCCGCGAGGCCGAAGGCCAGGCGCTCTACGCCAATCCGCGCAACCTCGCCGCCGGCACCATCAAGCTGCTCGACCCCGCCGAGTCCCGCAGCCGCAGACTCGACATCGTGCTCTACGGCATCGGCGCTTGCGAGCCAGGCAACTACTTCCACGCGCAATCCGAGATTCAACAAAGACTCAAAGCATGGCACTTCCCCGTCCTCGAAAAATACTGGCTGGCCGATGGAATCGAGCACGCTTGGAACTGTATCGAAGAATTGGATACACTGCGCCCACACTTCACCTACCCAACCGACGGCGCAGTGATCAAGCTCAATGAATTTGCCCAACAAGAAGAAGCCGGCTTCACCTCGAAAGCACCACGCTGGGCAATCGCTTACAAATTCGAAGCGGAACGCGCCGAGACTTTGTTGAGAGAGATCAGCCTCCAGATCGGGCGCACGGGCGCGGTCACGCCTGTAGCGATTCTAGAGCCGGTGCAACTGGCGGGCACCACTGTCTCCCGCGCAACACTCCACAACGAAGACGAGATCCAGCGCAAAGACATCCGCCCCGGCGACACCGTGCTGGTGCAAAAAGCGGGCGAGATCATCCCGCAAGTGCTCAGCGTGAATCTCGACAAGCGCCCCGCCGACAGCCAGCCCTTTATCTTCGGCGATCATCTCAAAGCGCTCGGCATCGAAGCCGAGCGCGATCCCGCGCAGGCCGTCTGGCGCATCGTGAGTAAGAACGACCCGATCCGCCAGCAACGGGCGCTCCAGCACTTCGCCAGCCGCGCCTGCATGGACATCGAAAACCTCGGCACCGCGGTGGTCGAGCAACTCGTTACTCGCGGCCTAGTGAAGAACCAGGCCGATCTCTACACGCTGACCGAAACGCAGCTACTGGATCTGGAGAAGTTCGCCGAAAAGTCGGCTAAGAATCTAGTCGCCGCCCTCGAAGCGAGTAAGCAGTGCGAGCTGTGGCAACTCATCCACGGGCTCGGCATCCCACACGTGGGCAAGCAATCGGCCAAGGATCTTGAAGCCAATTTCGACTCGCTCGACGCCATCGCAACCGCCACCGAAGAGCAGCTAGAAGCCGTCGATGGCATTGGCAGCATCATGGCGCAGAGCCTTCACGCTTGGTTCGCCGACGCTGAAAACCAAGCCCTAGTCGAGCAGCTCAAAGCGCACGGCCTCAACTTTGAGAGCAGCCGCCAAGCGCAAACCAGTGGCGTGCTCTCTGGCAAAACTGTCGTCCTCACCGGTGCGCTCCCCAGCCTCACCCGCGACGAAGCGACCAAGATGATTGAAGCCGCCGGTGGCCGCACCAGCTCAAGCGTAAGCAAAAAGACCGACTACGTGCTCGCCGGCGAAGCCGCCGGATCGAAATACGCCAAAGCTGAAAAGCTCGGCGTGGCGATACTGGATGAAGCGGCGTTCCGGGAATTGCTCTCGTAGGGGATTCACTTATAAAAACCCCAACCGTTTACAACGGCATTCTTATGACTCGACCCTTAGAGGTCAGCAGTTAGCCTTCGTCCTATGGATTTTATTCTTATGTTGGGAGACCTGAAAAAGCAGATGCTGTTTTTCAATCCGCAGGATACGTTCGCGCTTTTAAGAGTGAAAACGCCTCGCACTCTATGGCTAAGGACGACGCACTCGCTCGGATCGATCTTTTGCACGCTTTTTGCGGCGCTACGCTGGGTCTCCCAAGCCTCAAAATTCTTCAAAGGCACGAAGCATGTTAATTTCGGCGGCGAACACTGAAAGTTATAACAGTCACCCAACATAACACTTGCTTATTCTGTATAAAGCCAGCATAAGTTTAGTTAATATGAATTTAGAAGCACTCAATCAACTCTTTCTCGACCAGCCGCTTGTCACGCTCTTCGCGGTGATCGCGTTGGGTTTGCTCTTTGGCAGCATCACGATCAAGGGGATTAACCTCGGCAGTTCGGGCGTTTTGTTCTCGGCATTACTGGCGGGGCATCTGGGCTACAGCATCCCGGGAGGTGTCGGCACGCTGGGTCTGGTGCTCTTTGTTTACTGCGTCGGCATCGGCGCGGGTGGGCGGTTTTTCGCCTCGGTGGCGCGCGAGGGGGCGACGCTGGCCAAGCTGGCACTGGTGATCGTCTCGTTGGGTGGCTTGATCACATGGGCTGGGGCGACGCTGCTCGACTTGCCCGCCGATCTCGCTGCGGGGATATTTGCAGGTGCACTCACCAGCACGCCCGCTTTGGCCGCTGCCACGGAAGGGCTTAAAGAGGCATCGACTGGTGTTAGTATTGGCTACGGCATCGCCTATCCTTTTGGGGTGATCGGCGTGGTGCTCTTTGTGCAGGTGTTGCCACGTATTTTAAAACACGATCTGGAAAAGATCGCCGCCGAGCACGACGCGGGTGACGACACCGAAGACCGCGTCGAAAACGTGCTGGTTGAATGCACCAACCAAAACCTAATCGGTAAACGCATCGCCGACTCAGGCGTGGTCAATCTCAACGCCTGCCAAGTCTCCCGCATCTTTAAAGACGGCCAGCTGGCACCGCTCAGCTACGAGGACACTTTCACCGAAGGCTTGCTGCTGCTCCTGGTCGGACGCAGCAAGGAAATCGCCATCGCGGTCGATTACATCGGGCAGCGTAGCCATCGCAGTATGTTGAAAGATGTGGAGAACGAGCGGCAACAACTCCTCGTCACAGAGCGCAAGATCGCAGGCAAGAACTTGCGCGATATCGCACCGCTCAAAAACTACGGCATCGTCATCACACGCATCACCCGGCTCGGGCTGACTTTCGTACCTAACGCCTCCACTATAATCGAGCTCAACGACCAGCTCACCTCGGTCGGGCGCACCGATGATTTAAAGATCTTTGCCAAAGCCGTCGGCCACCGCAGTAATGCCATCGATACCACGGATCTGCTCTCGCTCTCTGCGGGGCTGACGCTCGGCATCATCGTCGGCCTGATCCCCATCGGGCTACCGGGTAGCACGCCGATCACACTCGGCCTCGCAGGCGGCCCCCTCTTCGTCGCGCTTTTGCTGGGGCACTTTGGCCGAGTCGGGCGTATCGTCGGCCACATTCCCCGCCCCACGCGTCTGCTGCTGCAAGAGTTGGGACTCGTCTTTTTCCTCGCCAATGCAGGTATCCGCGGCGGCGGTTCGCTGGCTGTGACTGTGCAAGAATACGGCTTCATGCTGTTCGGCCTCGGCATCGCTGTTAGCGTGATCCCGCTGATGGTCGCATGGCCACTGGCGCGCAAGCTGTTTAAACTCGATGCGCTGCAAGCCCTCGGCGGCATTTGCGGCGGTATGACTTCGACCCCCGCGCTCGGAGCCATCACCGCCAAGACCGACTCGCAAGTGCCTGTCGTCAGCTACGTGTCCGCCTACCCCGTGGCGCTGATCGTCATGATTCTCATCGCGAAGGTGCTGATCGGGTTGCTGGGGTAAACGCGTAGGGGCGCGACTTGTCACGCCCGCCGATCCACAGCGCAGAACCAACGCGGGCGTGACAAGTCGCGCCCCTACGCTTGACGCAAAAAGCTCGCAGCATAAGAGCCAAGCCATTTCTCTCTCTAAATGAAATCCATACCGCTACTTTTCACCCTGATCTCCGCGCTGCTCTTCAGCGGCTGCGCCACCATCCGCTCCGACTATGAAAAGCCCAAGGTCGATGTCGTCGGCATCACCAAAGGCGAAACCGATACAAGCGCACTCCAATTTACCATCCAGCTGCGCATCGTGAATCCCAATGCGGAAACTATCAATCTACAAGGCCTTTACTACGAACTCAGCCTCGACGGGATCGACATTGTCAGTGGCACCGCCCGCGACATACCGCCCATCGAAGGCTACAGCGATGCCATCGTCTCTGTCAGCGCTGCGCCCAGCCTCGTGAATAGCATCCGACTTGCCAGCCGTTTATTAGAAGGCACCGGCACCGAAATCCCCTACGAACTCCGCGCCAAGCTCGGCACCACCTCCAAATGGATGCCCTCGACCACCGTGACCGATCGCGGCATGATTCCTTTGCTGTAGTCGCGACGTCGAAGAAAAAACCACGACATCTTTGGCGAACTACTTGAATTGAGCTTGTTCCCTCACCGAAGCTACTCTACACATTTCGCCCGTGAAAACAGTCACCGATATCAATATAACTTCCAAAACGCTGCTCCCTTCGCCACTCGCACTATGTGAGGAAATCCAGAAGACGGATGCAGCGGGTAAATTCGTGGCCGAGAGCCGCGACGCGATCAAAGAGATCATCTTCGGCAAAGACCGGCGCCTGCTCGTCGTGATCGGCCCTTGCTCGATCCACGATCTCAAAGCAGGCCGCGAATACGCTGAGAAACTCGCCGCCCTAGCTAAGCAAGTCGGCGACCGGATGCTGATCGTCATGCGCGTCTATTTTGAAAAGCCGCGCACGACCGTAGGCTGGAAAGGGCTCATCATGGATCCCAAGCTAGACGGCACCAGCGACATCCCTGAGGGGCTGCGCATCGCCCGCCGCCTCCTGCTCGACATCATCGAGCTTGGCCTGCCCACCGCCACCGAGCTGCTCGACCCGATCACGCCGCAATACATCGCCGACCTCATTTCTTGGTCAGCCATCGGCGCCCGCACCACCGAGAGCCAGACACACCGCCAGATGGCCTCCGGCCTCTCCATGCCACTCGGCTTCAAAAACGGCACCGACGGGGGGCTCGACGTCGCCATCAACGCCATTAAAGCCGCCAGCCAGCCACAAACTTTTCTCGGCATCGACAACCAAGGCCAAGCCAACGCCCTCACCACCAAGGGCAACCCCCACTGCCACATCGTGCTACGCGGCGGCTCGCACGGCCCCAACTACGGAGCCGACGACGTCGCCCAAGCCCGCCAAAAGCTAACCAGCGCCGGCCTGATACCCGCCATCATGACGGATTGCAGCCACGCCAACAGCAGTAAAGACCCCGGCCGTCAGCCAGAAGTCTTCGCCGAGATCGTGCGCCAGAGCCTGATCGACCCCAGCGTGATCGGCGCCATGGTCGAGAGTAATTTAAACTTCGGCAGTCAGTCCTTCCCCCAGCCCATCGCCGACCTCAAATACGGCGTCTCTATCACCGACGGCTGCATCGACTGGGAAACCACCGAAACCATGCTCCGTAAAGCCCACGCGGACTTGGCACCGCTTTTCACCTAATCCCGCATCACGTATCCCGTATCCCGTATCCCGTATCCCGTATCCCGCATCACGTATCCCGCATCACGTATCCCGTATCCCGTATCTCGTATCACGCATCACGTATCACGTATCACGTATCACGCAAAACACACATATATATCATGAGCAAACAAACTATTCGTATCGCCGTCACCGGTGCAGCCGGTAATATCGGCTACGCCCTTCTCTTCCGCATCGCCTCTGGGTCGATGTTCGGTCCCGACCAGCCTGTCGCGCTGAACCTCATCGAAATCCCACCCGCGCTGGACGCCCTCAAAGGCGTCGTGATGGAGCTCGACGATTGCGCCTTCCCACTCCTCAAAGACGTCGTCGCCACGACTGATCTCGAAGAAGGCTTTAAGGACGTCAACTGGGCGCTCCCGGTCGGCTCCGTCCCCCGCAAAGCGGGCATGGAACGTGGCGATCTCCTCAGCATCAATGGCAAAGTATTCACCGGCCAAGGCAAAGCCATCGCCGCCAACGCCGCCGCCGATGTGCGCGTGCTCGTCGTCGGTAATCCTTGCAATACTAACTGCCTGATCGCCATGAACAATGCCACAGGCGTGCCGAACGAGCGCTTCTTCGCCATGACCATGCTCGACGAAAACCGCGCTAAAACACAGCTCGCCCAAAAGGCCGCCGTCGATGTCACCGAAGTCAGTAACATGACGATCTGGGGCAACCACTCCGCCACTCAGTATCCCGACGCCTATTCCGCCAAGATCGGCGGCAAGTCCGCAGCCGAAGTCATCGGCGACGAAGCATGGCTCAAGGAGACCTTCATCCCCGACGTGCAAACACGCGGCGCCGCCATCATCAAAGCCCGCGGTGCCTCCTCCGCAGCATCCGCAGCGAACGGCATCGTCGATGCCGTGCGCGCACTCACCACAGCCACCGCAGCAGGCGACACCTTCAGCATGTGCCTCTGCTCCGACGGCAGCTATAGCACCCCCGCAGGTTTGATCATCTCCTTCCCCTGCCGCAGCGACGGCCAAAAGATCGAGGTCGTGCAAGACGTCGCACTCAACGAGTTCAGCCGCGCCAAGTTCGACGCGTCCGTCAAAGAGCTCGCCGAAGAGCGCGAAGCGGTCAAAGATTTGATTTAAAAATGGTGGATCGCGGATCGCTAATTACGAATCATTTTAAAAGCCCGCCAGCAATTTCGCTCGGCGGGCTTTTTCAACTCTTAATCACAAAGATTATGACAGCACTCTTACTTTTAGTACTACGATCTCGGCAAAATTGAGCTCGAAGGAATCATGCCCGAAGATCTAAGTGCGGAGCAGTTAAATTCCAAGCAGGTAAGCCGCCCCGTCTACCTTCAGTCAGGGCATGTGTATTTCATGCAGAACAAAAGGCGCAAGGTGAACGCCCTGTTCGAGGTCACCCGCGTCGGGGTTCTTCGCGATTTTTAGTGACTCAAGTTTAGCTCGGCAATCATTGCTCTCCCCCCCCATACACCCGCAACACTCCCGCGACCACTGCGTCGGCGTATTCGATCAAAATATCATTCGCTGGCAACGGCGCGGAAATAGCCCGCGCGCCCAGAGCTGCTTGGATTCGAGCATAGCTCGTCTCACTATTCGCGATGTAAGGCTCCATCAAAACAGTCGGGCAATCGACTAGGCGCAGTAGCATTAGATTGCGCGCCCACAGATACGGCGCGGTGGCTTTAAAACGAATCGCGTTTTTACCTTGGTAATCCGAAGGCGGCAGCCCGGTGGCCTCCCCCAGCGCGTGCCCCAGCGCGGCTCCTAGCTCGGCCTCGATCGCACCGCTGCCGTTAGTTAGCTTTTTGATCAATTGCCCCTGCTGACCCGGCGAGGCCAGTTCCGGCGCACTCAAGCAACCGAAAATCAGCACGTGTGCATGATCACTCGCCACGAGTTGCAGCGTCTCCACCTGCGGCCAAGCAGCTGCATTGATGTGCAGCGAGATCAGCGCATCTGGTCGCACCACTTCATTCACCACCCGCGCGCGCTCAAGGATTTCGCCCGTCACCACCGCCAGCCGAATCGCGCGATTACGCACCGCGAGCGCGTACTCCAGCTGCGCAGCCAAAGATACCTCGCGCGGCGACTCCAGCCCCGCAGCAGTCATCGCAGCCTCAGCAGCCGCCCAATAGTCGATAAAAGTCTTCGGGTTGATCGGCTGGTAAGTCTCGCGCATCAGCGTTACCTGCGCGCCGAGACGCGTGAGTTGCGCCCGAATGCGCTGGGCGACTTCCAGCACAAGCTCCCCCTCACGCACCCAAAAATCCTCTTCTGAGATACGAAAATTACGCCACTCCCACTCCGCCCAATTGCCGCCGATGTGGCCAGGGTCTAGCGCCAGATGCAGCCCCTCCAGCGGCAGATCAAAAGCAGTGCCCGCTTGCGCTAAAGTCACTCCTTGCAGCGGATCTGCGAGGCCGTTTCCAACTTCGCGACCTACGCTGCTTGAGCGAGCTGCGCGTAGCGCCTCAGGCGAGCGCCACCAAGTTTCAGATTCGCGCGTAGCCAGCAGCTCGACATCCAATAACCACTCGCTATCAACATAGGGCGTGTAACGTGTCGAGAGTTCGTAGGCGAGTCGATCAGGAGACAGACTGTAAGCTAGCCCGAGCGGAAAAAGGGAAATTAAAGCTAAAGCTATGTGCCTAGCTTGCCTCAAATTGCTCATTCGCCGCTGTAAAAAGGGGCCGATTAAATTTTTTGCTTTAATCATAGGGTATCCTCATATTTTCGCGTAGTTTCTCTTGCTCGGTCAAGTATGTGAGGTGACAGACCCCTCATTTTCCCCGGAGCGCAACCATACGCTTTTCGGAAAGCACGCGAGAATGCAGAAAAACTTTCATACCCACACTCAAGCGCGATCTCGCCTATCTTCAGGCTAGATGCGGTCAATAAGTGCCTCGCCCGGTTCATCCGAATACGTTGCAGCAGCTCCTGGGGGGTGATTCGTAGATATCGACGCACCGTTCGCTCCAAAGTCGAGAGCGACATGTGCGCGAATTTTGCCAGTGCTTTGACCGTCACGCCTCTGCCGATTTCTCGTCTCGCATGGCTGACGATTCGAGATAAATCCGAATATTGCGGCGGCAACGCTCCCACTGCCTCCATCGGACGACTCATTCCATAGCTCCCTACCAGCTGCCCCAAGTGATCATAATGAGGGTATTTACTCGTCACATACCAACTCACTCCCCCATCAGGACTCATTACCAGCTCGGCCTTGTTCAACATCGGTCGCTGCTCCTTTATCAAAGTAGCGTCGTCCTCCATGTAAACTGAGGCCAGCTCGTTCAAAAACCAGTCACTATCACGGGTTCCTAAAACGGCTGCGCGCGGCGCCTGAGCTTGCTCCGCAAGTGTTAGATTAACCCAAACGAAACGGCCTTCAAGGTCTTTGACCCAAAAGGCGGTCTCATCAAGCTGATCCCAAAGGCTACGATCTGCAAAAGCATCTAAATCCACATTCATAATGGCGAATCCTGCACAATTATGGAAGTCTAAGGGCATTGTCAATCAAAGCTAAATCTGATACATTAAGAAGTTATGAGTCGAAAAGTTACCCTATTCACCGGCCAGTGGGCCGACCTGCCCTTAGATGAACTCCTCCCACTTGTCAAAAAGATGGGCTACGACGGCGTCGAACTCGCCTGCTGGGGCGACCATTTCGAAGTCGGCCGCGCGCTTAAAGAAGATAGCTACGTAGCCAATCTCTGGAAAAAGCTTCAAGCCAATGGCCTGACTTGCTACGCCCTCTCCAACCACCTCGTCGGGCAAGCGGTCTGCGATCCCATCGACGAGCGCCACCAAGCTATCCTCTCCCCCGAGATCTGGGGCGACGGTGAGCCCGAAGGCGTCCGCCAACGCGCCGCCGAAGAGATGAAAGCAACCGCTCGCGCCGCGCGTAAGTTCTTCGACGCCCGCCCCGACGAGACTGTCATTCACCCAGTCGTCAACGGCTTCACTGGTTCCGCCATCTGGCACGCGCTCTACGCCTTCCCGCCCACCTCACAAGCATATTTGAATAAGGGATACCAAGACTTTGCCAAACGCTGGCTCCCCATCCTCGATGTATTTGAGGAGGTCGATGTTAACTTCGCCCTTGAAGTTCACCCGACTGAGATCGCCTTCGACATCGCCTCGTCCGAACGCGCGCTCGAGGCCGTCAAGGGGCACAAACGCTTCGGCTTCAACTACGATCCCAGCCACCTCGGCTATCAAGGCGTGGATTACATAAAATTCATCCGCAACTTTGCCGACCGTATGTATCACGTCCACATGAAGGACGCTTGGTGGGGACACGGAGACGGCAGCGTCGGCGTCTTTGGCGGCCATACCGATTTTACAGATGCCCGCCGCTACTGGGACTTCCGCTCCCTCGGGCACGGCGACATAAAATTTGAAGACATCATCGTCGCCCTCAACGACATCGGCTACGCCGGCCCCCTCTCCATCGAATGGGAAGACGGCCGCATGGATCGTGTCCACGGCGGCACCGAAGCCGCTGCCTTTACCCGCAAGGTCGATTTTAAGCCAAACGCTCTAGCCTTCGACGCCGCCTTCGATCAAAAGAATCATTAACATGAAATTAAATCGCAAAATCCGCATGGGCATGGTCGGCGGCGGCCAAGGTGCCTTCATCGGCGCCGTCCACCGCATCGCCGCAGCCATTGACCAACAAGTCGAACTCGTCTGTGGCGCGTTCAGTTCCGACCCCGAGCGCTCGAAAGCTTCCGGCAAGGACTTCTTCCTACCTGATAAGCGCTGCTATGCCGACTACACAACTATGATGGCCGAGGAGGCCAAGCTCCCCGAGGGCGATCGCATGGACTTCGTCGCCATTGTCACCCCCAACCACGTCCACTTCCCCGCTGCCAAGGCCGCACTTGAAGCCGGCTTCCACGTGCTCTCCGACAAGCCAGCCACACTCGATAAAGCCGAAGCCATCGAACTCGCACAAATAGTCGAATCGACCGGCCTCAAATACGGACTCACGCACAACTACACCGGCTACCCAATGGTCAAGCAGGCGCGCGAAATGATCCAAAACGCAGAGATCGGAAAAGTGCGCAAAATCGTAGTCGAGTATCCACAAGGTTGGCTAGCGACACCACTAGAGCAGACCGGCCAGAAGCAAGCCGCTTGGCGCACCGACCCGAAACGCTCGGGCGCCGCCGGCTGTATCGGCGATATCGGCACCCACGCCGAAAACCTCGCCGAGTATATCTCTGGTTTGCAAATCAAAGAACTGGCCGCCGACCTCACTGCCTTCGTCGATGGTCGTCTGCTCGACGACGACGGCAACGTCCTGCTCCGCTTCGAGGGGGGTGCCAAAGGCATACTCCACGCTTCGCAAATTTCCGTGGGCGAAGAAAACGCCCTCAACATCCGCATCTACGGCGAAACAGGCGGCCTCGAATGGCATCAAATGGAGCCAAACACCCTCTTAGTGCATAAGCTCGACCAGCCCACCCAGATCTACCGCACTGGCAACGGCTACCTCGGTGCAGCCGCCACGGCGCACAGCCGCATCCCTGCCGGCCACCCCGAAGGCTACCTCGAAGCCTTCGCCAATATTTATCGCAACTTCGCAGCCGACATCGCCGCCGATCTCAGCGGCGAGCCAGCACCCGCTTACGCCAAAGACTACCCCACCATCCAAGACGGCGTGCGCGGCATGGCCTTCATTGAAGCGGTCGTGAAAAGCTCCGCAAATAACGCCACTTGGACAAAAATCTAAAAAGGTTGGAGTCCCGCCTTTAGGCGGCCGCGTATGAACAGCTCAAATATCGCAACCGCCTAAAGGCGGGACTCCAACCTAAACATCCCAGGTCCCGCACATGACACCCCAAATCACCGTTCAACTCTATTCCCTCCGCGACGCGCTCGCAGCCGACTTCGAGGGCACCCTGCGTAAAGTTGCCGCCATCGGTTTCCCCTGCGTCGAGCCTGCCGGCTTCCATGGCCGTAAGCCAGCCGAGGTCGCCAAGCTCTTCGCCGAGCTAGGCATCACCGCGCCCAGCGCCCACTGCGACCTGCCCATCGGCGACGCAAAAAGCGAGATCATCGAAACCGCCCTCCAGCTCGGCCACCGCTACCTGATCACAGGCGGCCCTCCTGGCTGGCAGGATAAATTCAACACGACCGACCAAGTCAAAGCCATCGCCGAGCATTACTGTATCGCCGCTGAAAACGCCGCCGCGCACGGCCTCCAAGTCGGCTACCACAATCACGATTGGGATCTCACCGAGTTCGAAGGCCGGCCGGCTTACCACACCTTCCTCGCCCACACGCCAGAGAACGTCCTCTGGGAGGCCGACCTCTTCTGGGTCGCCCGAGCAGGCATCGACCCCGCTGGTTTTCTGCAAGAGATCGGCGCACGCGGCAAGGCGCTTCATTTTAAAGACGGCCACATCGCCGACCGCAGCATCACCCCACCCTTCCTACCCGCAGGCCAAGGCGATGTCGACCTACTCGCCGCCGCCAAAGCCGCTAGCCACGCCGAATATATCGCCGTCGAACTCGACGAATACGCAGGTGATATGCTGGAAGCAGTGCAACAAAGTTACGACTACTTAACTAAGCAAAAAATAGCCAAAGGCAACCGGTAATCTTTTTATGAAAGCACTCATCATCCAAGGCGGCTGACCGGGACACGAGCCTGAGCAATACTATAGGATGATCGACCCCTGCATCATGGTGCTAGCCGACACTGTTTATAAATACGAAGGCCAACCCGTCACCATGCCCGTCACCTGGACAAAGCAATGGGGCCGAGGCCGCGTCTTCTACCCGGCCCTCGGCCACAAAGCCGAAGAGTTCATCCAAAACAACACTTTTAGTAGCCGAAAGCGTCAGCTTTTGAACGACCTTTCAACTTCTCTCAACCTCCCAAAACTTTACAGTTTCGGCTACAAACTAAAGAGAAACAATCCCTCCGTAATTTCGTAAATTTCAATATGACCAACACCCAAGCAAAAATCGGCCTCGGTATCATTGGATGCGGCAAAATCTCTCAAGCCTACTTCGACGGTGCAAAGACCTTCGAAGTGCTCCACATAGTCGCCTGCGCCGACCTGAATGCGGACACCGCTCAGGCCAAGGCCAAAGAAAACGGCTGCCAAGCACTCAGCATGGCTGACCTCCTCGCCCACCCCGACATCCAACTCGTGATCAACCTCACGATCCCCGCCGCCCACGCCGCCGTCAGTTGCGACATCCTCAACGCCGGCAAACACGTTTACTCCGATAACATGCGCAGCATCGGTGTCGCCGACATGGCTGGCGCCATCTTACATGGCCGTCCCCACCGCGCCAGTGGCGCACTCGCTTGCCACGTGCTCGAAGTCATGCACGCCTTCGATCTGTCCTCCGAATCTGGACGGGCGATCGAGATCGAGAGCAAGCCCGACCGCCCCGCAGCACTCCCCGCAGGCTTAGCCGAAGGCCAGGGCACATCACTGCCGGGGAGTTAATTGCTTGAACATCAGGTTTTTAATTTTTTGGCTAGACATTTATCAAAAGCCAAATATGTTATGCTTAGATGAATATCAAAGCATGGACAAAATCTCTCCC
>Ga0307933_1001607_pt1 | contig 17202 bp, 12 predicted proteins | sample OrgLakmetageno88_FD_201811 | JGI IMG/M metagenome (GOLD analysis project Ga0307933, IMG submission 201811) | Saline water microbial communities from Organic Lake, Antarctica - #88 | ecosystem: Environmental > Aquatic > Non-marine Saline and Alkaline > Saline | place: Antarctica: Organic Lake...
TATAGTCCATATAATGGTCAATAAACTTACCGACACTAACTCGACAAAAATAGACAAGAGATAACAATAACACTAGCCATAATCATCAGCGAACAAGTGAAATTAAACCGTCTCAATTTGTTGATACTATTCATCGGACAGCTCCAGATCGTAGTATAATAATAAAAAATAATGGTAAGTAAAATTTGAACAATAGATATATAGTATCCCTACGAACAAATAGTACTCATTTCTTTCAGTGTACCTCTACTGCTCTTGCCACTTGCCTTTTATGAAGATTTGTATCAAAATTTGAAAGAAATTTCATAAATATTGACAATATAAAAATAATACATCAAATTTATATTAATTGTCAATAAAATAGCAAGTAAAAAAGTATGCATCTAAAATTAAAAAAACGCATAATCACATCACACGTTTTTTTAGTATCTATACATAAGTATCATATATCATACCTATTTATCTACTATCTTTTTTCTTTTTTCTTTTTCTATTTTTATCATCGTTATCTAACTCTTGAACTCATTCTTTGATATTCTCTTTTTCAGACCAAGGTCTCCACATTTTCGTGATTTTTCCATTAGTAATCTTACTTAATGGTTCTTCAGGCATACCAAGATCCATCTTATCTGAATCATATAAATCTATTCTACCAGTATCCATCTTTAGATTAACAGCTCATTCAACTATAGCTATAGCTCATACTAACTGCTGATCTCTTTTCAATTTGGCACAAACATATCATGGCTGACCTCTTTTCATTTCACCTCTAGGTTTCAGTGCAAAGATATCTTCAGCTGACACCAATTTCCCATTTTTTTCATCATGTATAAAGATGAACGGCTCATCATTATATACAAATATATCAGCTACTTGATCACCTTCTTCGAGATCTATTGCTTTTACTCATCAAGCAGTTTTTCACATTGCTCTGATATATGATTCTCTATATATCAACATTTTAGCATCTTTTGAGATAACTCAGATTTTATCTCCATCTTTTACAGGAAGAACCTTAATGATAGTTTCTTCTTCATCTAGTCACATGACTATCGTTGGAAACTTTTTAAATTTCAGCAGAAGTTTTTTTTTGATTTTCTTAACATTATTGTGACTTGTTACCATAATCAAATAATCAAAATCAAACTCCATAGTTTCTGAGAATACTAGATTTGATTTTAAACCATATTCTTTGACTACATCCATTGGTTCACTTTGGGTAGAAAACTTACCAAGATCTTTTAGTCTTTGAATAACTAACTCTCACCTATCTGATATAGCAATAAGCTTGTCTTGATTATGTGTATGTGTCAATGTCCAAGTGTTTTTAGGAACCTTTAATATTCTAGATTGATACAGAACTTTAATTCTATAATCACTTCCTATCCAGGTAATAACTGGTTCTTTAACTAGTGCATCAAGCTTCTTCAATTGTTTCATATTTTTATTCAACATGTATACTGACTCTACATCATTTGATAATTCGGTCATTCTTTCATCACCATATGTATCTTTCATATAGACTAATTCATCGATCACTACACCATCAAGTTTTTTAGGATCTTCTATAATACCTGTAAGATAGTCTATCATTTCTTTCTTTTCTTGTATTTCATTGAGAATCTTTTGTATTTCCAATCCAACTAAGGTTTGCAGTCTTAGCATAAGTATATATTCAGCTTGTTCAGCAGAGAATTCAAATGATGTTATCAGATTTTCTTTTGCTTCTTCTCTTGTATCAGATCATCTAATTGTTGCAATAACTTCATCTAGAATGTCTGTAGCCTTTTTTAATCACTCTAGGATATGTAATCTATTCTTTGCTTTATCCAATTGATGATGAGATCTTCTCAAAACTACTTCTCTCCTAAATTCAACATACTCTGCTAACAACTCTCTTACATTCATATGTTTTGGTTGTTTTCCTCTTTCGATCAATGAGACATTATTCACATTAAAGTTACATTGCAGATCAGTGTATTTATATAGTCTCAAAAGAATATTTTCTTTTGTTACTTCCTTTTTCAGCGTTACTACAATTCTCATTCTATCTCTATTTGACTCATCTGTAAGATCAGCAACTCATGGTATTTTCTTGTCATTTGCTAAATCACCTATTTTAGCTACTAGGTTAGCTTTATTTACCTGATATGGCAATTCTGTAATTACTATCATATCTTGTCATTTCTTGTTTTCTTCAAAATGAACACGTCCACGCATCGTAATACCACCTCTTCCTCTTTCATATACATCAAGTATATTTATAGAGTCATAAATAATTCATCATGTAGGAAAATCAGGCCCAGAAATATGTTCCATAATTCCTGGAACATCAATATCTGGATTATCAATCATTGCCAAACACGCATTAAGTACTTCTGTTAGATTATGTGGAGGCATATTTGTAGCCATACCTACAGCAATACCCATAGTTCCATTACATAATGTGTAAGGAAATTTGGTAGGCAATGTTATTGGCTCTTGACGAGACTGATCATAATTTTCTCTTCGATCTACTGTACTTTGCTTTATATCCTGCAGCATCTCTTCAGCAATTTTTGTAAGTTTTGCCTCAGTATATCTCATCGCTGCTGCACCATCACCATCTACAGAACCAAAGTTACCTTGTCCGTCAACCATTGGATATCTCATAGAGAAAGGTTGTGCTAATCTTACCATCGCATCATATACTGATGAATCACCATGTGGATGATATTTACCAAGCACCTCACCCACTACAGCAGCAGATTTTTTGTACTTTGCTCCATGAGTAAGTCACATATCCTGCATAGCATACAAAATACGTCTAATTACAGGCTTCAAACCATCTCTTGCATCAGGCAATGCACGTGATACTATCACTGACATAGCATAATCAATATATGATTGAGTAATTTCTTCTTCAACCGGACGAATGATAATATCTTCTACAATTGCTTCTAACTCTTTTGATTCGTTTTTTTTCTTTGCTGCCATATCGACAATTATTCAATACTAAAAATGCAACATAATGTGCGATCAATATGATATATATAGGTATCTAAAAAGAGATTGCAAATGAGAGTTACACTCTCTAGTATGATTGATAAAGAGTCAATTATTATTTTTATGAAAACCTTGCATTACCAAATTTCATCACTACAACAATATATATGGCACTACGTCATATACGCATAAAACCAACCATACACATATATTTCATGTAGTACACTTATGGTACAACAGCATATACATATCTACAATTTACATATTTTTTCACCTGACAACATGTCAGTAATTTTGTAGACATCCATGTTTGTACATAACTACAATATAGTGTATGTTCCCAGTAACTAGTTACTGACAAAGAACATGTATATTTTTTTTATTTTTATCTACTACCAAATTTCATGACACCAACAATAATAGCAGCACTTGTAGCTTTAATTGTATGAATACTCTGAGGAAAATTTATATTTGAAAAGGCACTTAAAGCAAAAAAAGAAGCTGCAGAACAAGATATTGCCAAAGCGAAAAAAGAGGCTGAAGATGTATTGAAAAAAGCTGAATACAAAGCAACAAAAATAGAAGAAAGAGCAGAAAAAGAAATACAGCATAAAGAAAAAAAAATAGACCAAACAGAAGCTAGACTCCTACAAAAAGAAGAAAGAATGGAAGAAAAGATGGAGAAATTAGATGCTAAAAAAGATGAATATCAAGATAAAAAAATGGAACTAGAAAAAACACTAGAAAAACAAAAAACTATACTTTCAGACCTTTCTGGTCTATCACCAGAAGAAGCAAAAGACCAATTATTTGGTCAAATTAAGGAAGATAATCAAAAAGAAATCAAAAGATTCATCAACAAATATAAGATGATTAAAGAAGAAGAAGCAAAAGAAGAGGCTGGAAAAATTATTGCTAAAATACTACCTAGAGTCGCTCAAGATGGTATGAACGAACATTTAGTAACTATGGTAGATCTTCCAAGTGAAGATATGAAAGGGAAAATTATTGGACGTGAATGAAGAAATATTAGTGCTTTCGAGAGAGTTACTTGAGTAGAAGTAACTATTGATGATACTCCTATGACATTGAAATTATCATGTTATGATCCAGATAAAAGGTTTATGGCTGCAGAAACCATGAAAAAACTTGTCAAGGATGGAAGAATCAATCCAGTGTATATAGATAAAATTCACCAAGAAACTATCAAAGAAGCTTCTGAAATATTTATCAAAAAAGGGAAAGAAGCATTAGCTACCCTGAATTTACCAATGATGAAACCTGAAATTGTAGAGTATGTCGGTAGATTTCATATTAGATATAGTTATGGACAAAACCTACTACTCCATAGTATAGAAGTAGCTAGAATGGCTGAAATGCTTGCTGGAGAACTATGATTAAATGCAGAATTAGCAAAGAAAGCATGACTCTTACATGATATTGGTAAGATTGATAGTACGAGTTGAGAAGCTCATACAAAAGTTGGAGCAGAAATTCTAAGAAAACACAAAATGAACGAATGTATCATCAATACTGCTGAGGCACATCATTTTGATACAGAACTCCTCTTTCCAGAAGCTTGGGTAGCAACAGCAGCAGATATTATTTCTGCATCAAGACCTGGGGCTAGATTCGATACAAAAGACTTATTTATTGAAAGAATGTGAAGTTTAGAAAATCTTATCAACTCTGTAGATGGTGTAAGCAAAGCATATATTATGCAAGCATGAAGAGAAATTATGACGTTCTTTAATCCTACTGAAGTAGATGATAAAGATATGGAAAGACTGACTGAAGAAATAGGAACAAAGATCGAGGATCAACTCGACTATCCTGGATCTATCAGGATTATTGGGATTAGAGAAAAGAAAGTAACTCACTATTTGAGATAGTCAATCCTTTACTATGTTACATGAATCAATATGTATCATTATATTACTTTTGGTGATATAAAAGTGTATATGACATGAATTGGTATACTTCTATTTTTGGTTATTGCTATAGTTAGTATCCTTAAATATGCAAAACAATATCGTCTCAATACACAAAGATTCCTTTCATATCTCCCACTATATATTATATTACTGTATGTTTTATGAACCTATACGTGGTGGCTGATATGAAGTCGTATCATCGTTCCAATAAGCATACAACAGCTTCTGCTATATTTCTCACCTACATGATATCCTTTTCATCTTGTAGGAATTATTGTTTGAATGGTAGTGATTGGCATACATTTACTCTCATGAGTAGACATAGATTTACAAAAACAAAAATGGCTAGATGCTCTCCTTCATAGTATCTGCTTAGGGTGTATTCCTCTATGAATATTCTTGTTATTATGAGATAATTTTATATGAGCTTCAACTGAAACCTGATTATTCGTAACAGCAGTAAGATCAGACAGTAATTTAGCTGTGTATGGAAAAGTAATTCCGCTATGATTGTTCTTATCAGTATGGTGATTACTTTGTCATCTTCTGATGAATATATATACCCAAAAAACTAAAAAATATTTAGGATATCTGGGGTTTGCTATATTTAGTTTTGGGCTAGCTCGAATCACTATATACCAACAATATCCTAGACACCTAGTCTCATCGTTTGCATGAATACGTCTAGACATCAAGCAGTACCTACTCTTCCTTATCAGTATATGATTCATCATAAAACATCTAAGAAGTCCATCACATACATTGAAAGAAAAAGAGGAAGAAAAAGAAGTTGTTGCCCTATAACGTACATTAAGTATTTGTAATCTAATTAGTTGTGTTTACCCATGAAACTACATTTTTGAAAAAAAGAAAGTATCTATAGTATTTTTAAAACGATAAAAAAAATCCCTGCCTATAAGACAGCGACACTTTCTTTTGATGCAGACCATCAAATCTTTGAGCATGAACGACGATGAGCACAACTCAAAGATACCATTCAACAACATGGGCTTCAAGTAACTGTTCAAGTGACCACTCAATGAATGAAAACGTTTTTTGAAAAACATGATATTAGTACAGTATTTAAACACAAACATCTCGTCCAAAAATGGATGCAACAACTCCATAGCTTTGTGTTTATGACACAGAAGTTTCATACAAATCTTATTTTCAAGAATTCATATGTTTCATATCTAGTTATTCTTTCGGAAATTACTGTTATTATATTTATCTTATATTTTTTCTGGTGACTCATTTCACCAAACGCAACTATAAGCATTCAGCCTTCTCGTCATATAGAAACTATCGTATACAACTATGAGTATGTGCCTTTATGAGAGGAACAACGCTCAGCATGATTTGGTAGTAGTGCTCTTCGTATTCCATACTACGAGTGATCGATTCCGTTTAATCATCGTCTTACATTGAATGTACAAAATATTGAATTTTCCACAACTGAAGCAGTATGAAGTGTAACATTCTATAATACAACTGATGAATCCATCTCTCTCTTACCCCAAACCACATTGGTTACTCCAGACAATATGGTATTTAAAACTGATGCTAGAGTAACTATTCCACCTGGAACTCAAGACGATCCATGAATAAATACTATTTCTGTCACTGCAGAAGCTTTTACTGAAAAGGGATTAGTAATTTGAGAACAATGAAATATACCAAAAGATACTGTTTTGCGAATCAAAAATCTTCCTGAAAGCATGGTTCAAAAAAGTATTTATGCTACTGCAACTAGATGATTTGCATGAGGATCAACCATAACAAAATGAAGCGTCTTGTCTGATGATATCGATCTTATAGAAGAAAAAATTCTTTCATACATGGAAGATAGAAAAAAAGAAGTCTTACAAAGTACAGTGATAGAAGACGAATTATATATCCTCCTCTACGATTCATTTATCAATCTTATAGTAGAAGAATTTATCACGACCTCTCGTATCTGAGATTCTACCTCTTTTATTGAGTGAGAAATCAAAGCATATATTACGTATAGATATGTAAAAAAAGAAGATCTCGTAAGCGCTGTAGATACGTATATTAGACAAAGAAATTCAAATAACTTTACTTTATTGAACTATGACTTCAATAGTCTTACTTTTTATGATATTCATAAAGAAACCCAAGCATGAACTATCTTCATTCCTACAAAAATAAATGCGATTCGATGATATAATTTTATTGATGATAACAATAACATTGTTCCAGAAATGAAAGCAAAAATAGCAGGGAAATGAAGCCAAGAAGTAAAAAAATTACTATTGGAATATGAAGAAATTGATGATGTTCAGGTATCAATTAGCCCACCATGGTATGATACGCTCCCTGAAGTAATTTCTAGGATCAGTTTCCGCGTATTTAAAGACTAAACAGCTACTTATTATTCTTTAGTTTTATAGATAGCATGCGTATCATTACTTCTTACAAACGCATTAAACATGGATATGTAAGAAAACTTCCAAATGGTGATCTTCGTTTATCTATCCCATGGCGAAAAAGATTTGATATCTGATTCAAAAATCGTCTCATCGAAAAATGACAAAAACTGTGAACTTCACATGCTACTAAACAAAAAAATACCATAGTCACTCAAAAAGATACTACTATACTTATATGGTGATCATACGTTCCAATAAGTACCTGCCCTACTCCTATAGAAAACCATCTAAAACAACTATGTTTTGAAGAAGCAAAAGTGCTGACTGATATCTACAGTCAACGTCTTGGCTATACATATGGTCATCTTCGCATCAAAAAAGTAAGAACCAAACGATGATCTTGCTCTAGCAAACAAAATATAAATCTAAACATGGATCTAGTCCATTTACCCAAAAAGTATTTGGAATATGTTGTCATACATGAAGTATGTCATTTAAAACATAAACATCACCAGAAAGCTTTTCGAGATGAAGTAGCTTGATTTCTCCCTGAATATAAACAAATAGTAAAAGAGATGAAAAAAATAACTATTTCACGTACTCATCAATAAAAAAGGTCTCTAAAAATAAAAAATGGATCATATTCATTCATTTCGACTCCATATTTATAGAAAACTTAGGTACAAGATTTTTATGATTTGGAGAAAAAATATTCTCCTATAATATTTTTATATCTACAATTTTTCTCTTCAGAGAGAAAAAATATGTCTTATTTTGGACTATTTTTTCTTTATTTATTCTGTGTGATAACCAATATATATCATAATGTCAATTTTTTTCAAAAAACGTCTAGAATATAGCCAGAGTAAAAGCAGAGAAATACTGCGCAATATCATCAAAAAATTTTGTGATTTTCACTCTTGTTTTTTGGGGGTCAAATTGGTAAATATACTATATATAGTAGTTAAATACGAAATGAGACACAAGATGTAGTGTTTAATCGTAATGCAACTTATTAATAATAAGTCAACAACTACCATACATGTACTGCCCACATTACTCAAGCTCAACCTGTTCTTTTATCCTTTACGTAATTATTCATAATGCCTCCAGTTCAAATTAAAAAAAGAGACGATAGTATTGAATATTTTGATGTAAAAAAAGTAGAAGCAGCTATTATGAAAGGTATGGAGTCTGTAAGTCAATGATCTCAAGAAGATGCTACTCACGTTGCATGATTAGTGAATAAAAGATTGAATGCTTACATTGAGAAAGACCCGAATTTCTTACCAAGTGTAGAAGATGTACAAGACGCAGTAGAAGAAGAACTTATGACCAGCAACTTCCATGAAGTAGCAAAATCATACATTATTTATAGAGCAAAAAGAACACAAGAAAGAAAAAAAGATATTTTCAAAAAAAGACTCAACCTAAAACCATATGAATATCCTGATCTCTTGAAGTATGTAGACGCTATACGTCATTCATACTGGATTCATACGGAGTTTAATTTCACTGGAGATGTACAACATTTCAATGTAAACGTAAACGATGCAGAAAGAATGGCTATCAAGCGTACTATGCTTGCTATTGCTCAGATTGAAGTAGCAGTGAAAACATTCTGGGGAGATATCTACAAAAAGATGCCAAAACCAGAAATAGGTGCAGTTGGTGCAACATTTGCTGAAAGTGAAGTACGTCATCAAGATGCATATGCACATCTCCTAGAAATTCTAGGACTCAACGCTGAATTTGAAGATATAAAGAAAATTCCAGCGATCATCAAAAGAGTACAATATCTAGATAAATCACTAGAGTATTCAAAAAGTGATGATGTAGAATACTACGCAAAAACACTTATTTTGTTCTCATTATTTATTGAGCATGTGTCGTTGTTTTCACAGTTTTTGATCATGATGGCATTCAATAAGCATAAAAATTTATTCAAAGGTATCTCAAATGTTGTAGAAGCTACATCAAAAGAAGAACAAATTCATGGATTGTTCGGTATAGAACTGGTTAAAATCATCCAAAATGAAAACCCAGAATGGTTCGATACCGCATACAATATCAGAATCCAGCACGCATGTCTAGAAGCCTTCGACGCAGAATGTGGTATTCTGGATTGGATATTTGAAGAAGGTGAATTAGACTTCCTTCCAAAAAATACCATCAAAGAATTTGTTAAAGATAGATTCAACAAATCATTGGTAAATATTGGTATCAATCCTGTGTTCACTATTGATGAAGCAGAAGTACAAAAAACTGAATGGTTTGACGATGAAATTGTAGCTACAAAACATGGTGATTTCTTTGACAAAAGATCAATCAACTATAACAAAAAATCAAAAAGTGTTACAGCAAACGACCTGTTCTAGTAACGCTATTTCTTCATATTCTCATGCTTTGTGATAGAACAAAGACTCCTTTTATTTATCTTAGATACGTGTTACATTATGGCTTTTGAACGATTGAATGAACATTCTAGAGTATTTCTTGAAAGATGATATTTACTTCCTGGTGTTACGCCAGAAGAAAGAATTCGTGAGATAGCAGATCATGCAGAGAAACTCCTTGAAAAACCATGATTCGCAGATAAGTTTTACGACTATATGTCAAAATGATACTATAGTCTCTCATCACCAGTTTGGTCAAACTTCTGACTAGATAGATGATTACCTATTTCATGTTTTGGTTCGTATATTGGTGATAGTATGTCCGATATTATGTATACACAAGCTGAAGTAGGAATGATGAGTAAATATGGTGGTGGTACATCAGCGTACTTTGGTGATTTACGTGAACGTGGAGCTGCGATCAAAAACAATGGTCACTCCTCTGGTTCTGTACATTTCATGCAGTTATTCGAAACACTTATCAATGTAGTAAGTCAATGAGCAGTAAGAAGAGGACATCTTGCTCCATATCTTCCTTTGGAACATCCAGATGCTGCAGAGTTTCTACAAATAGGTACAGAAGGAAATCCTATTCAGAAATTGACGCATGGGGTCACTGTAGGTGATGAATGGTTAGAATCTATGGTAGGAGGAGATGAAGAAAAAAGAAAACTTCGAGCGCAAGTGATACAAAGAAGAGGTGAAATGGGATACCCATATATTTTCTTTACTGACAACGTCAATAACAACACAGTTGATGTCTATAAAGACAAAGGATACAAAATCTATGCATCAAATATGTGTACTGAAATTATGCTTCCTTCTAGTGACAAATGGTCATTTGTGTGTTGCTTATCATCTATGAATGTGTTTCACTATGATGCATGGAAAGATACAGACGCAGTAGAAACACTGACCTATTTCCTAGATGCAGTGATTACAGAATTCTGTGACAAACTTGAAGCCATCAGAGACTCAGAAGATATCAAGAAAAGAGAATGATTCTATTTCATGGAAAAAGCATATCGTTTTGCAAAAGAGCACAGAGCGGTTGGAGTATGAGTACTTGGTTGGCATTCATACCTTCAAGAACATATGATCGCTATAGAAAGCAATAAAGCATATGAGCTCAACAAAGAAATGTTTGAAACTATACATACAAAAGCATACGCTGCATCAGCAGAAATGTGAGCAACCTATGGAGAACCTGAAGTACTCAAAGGATATGGAAGAAGAAATACTACCCTTATGGCTATAGCACCTACTACATCTTCTGCATTTATTCTGGGACAAGTGTCTCAAAGTATCGAGCCTAGATGGTCAAACTACTATGTGAAAGATGTAGCAAAAATGAAAGTTTCAGTAAAAAATGAAGTACTCCAAAAGTTCCTAGCAACCAAAGATAAAGACACAAGAGAGGTATGGGAATCTATTAGAGATCATGATGGATCTGTTCAGCATCTAGATTTCATGACTCAGGAAGAGAAAGATGTCTTCAAGACTTTCGCAGAAATTAATCAGTTCACACTTATTGACCAAGCTGCTGATAGACAAAAATTCATCGACCAATGACAATCACTGAACGTGATGATAAATCCATCTACTCCTGTCAAAGATATTAATACATTGTATTTGGAAGCATGGAAACAGTGAATAAAATCACTTTACTATCAACACTCGATGAATGCTGCACAGCAATTGAGTAGGAAGATCAGTTGTAGTGGATGTGAAGGATAGAAAGTAATAAATTTATCTCTAAACTGATTATGTGTAAAATAATCATATTGTATTAATAGCTATCTGATTATATAAAGCGTCTCGTTTAGAGATAGAGAAATCTATCTAGAGACGTTTTTTATTTAAGAAAAAGTATGTCGAAAAATCAAAAAATAACACATATAATTTCTTTCTGTATGTTAGCTGCAACAATAGTGTGAATTTTCTACACAAAAAATAGTCAAACAACTAACACAGAAACGTATTGAGATTCTTATGAGACACAAAGCAATCAATACGATAAAACAATACATATTGAAGAAATTAAATCTAATTGATGAGATATAAATGTAAAACAAGAAAATATCGTCACACCAAAATACTCTGAAAAAGAAGAAGAAAATATTGAAAAATCAAGATTAGCAAAACAATTTCTTATAGATTATTATAATTTAAATAATAACTGACAAACACGAAAAGCATATAAGATGTTAGGTCAAGGACTAATTAATGATTTAATAGATAGAGATTTACATAAACATTTTCATCCAGAAAAAGTAAAGAGATTCTACAATTGAATAGATGATAGTATCGAATTTATGAATATAGATGAAAATGAAACATTTTCTGATAATGAAACAGATGAACGCATAAAAAGAATTTTTGATTATCGAATCACATATAATATAAATTAAAAAAAATATGAGGAACATCGAAATGCAACATTAATTTATTGGAAAGATAAGTGAAACTGGGAAATAAATACTATCGAATGTAAAAATCATTTGTGCATAAATGAACCATTCTATTCTTTTAATCAACATGGAATAAGATAACGATAAGATCACTCCTCCGGAGTGTTTTTTTTTATTGAAACAACCTACCCTTGCATTCGACTTAGTATCAGAAAATAATAGAAGAGTTGGCGGGGCACTTGTCGGGTTGTCGCCGCCTAGGGTTTTTTTGGTTACTTTTTGTGCCTATGGCAAAAAGTAAGATAAAAAAATATTCTTAAAATAACTACCATCCTGGATCCTTTACATTCGTTCAAGATGATGAATCTCTACGCTAATACCATAAGAAATCTAGAAATTGCCGAGTCGTAAAGTCCTCGCAACAACAATACTACACTTCTTCTTGCTTACCACACTCACTTAACTACAACAAAAGTATTCAATTCATAATATATACATATGTCAAAACTAAGCAAAAAAGATGAAGAGTGGATGTTATTGATTTTCATTGTATCACTCACTGCAACCTTAGGGTCATTATATTATGGGTATTTTTGAGATCCAATATCACAGATAGCTACAGGTGATTATTTCAATCCAGATAACGCACTGACTATCTGTGAACTATGTCGATATGCAAGAATACTTACCTACCCTATTACCATCCTCTCTGGAGTTGCCCTGGTAAGAAGAGATGCAAACATTGCTGTGTATACTGCTATTTTCTCATTTTTGTGTTTGATATTAGAATCATATCACTACGGACTACAAAAATTCAATATCCCTACTACCCAACTATGTACCTGGTCAAAACCATGTAACGCACTAGATATCAATTATCTATGATTTATTACTATTCCATTTCTATGTGGAGTGGCAGCATTGATTATTTTCATCGCTTCGTTGATGATCATCACGAAAAAACGTATCTAAACATATTCATAAGGTCGTTGTGTATAAATACTATATTTATATAATTTCTGCTACATGTACAAACGCTGACTTATTTGGTTTCGCCAAGATCTTAGAATTCAAGACAATACAGCCTTGCTCCAAGCAAGCAAGCTATGTGAACAAGTCATACCCATTTTCATATTGAATCATCAAGTTACCCAACCACGTATTGAGGATGACAAAAGATTATGATTTTTGTATGCACATCTAGAACAAGTAGCAGAAGATCTGCATAATTTATGATCATATTTGGTAGTAGACGCATGAGTTCAAAAAGATATGATTCAACACTACTTAGACAAATATGAGTGTGACGCTCTGTTTTATAATCGTTCTTATGGACCGTGACACGACCAAAGAGATAAAGAGATATATGACTGGTGCTTTGATGAACATATCCAAGTAGAGACATATGATGATTATCTATTGATGCATCCTGCAAAAGTCCCTACAAGAAAAGTATATACTCCCTTTTACAAAAAACGACTTCCCCTAGTAGAAGAAGCACAAAAAAACCGATCTGATGAGTCAATACACAAGCTATCAAGTCCACGCATAGATGCACCAGACCTAGATAGTCAAAAAAACTTTTTTTCTACAAAAAAACATACACATCGACCAGTAAAAAACATGCTGAGTAGTATCGCTGCACAAGATTTGCATGACTACAACGAAACAAGAAATATACCAAGTATAGACGGAACTACAAAACTCTCACCGTATTTACGTTTCTGAGCTGTATCACCAAGAAAGGTATTTACCTATTTTCACACACATAAAAATCCATGACATGAGATCATAGTCAAGGAATTGGCATGGCGTGAATTCTGGCAGCACATAGCGTATCATTTTCCCTATGCGATACAATCATCTTTCCAAGAAAAAAGAAGACACATAGAACGAGACAATAACAAAGAGTGGTTTGAAGCCTGGAAACAATGAAAAACGTGATATCCCCTTGTAGATGCAGGAATGAGACAACTTCGTGAGGAAAATCGAATGCACAACCGTGTGAGAATGGTCGTGGCAAGTTTTCTCACCAAAGATCTTCTTATAGATCGAAAACGATGAGCGCAACACTTTGCAGACTATCTCCTAGATCATGACCGTAACGTCAATACCTGAAATCGACAACGATCTGCCTCAGTCTGAGCTGACCCAAAACCACTACGTATTTTCAATCCAATCCTTCAATCAAAGCGTTTTGACCCAGAGTGCGAATATATACTAAAATACGTCCCAGAGCTTGAATGACAAGAGAAAAAAGCCATTCACGACCCGATAACACACGACTTATCATATACTCCTCCACTTGTAGATCATTATATTCGAAGAAAAAAAGCTATGGAAAGATACAATACTTCGAAAGCTAGATACGAACAATCCCTAGAGCAAAATAAATAAGATATCTATAAGCAACACAATTCATGCAAGTATCCCTACAAAAAGAGTGGCTCATGCAGCCATGTCTTTGATTTTTCAGATACGATCGTCATATTCTGGCTGTACAATATCACACAAACGTTCTATACACGAGTTCAACATTTCTACACCAATAACAACTCATCACCATACCGTAGTTTGCTTGACAAGATGTCGATCATGGAAAATCACATATAGCAACAAACAGATACCAACAAGAGCAAGTATCTGTTTTCTTATACTACTCTCTTTTTCTATAGCATGTTGAATACCATTTGCAGCGTTTTCTAAGCGAGCTGTATCGCTCAAATTCTTTTTTTTCTCTACATATCCCATCAAGGCACTAGTATAGATTATAAATTATGGTTAATTCTGTGCCTGTTCATCATCAATAATATTTGCTTGTATGAGCATATTTTGAATAGCAGGATAATCAGAAAAAGAGAACTGTGCAGCAATTTTACCCAACGAAAAAATGACTATACCTGCAACGACTGTTGCTCATATAGCTGTTGCAGCTCATGTTATCAATCAACTGATGATTCTATACGTATAGCTAGAACGCTTTTGTATAAGATCAGTCAGCGACTGAATCGATGTACTTAGCTCTTTATTGCTCATATCAGGTACGTTCAAAGATATAAAATATTAGTCAATGCCGTCTTCAGCTGAATTAAATAACATTCCAATAATAGCCAAGACAATAGCAAAACCAAATGCATTCCGAAACCCTCATACTTCAAATCATTCAAGTATATTACTAGCTAACATGATCATGAGCACATTTATAATGAAACTCATCAGTCACAACGTTAACCAATTTATAGGAAAGGTAAGCAAACGTAGCAAATTTCACAACGTAGCATTAAGTATTATGAGTACCAGTCCCACTACAATTGCCATTCATAGTCAACTTATGACAACTCCTGGTAAAAAGTAAGCTCATACTACTACAGCAATTCACATTATCAATAATTCAACGAGTAATTTCATACTATATAGAATAATTATATAAAAAATATTATACGATATAGTCATGTGATGAGTTTTTTTCATATCATACACGAGCTATATAGAGTTGACTCAACACAAAGAACAGCAAATAGCTACCCAAAAATACATATGACATATATATCAACGAGCTATATTCTTGCACCACAATATACGATGCTAGAACATGTATACACACGACTATTCATTGTAAGATGGTTGCTTGTTTTACGCTTCATATACTTCTGAGTAATTGAAAATTTATAATTCCTAGAATTGGTGTTACCAATAACCAAGCTGACGCAGCAAGAATCTGTCAGCTATATTGATAGACGTCTCCAAATAACAGCATGGATATTTCTTCTCCAAACATACTACACACTATCCCTAAACCTACTGCATATATCGCTGTAAGTATAAAAATTCGCTTTCTCATATATCTAATACGTCCCACCAATCATTTTTCCACATACTCTGTAAATACAGGAAACAAGAACGACAATAACGGCAGAAAGATAAAGCTTGCAGCAGAATTCAATGACATATAATTACTCCGATATCATGCAGATTCTTTTCACATATACAGCAATATAAGCTGCATATCTACCTGCGCAATAATTGTCCACGTATTTGCAGCTAATAATGACCAGATGCTATACGAAAACCGTTTTTTTACATCATGTTTTTCTATACGATGTGTTCATGACAAAAATGATGTATAATAGTATTTTCTAAACCACCATGCGCTACCTATTGTAGAGATAAATAATCATATAATCCATGCCATTCCTAGAGTAAACAGTGAAAGAAAACCAAACTGTCGGATTACTACTACACTTACCAAAACCAAGAGCATCCTCAAAAATTCAATTGTTTTTTCTACTTTTACTGCTTGTACAGAAAAATAGAATGATTGTAATGCTTGAAAGAAATTTAAACACAAAAAATAGACACCAAAAAACTGAATAAGAGTGACTATATCAGGACTTGAAAAATACGTATTCGCTAATACATCTGCAAACAAAAACATAGCTCATCATAACAATAGTCCACTCGCCAACTGTATACATAATGTTGAGTACATCAGCCCTTTCGCTTTTGCAAAATCTCTCTTGATAATATATTTTGGTAAAAAATATTGCAGCGCATCAGTCAACCCTAAATCATTGTAAATTGAGATAAACCCAACAAATCATAATATTGCATACATAAGTCCTACATCTTCAACACTCAACTCTCTAGAAACAAGGGCTTTCAGTGCATAACTTATGGGAATAGCCATAAAACTTAGTATATATAGCCGTGATCATTTTGACTTAGTTTTTTGCCACAAAGACTCATCTGGCAACAGTTCTTGGGTAGCTTGCATACACTCTTACTTAGTAAGAACTAAAATACGTTTTGCTCCATTGGTTATATCTCATGCTCATACAGGAACTAGGTCATGAAGAGAGTTCATAATCACATCATAGGTATAAGGAAAATCTTTCCCTCTTTTTGTTCAGACATCGTTTGTATAGAAATACTCATCATCATATCCCTTGATAACTAACATATGATATCTAGGTCATCCGTTGGTAAAATTTGAATTACCTAAGAGTTTTCAAGCAAATGGAGCAACAATAGGATGACCTAGATATCATATGTTAGTTATCAAGGGATATGATGATGAGTATTT
>Ga0307933_1001613_pt1 | contig 17130 bp, 13 predicted proteins | sample OrgLakmetageno88_FD_201811 | JGI IMG/M metagenome (GOLD analysis project Ga0307933, IMG submission 201811) | Saline water microbial communities from Organic Lake, Antarctica - #88 | ecosystem: Environmental > Aquatic > Non-marine Saline and Alkaline > Saline | place: Antarctica: Organic Lake...
CAGATGCGGGCATAGACCCTCTCTCTTTTATAACGTGAGGTCATAACGTAAAAACCATACCGTAAAAATATATGAACACATCATATGTTTATTTGATTGCTGATAAAAATAAATATTTGTGATCTCAATCCCACTAGTTTAATGTAAATAAGAATTATTACTATTCGCATCAGCAACAATATTTTCCAATTATTACTAACAAGGACTCCTAATGTTTAAAAGCACCCCTCTCGCCATCAGTATTGCGACTGCGCTTGCTATTAGCTCATTTTCTTCAAACGCCGAATTAGTCTCGGCCGCAGCTCAAGTCGACCCCGACCGCAGCAACTTAGAACGCATTGAGATCAAAGGTGACAGTGTCGTTAATGACCCATTCCCTTTTAATATCAATGCTATTGAAGAAGGAAAAATCTTAGCAGGTAAGAAGGTATCGGTTATCGATTTAAACTTACAACCTGCCTTTGTGGAGCCTAACCTTCGCCAAGTATTCTCGCGCTTACCCGGCCTATTTGTATCTGATCAAAAAATTCCTAGCATTTATAATGTAAATTATCGCGGTCTAGGCAATCCTCATGAATCTGAGTTTGTCGCGTTTTATCAAAACGGCATTCCGCTAGCATCTGACATGTTTGGCTACGCCACTATTTATTATTTGCCACCAGCACAGCGCATAGAGCGCGCTGAGTTTATCCGCGGCGGCGCGGGTCTTTTATATGGACCGCAAATTGGTCCGACCATAAATTTCGTTACCCGAAGAGCAAGTGCTGATATTGAAAACAGCGCCTCTACTGAGCACAGCTTCGGCACAGATGGTTTTTATAGCACTTATAACGAAGTACGCTACGCTGAAGGTGACTTTGGCTTCATGGCCACGTTTGATCACCGCCAGTCTGACGGACCTCGCACTAATGAAGACTCTGAAGTTAACTCTGGCTACCTCGGCATAGCATACAAAGGGTTTGAAGACATCCGTATCGGTTTTGACTTGGATATTTATCAATCTGATTCTGGCGAAGCTGGCCGCTTGAGCTCTTCTGAGTTTGAGGCTAATCGTGATTTAGTTAAAACCCCCTTTAATCGCATAGTCATTGACCGCGTCATTGCATCTTTAACTTACGACCAGCAGTTAAGCCCCGATGCTACCTTAAATGGTAAAGCATGGTATTCATATCAAGACCGCTTTAGTCGCCGTTCATCAGCTTTTATTGCGCCTGCAGATGAGCCAACAAGCACTAATATTGACCAGCAAGAATTTACTACTTTTGGTCTTGATGTAAGATTTGCGCAAGCATGGGGCGCTGACCATATCTTTACCATTGGCAGCATGCTGTATCAAGACGACAGCCCTCGCACTCGATATGTTAGTGATAATATTCGCAGCGATGCACAGCTTGCAGAAGACTTGTTATTTGAGCAAGACCGCGTGATAACTTATAGCGCTTTATTTGTCGAAAACTTGTTTCGCTTTGGTAATTTTAGCATTGCCCCAACCCTTCGTTACGAGCGTGTTAACTATAACTTATTTGAGCCGGTGAAACGCGCAAGTCTGCAGCGTGACGCTATTGATATTGACCAAACAAACAATGAAGTACTTTTTGGTTTAGGCGCAACTTATCGCTTAAGCGATGCATCAGAGCTATATGCGAATTTTTCAGAGTCGTATCGCCCTCAGCGCTTTGACGACTTAGCTAATCCAAATGCGGAACTCACCGGCGCTAATGGACCTGATATATCTCGCGCAGAGAATATTGAGTTTGGCATGCGCAGCATGATAGCTGAGGGTTTTAATCTTGATGTCAGCTTGTTCAGAATAAATTTTGAAGACAAAGTAGAGCAAATACAGGTCAATATTGTTGATGTGCAGCGCGTCAACACCGGTGACTCACAACATCAAGGAATAGAGTTTAGTGCAGAATATGATTTTTTCTATGGTAATAATGACGACACTAGCTTTATTGCGTTTGTTAACGGCTCATTGTTAGATGCTGAAATTACTGAAAGCACTAATGCAAGCTTACTGGGAAATACTCCTGGCTTCGCTCCTGATTACCTAATACGCGCTGGTTTTATATATAACTATGATGCATTGAATGTTGCCTTAACGGCGACTTTTGTGGATGAGCAGTTTTGGCAAGACTCTAACCTAGCTCGCGGCACAGGCGCCAACATCATCGACGGCGTAATCCCTAGCTATGAGGTATTAGACTTAAGCGCCGACTATCAAATAAGCGACTCTTGGTCCGCGCAAGCGGGGATTAATAACTTGCTGGATAATGATTATTACAGCCGCATCAGAAACGACGGCATAGAACCCGCTGCAGAACGCACTATGTATGTAGGTTTTAAATACCAGTTTTAATTGGTCATTAAGGCGAAGGCCTCTTCATTACTGCGTAAACCCCGTCATTACTGCGAAGGCAGTAATCTGTTTGCGAGACCTCCGCCTCCGCGGAGGTGACGATGAAGGGCGCGGAGGTGACGATGAGGGGCGCGGAGGTGACGATGAAGGGCGCGGATGTGACAATAAGAGGCGTGTACCGTCATTTCCACGCAGGTGGAAATCTGTATTGCTTGCCGCTGTTCAGTAGAGCAGCGGTTAATTTCTTCTCCTTACATTCCTTTTCTTCTTAACCCCAAGCGCTTGGTCTCTAAGCGTCTTTTTTGATGAGCCACGTTTTTGTCTAGCGTCTTGCGTACTCGTTTGTTCGGGTTCAAAACCCTCAAGCCATTGAGGCACAAAATGCTCCCCTAGTAGCTTTTCAATATCACGTAGCAAATAGCTTTCACTTTCACTCACCAATGAAACCGCTAAGCCAGTTAATCCTGCTCGGCCTGTTCTGCCAATTCGATGAATATAGTCTTCCGCGTTGTAGGGTAGCTCATGATTAATCACATATTGCAGTTGTTTAATATCCAAGCCTCTTGCAGCCACATCGGTTGCCACAAGAGCGCGGATTTTGCCTTCTTTGAAGTTTGCTAGAATACGGTCTCTTGCACCTTGAGATTTGTCGCCATGTATAGACTCAATCGCGATACCATCTTTTGTCATCTCTTTAGCAAGCGCGTCAGCGCCTATTTTAGTCTGCGTAAATATGAGCACTTGCTGCCAATTTTTAGAACCAATCAAAAAAGATAACAATCCGCTTTTACGATTTTTATCCACCTGATAGACCAACTGCTCTACTTTACTCGCGGTAGCATTGCGCTGGTCTACTTCAATGATTTTTGGCTTACTGAGAATAGTCTTACTAATAGCAAAAATTTGCTCGTTAAAAGTTGCTGAGAAAAACAAGGTTTGTTTACTACTAGGCAAACTTTTTAAGACTTGCTTAATATCAACAATAAAGCCCATGTCTAACATACGATCGGCCTCGTCTAAAACGAGGGTATTAAGCTCACTTAAATCTATTAAGTTTTTGCTTATCAACTCGAGTAAACGGCCAGGGGTTGCGATGAGCACATCACAACCCTGCCTGAGTGATTCAAGCTGAGGATTGATGCTTGCACCACCATAAGCCACTACCGACTGAACGGCACTGCCGTCGCTATATTTCACAAAACTTGCATAGACTTGCTGAGCTAGCTCTCGAGTAGGAGTAAGCACTAACACGCTAATATGCTGTGGCGGGTCGTCTTTATTTGTGTTTTTGTTTGTGAGTAGGCGATGCAACAGCGGTAGCGCAAATGCCGCCGTCTTGCCGGTGCCCGTTTGTGCGCCTGCCATTATGTCATTACCCGCTAAAATAGCTGGAATGGCAGCGTTTTGAACGGGTGTGGGCACGTTATAGCCAAGTTCTACTAATTGTTTAGTTAATGCTGGATGCAGGCCCAGTAACTCAAAACTCATCTGTTCACTCACTTTATATTAGGGGGCAGGCTATTCTTCAAGCGCGAGTAAAGCGGCTTCTACTGCAAACACATGCTCGTCAGGTTCATTATGGATACGTAAAGCATCTGCCAAGGCATAAACATAATCCTTGTTTGCGCCACTGGGCCCAACACTGCTATAGATTTGTTTTGCAATATGCTCAATGCTTGCCTCACCTAAGTAGGCAACATTGTCGGGCTCACCAACATATACCAAGCCTTTGACCTTCTTCTCAGCACTATCTGTTTGAGCGTCTGTTTGAGAAACAAAGATATCTATCTCGTGTCTAAGGTAGCCGTTCTTTTCTCGGTGATCGAGATGCGCAAAGACCTCTTTATTCACTTGAAAGGCAGCGCCAAATAATCTCTCGCCCGTCGACGGCACAAGCGTCAACACGCGCCCGGGAGCATCTACAGTGCCACGATGATCATGACTGCCTTGCCAAAATCGACGGGCGAAGTCATAGATACAAGCATCACATCGTTGAATGTATTCAAAATCAACTTTGTGAATTAAAGAGCCGTAACCAAACACCCATATTTGCTCATAGCTATCTAAGTTTTGACGTTGTTTATTAATGTTTTGCGTGTCAAAACTCATATTTATTGAGCCTGCACAGCAGTATCGAGTCGATAACGCCGTGTGGCTTGCGCCTCAAGTTCGCTGCGGTCCAGCAATACTTTGCGCTCTTTTTGGGCCACAAAGATGTCCATTTGATCGTTAAAATGCACTGAGTCTTCATCTAAGGTCGCCGAGCCATATTGATGCACAGCCTGAGACTGAACCACGCCGTCTTTGTCCCACGCGACAAACATCATAAAACCATCCCCTGCAGTGATTTCAATCTGTCCGTTTTCATCCATCTCACTACCATACATGGCACGCAGCACATCAGGCCCGCCACTTACAGCAAGATTTTTGTCACCTTGCTTTAGCCGAAATACTTGCCCATGAGGCACTGTCACTGTGCCTTGGTGTTTAGCTAATTCGCTGACCGCTTTTGTAAACGCCGCCGAAATGTCGCTTGATAGAGTCGGCGCACCGCGCCCTTTTTGAATAGGCGCCATAGTCAGTATGGCAAGCGCCGATTGGGTATTGTCTTTGTGCGTTGACAAATCCCAGTCTTGCAAGGCCCTGATTCCCCCTGCCTCATTGCCTTCAAAGCTACTGATATCTTGCTCTGCTAACCATGATTTCAATCGCGTAATTTGATGTGATTCAGCATGATAGCTGAGGTCATATTTTACTGCTCTCAACGCTTCAAAAGAGATGCTTTCTTGCTCTTTTAGTAAGCTTTCAATTTGCAGCGCACGATTGGTAACAAAGGTTTCAATGCCCATGGAAGGTGCAAAATCTTCAGGTTTAGGGTCGTCGTCCCCATCGGTTGAAAACCAAGGGGGATGGTTGGCGTTGTATACCATACCGCTTTGTGGATTGATGGTTTTGGGCATGGATACAAAGTCGCGATAACCTTGCCAAATTAATTCAGAGCGATCTCCGGGCAGGGTTTTTTCCCACTCCCAACCTTCAACCCGGTCTGGGAATTTTGCATTATAATAATGAGCAATGTTGCCGTCTTTGTCAGCATATACAAAGTTAATGCTAGGCATGGCATTCAGCGCAAGCGCTGCTTCAAATTCTGTTTTGTTTGTTGCTTTATTAGCATCAAACATAAATTCTAGAATGCGTACCTCATTCATCCCTGCCCACCTAAGAGCAAAGGCGCCTTGTTCGGTTTCCATTACAGGCCCATGCTGAGACATTTTTATATCGCGCTTAAAGGTCCAACGGATAGGACCAAATAGTTTTACCAACATGCGTGCAGTTTTTGTTTCAAACTCTAACCATTCACCATCCAGTAAATATTGATTGTTGTTTTCAGGGTTGATTTTGAGTTTATAAATGTCGACTAAGTCGGGCTTATTTACTGTATTTGACCAGCCTAAGTGTTGATTATGACCGTGTACAATTAGCGGAGCACCTGGAAAGGTTGACCCAACCATATCCCAACCCTCCTCGCTATAAAGGCGCGCCTCATACCATGCCACCGGACCTCTGAGAGGTTGATGACTGTTAATCAGTAGATGTGTTAGGCCGTCGGCAGAGCGGTGCGGTGCAATAGCAATACCTTGGCTGCCAATAGGTAAGTGTTGCGCTGGTTGCCAATTAAATACACTTGCAGTGTCAGCTTCTGGTAAGCGAGCAAACTCATGTGGTATATCTGGATTAACTAAATCCCCTAGCGCTTTGTCAAAGCCATAAAACATGGGATTTTTAAAGGTAAAGCCGGCAATCACATCCTTTGCATTAACAGGCAATAGGTAGCGACTCACTTGTTCAATATTTTGTGCCGCATACAAATTAATACCATCGGCGTAAGCTTGCGCGATTTGTTGAATATGAACAGGCACTTTGCTGTCATACTGCGCATCGACTGTATCCCACACGCCCATAAACTGGACCACAAAATCACCTTGCGCTGCCGACGAGCCAATTTGAGCGGCGAGCTTTCCGCGTGTGGCTAACACGACTGATTGCAGAGTGCTAAAGTCGTCTTCGCTTTGCACATAGCCCAAACCAAATGCTGTATCGACGTCTTTTATTCCGTAAACATGCGGGATCCCAAGACCGTCTCTTAAAATTTCTACGTCGTAAGACTGCGCTTTTGCTAGAAACGGGGCGGTGTTCGGCTTATTGGGTAATGTTAAATAAGCGAGAGAAAATACCAATAAAAACAGTGCAGCTAAACCGTAAAATCCCCGCTTTATGTATATCATGCTCATTGCACCAAAAAGGGTTTAATACCAAACTCCGGATAGACTTCATCAGGGTAATAAACGCTGCCGTCTTTCATCACCATTGAAATCTTTTTAATGGCACCTAAGTCAATTAGAGGATTGCTAGGGATTAAGAAGAAGTCAGCTAACTTGCCCGCTTCTATGCTACCCAATTGCTCTCCTTGACCAAGATAATTTGCCATATCAAAGCTTGCTCGACGCAGTATTTCAGCATTGCTCATACCCAACTGTTGAAATAGCTCTAACTCGCGATGCAGTTCAAATGCACCGCCTAAATCAGTGCCAGGTAAGAGCATAATGCCTCTTTCGTGCATCATAGTTAACGCATCTAGTATCTTTTCAAAGGCAAACAAATAAGCTAAATCTTCATCTTCGTCTGCTACGTTAAGCAAAGCTTGCTTAGCACTGCGCTGCACCGCAATTGGCATATTATCGATATAATCAAGGACACCCACGCGGGTTTCGCCATTTCTAGCCGTGAGTCCAAACTCGTGAATAACAATGGTTGGGTCAACAGCAATATTGTTCTGCACCATTAAATTAAGGGTGTTTTGCACTATCTCGCTATTTAAATCGAGCCCTTCAAAACGCTTCATACCGGTAATACGAAATAAAGTACGCGTATCTTCTTGGCGACCCAGCACCCAACTCAGCATTACTTGATTAATGTGCGCAATTTCGTTGTAACCGGCTTCAATCATCTCGTCTACGGTAGCAAAGGCTGGCACATGCCCAGTCACTCTTAAACCATGCTTGCGCGCCTCTTCAGCCATTGCAGGCACCCACTCCCCAGTAATAGAGCTATAAACTTTTATCTGAAAATAATCGCCACGCTCAGCATACATGGTGACTAAATCTACCGCTTCTTGCTCGGTGCTAGCGATTTCGCCAGTAGCGGCTGAAAACTCACTTTTGCCTTCAATAAAGCCACTTTTTGTGATGCGGGGACCAATTAAGGTTTTTGCGTCTATTTTGTCCATCAGGCTTTCAAGCAATTCCATTTCATTGCCCATATCACGCACTGAAGTTACTCCTGCGAGTACATTTAACAGAGCGTCGTTATCGCTCATATGACCATGCATTTCAAACATACCAGGAATAAGAAAACCACCTTTTCCATCTATTAATTCTTCGTCTGGCATAGCGCTTTCAACTGCCGGCTCAAGTGCCGCTATTTTGTTGCCACTTACTAGCACCGACTGCAATGGACCAAGGGTCATATTTTTAGAATCGAACACTCTTACGTTGTTGATGCGAACAGGCTTATCAAATGAATGGGTTACTTTTGCAGCAATATCTTCAAAACGGCGAGCGTTCAAATTAGCCACTTGCTCTCTTAATTGCACATCATAGGCTGCAAAGCCCTCTCTAATAACCGCAAAGCGCGGTGAGGCGACTGCCAGCATGCGATTGTTAGCGTCTAGCATTATATAACTTGGGTCTAGGTCGATGCCGCTAATAGCGTAGAGTGATGTCGCAATGTCCTCATTGTTTAGGGTATTTTGCAAGCTACCTTGCTCAAGCATTTTTATCGACAATTCCCCGCCAGGTAGGCCTTTTAGCGCATTATTATTTGTAAGCAAAGCATTGGCATAAATAAACATAGAATATGGACTGCCACTTTGCGATACATATAAAGCATCTTCAGCAAAGTCAGCATTGCCTTCCCCGTCTGCCGCACGCCAACTTGCTTGGCCATCACTGGTATTGAAAGCTTCATCAACCGCATTACCAAAGACTGTTTTTCCACTAATATCCCAACTTAAAGGTAAGCCGGTAGGCGACAACATTAGGCTCTCTTTACTGCTAGCGCCGCGACCATTATTACTGAAGCTAAAATCAATCGTTAGGGCATCATCGTTTGTATCAGCGTGCAAATATCCAATCTCAGTACCACCGCTTAAAACAACGAATTTTTCTGAAAAGGTTTGAGGGGCCTCTGGCGCTTTTGAGCAAGCAACGAGAAGGCTTATGGATGCAAGCAGCACTATGCTAGCGAATTTATTTAAGATGGTTTTATTAAAAATGGATTTAGTAGACATGAGCACTATGCTTTTATTATTTTAAGAACATAGTGAGTATTACACAGTTTTTAAATTACTTCCCCTCAGCCTGCTGAATAAAGAACTGCTTTACTGGGTTAAGCTTATTAGCACCTGCTAGGCCGATATTGCGGACGAGTTTTTTTACCGGATCGTCGCCTTCAAACAAGCGCTTGAACCCTTCCATTGTTGCTATCACTTTTTGTGCTTCAGCTTTGCGCTGTCGCTCGTATCTGCGCAGTTGTGGTTTTGCATAAAAGGCTTTGCCTGCAGCGAGGCTGTGCTCAATGTTTTGGGCCAAAGCCATCGCGTCAGCTATTCCTAGGTTTGCACCTTGCCCTGCTAAAGGATGAATGGTGTGTGCAGCGTCACCCACCAAGGCTACTGACTCATCTACCCATTGGCGCGCATATCGCATTCTTAAAGGATAATTAAAGCGCTCAGTCACTAACTTACAGGGACCTAATTGCATATCTATCGCTACTGCCAATGCTTGACAAAACTGTGCGTCATCCATTGCTAGGAGTTTTTGCGCTTGTTCGGTTTGTTGTGACCAAACAATAGAGCAAAGCTTGGAACCAACCCCATCCGCATCACTTTTATTGGTTTCGCTCAATGGTAAAAACGCAAGGGGACCGGTAGACGTAAATACTTGTCGCGCGCAGAGCTCATGGGGAAGTTCAGTGCGAATATTAGCCACAATCGCAGTATGGTCGTAATCCCAAAAACTATGTTTAAAACCTAAAGTGTTACGTACATAAGATTGTGCGCCATCTGCACCTACCAATAACTTTGCGGTAATCAATGCGTTATTTTCAAGCTGAATTTGATAATGCTGAGTAGAATGCGTATCTGCCCCATTATTAGGACCTTCAAGATAATTTAACTGAGTTATTTTATGACCTAATACATACTCGATGTTCTCGTGTTCTTGTGCAGTATTGTAAAGCGCTGAGGCTATTTGGTCATTTTCAATAATATGACCAAGGCTTTGTAAGCCTATATCTTGATGGTCAAAATCAATTTTACCAAAGCCATCTTGCTCCCAAACCTGCATATGTGTGTAAGCTTGCATCCGCGCAATTTGCGACCAAGCGCCTAAAGCTTCAAACTGCGCCTGACTGGCTGCGCTTATAGCACTCACTCTCGGTGAATGCGGCTTATCAACAGCAACACTTAGTTCTGATTGTGCATCAATAATGAGTATGCTGAGGTCGGTCTTTGCCAAGGCCAGTGCCAAGGTTTGTCCCACAATACCAGCACCGACTATGACTACGTCAGCGTGTTTGATGAGTGAACTTGAACCTTTAGCGGCCACTCGGCTCTTAGGTTTTTTTACCACAGCAACTTACCTCTGGCCCATCGCAAAACGAGCGAATTTATTTTTTAAAGGAGATAGCATATTCAAGCCAAATAGTGCTTTATTACGCGCGATAACAAACGGAGCGTAATGATTAGAAAAACCTCGAACTAGTAGATCGGTGGCGCCAATCACCTTTGCTTTATCGTCCACCCGCTCGGCTTTATAGGCCTGAACGGTACTAAAATCTCCCGCATCTTGTGAGCCCTTTAGCACTTTGACTAAAGCTTGAATATCACGCACGCCCAAATTAAAACCTTGGCCAGCAATAGGATGTAGGCTCTGGGCTGCGTTGCCAATACAAATACTGCGATGTGACACAAAATTACTCGCTTGGCGCAACATAAGCGGGTATTGATAGCGCGAGGTGCAAGCCTCAAGCTTACCTAAACGCGAACCAAACAAGCTATTTAACTCCGCTAAAAAAGCTTCATCGGCTACGCTACTTAAGCGCGCCGCGTGAGCATGAGATGTAGTCCAAACCACAGACATTAGACGCTGCTTGCTTCCATCAGCTTGAGTGTTAAACGAATCATGCATAGGCAAAAACGCAAGCGGCCCATATTGGGTGAATCGCTCATATGCGCAGTTGTTATGCGCTAACTCGGTAGTTACATTAGTGACTATCGCTGTTTGTTCATAATCATCAGTCTGCACGTCCATACCCGCAAGCGTTCGAGTTGATGATTGAGCGCCCTCTGCAATCACCAATAACTTACAAGTAAGGCTTCGCTCGGAGGTGGTTAGAGATATGGTTTCTTGATGCTTCTGAACTGCTTGAATAGTCTCAGGACAAAAGTACTTTAGCTGATTTTTACTCGCGTCTGTATTTTTTACAGAAGCGTTATTTACTGATGCTTTGTCTATAGAAGAAAGCAGCGCCAAACCCAGCTGTTCTAAATGTACCACTTTACCTAAGGCATCTACTCCTATTTCTGCGGCATCAAGCACTACCTGAGCAATATGCTTTCGGTCAGACACATGGATACGTTTAATATCGCCACCATCTATCTTGCTAATATCAAACTGCCAGTCCCTCAAGCATTGCAAAGAAGAGTGTGCTAGTGCGATAACGCGAGCGTCAAAGCTAGGATGGATATCGCTTTGCTCAGGTGGGTGACTTTCAATGACAGCAACCGAAAGATTGGTGCTATTTGTTATTGCTAATGCTGCTGCACAACCTACTACGCCCCCACCGGCAATGACTACATCAAAAGTGTTTGTCATGGCGTAGACGTATCTGCCATTAAGGCTTCTATAGCTTCAATGGTTTTAGGCACACCGCTCGTTAAAATTTCATGGCCCGATGCGGTGATCACAATGTCATCTTCAATACGAATCCCAATACCGCGATATTGTGAAGGTGCGTCGCTGTCAGGCGCAATATATAAACCCGGTTCAACGGTGATCACGACACCCTGCTCAAGAGGAATATCTTCACCATCTTGCTTATAGATACCCACATCATGCACATCAAGGCCTAAGTAGTGCCCTAGGCCATGCATGAAATATGGACGCCAAGCTTCTTGCTCAACAAGTTCATCTACTTCGCCTTGCAATATTCCTAGTTTAACTAAGCCATTCACAGTGACACTTACTGCCGCTTTCATACCTTGAGCAATGGTATTGCCCGGCACAAGCACATCTAAGGCAGCAAGTTGAGCATCTAGCACAATTTGGTAAAGCTCACGTTGCACTGGACTAAAAATACCGTTTGCAGGAAAGGTGCGGGTAATATCAGCCGCATAGCCTTGCAGTTCACAACCTGCGTCTATCAAAATTAAATCGCCGTCTTGAATTTGCGCATTATTTTCGGTGTAGTGCAAAATACAGGCGTTGTTACCGCTACCGACAATAGTGCCATAGGCTGGATGTTTAGCGCCGCGCATTGCAAACTCATGGTGTAGCTCAGCCTCTAGCTGATACTCAAAACTACCGGGGCGTACAAAACGCATTGCCCGTTTATGAGCGTCGCTAGAAATCACGCCTGCTTGACGCATTATATTAAGTTCTTCATCGGACTTAATGCGGCGCATCGCGTGCAGTATTGCACTAACATCAACAATGCTTCTAGGGGCAATCAAACTTTGTTTGGGTGCATTTTTACATTGTGCGAGGGCGGTTTGAATACTGGCGTCGGCTTGTGGATAGCTGTCTAAACAATAATACAAGTGCTCGTGTCCATTAAGCAATTCAGGTAAAAGCTCATCCATTGTCTCAAGTTCATAAGCCTCGTCAAGTCCTAGGGCACTTGGCGCAGCTTGCGCACCTACGCGCCTACCATGCCAAACTTCAGCGTGTGGATCCTTTGGCGAAACAAAGGCCATACTGGCTATTGTTTTTGAGTTTTTACTAATGATTTCATTTGATAATACCAAAAATCCGTCAGGCTCATTAAAGCCCGTTAAGTACCAAAAATCACTATCTTGTCTAAAAGGATATTCGGTATCGTTACTGCGAGTCACTTGGCTGGCCGCGGGAATGATCACAATGCTTGATGGCGCGCAACTGGCCATAAGCCGCTCTCGTCGGGCTTGGTATAAGGCAATGTCCAGCGTGTTGTTAGTCGACATTAATGTAAAACCGACGGCTTGGGTGCGCTGTCGAGTAAGGATTTACCCAGCTCGTTAAAACACAGCATGGCACTTATACGCACATACTCAACAACTTCAAACAGTGCTTGCTCTGATGCTTCATCTTCGGTCATTTGTTCGTCCATACGTGCAATTTCAGTAAAGTCTTCTAATGCTTCTTTAACATCTTCTGAACAGCCGGTTAAATCAGCTTGATGCAAACCAAAACCTAGTAAAAACCCTTGTACCCAATGTGTGAGGGCTTGACCACGCTCATTAATCGGCGCTGCATCATCTGGCAAACACATCTGTAGCGCAAAATCAGGTTCGATGAATTGCTGACACACCTCGTCGTAAACGTCCACAATACTAGCCTTTAGCTTACGGTGAAAAGCCTCACCCTGATTAGTCACATCACTAAGCGCTTCTAGCCAATGTTGGTCGTCTAGGGTCATTCCGCCTGCTAGCATGCCACATAAAATGCCCTGCACTTCGGCACCATCTACAATAACATTATGCTGATTCAGCAGATTACTAAATGCCTCGTAGCGGATATGTTCTTTACTTTGACTATGTGAACCGTGATCATTTTCCGAATTATTATTGGACACGTTGAATACTCTTAATGAACCTGCCCCAATCGTAGCAAAAGCCACTAAAAATTGAAACGTAAGCGGTATATATTTACGGGAGTTTACAGCTATTTATGTAAGCTAGGGCCAATCTTACTTTTAAGTCACAAGGGTTTACGTTAGTATGTATTGCATAGTCATTTATATGGCTATGAAGCAAGTACCAATGCTTCCTGAGATGTTTGCCAGTGTGCTGCATGTTCCTGGCCGATGCTAAAAACCCAGGGGGTTGCCTCCGTTTCTATTGTGCAAGCTCGGCTCGTATCGAGAAGCCTACGGCGACGATAATACCTCCGCCGTGTCCTATTCGGCACACGGACGATTAGCATACAGCGGCATTTCGGGAGGCACCTTTTTTTGCCTAAGCTTTTTTGCCTAAAATCATTACCCTATTTAATTTACGGAACTCTAAATTTACGGAACTCTAAATGGCAGTTTATAATTTTGGCTCCATCAACATTGACCATGTTTATCAAGTCCCCCACTTTGTTGCACCCGGCGAAACCCTATCTTCCTCTCATTATCAGTCTGTTTTAGGCGGTAAAGGGGCTAATCAGTCGGTTGCCTGCGCGAAAGCAGGCATAGAAACGTTTCATGTGGGTGCGATTCATCAAAGCGATGCACCCATGGTAAAAGCGATGTCAGATGCTGGCGTAGACATGCAATTTGTAAAGGTACAAAGTGAAACTGCTTCTGGACACGCCATCATTCAGGTGAATAAGGAAGGTGAAAATGCAATTTTCTTGTTTGCCGGTGCAAATCATCTGCTAAATGATACCTCTATTGCCGATGCCCTAAAGTCTGCCTCAAGCAACGATTGGGTGTTACTGCAAAATGAAACTAATGCCATTGCCGATGTTATTGAGTGCGCTTTTGATGCTGGTATTCCAGTTGCATTTAATCCAGCGCCAATGACTGACGAAGTAAGTAAGCTGCCGCTTAATAAAGTTACTCTATTGATAGTAAACGAAGTTGAAGCTATGCAGCTTACCCACACAAACGATGTGGATAGCGCCAAAAAAGCACTTATAGAGATGTCTAAACACACCCAAATCCTGCTCACAGTGGGCAAACAGGGTGTATGTTACATGTATCAATCTACACACATTGAAGTCCCCGCATTTAGTGTTAACGCGATAGATACTACCGCTGCTGGCGATACCTTTATCGGCTTTTTCTTAGCTCAATTTGCGCAAGGCACCGCAGTGAAAGGCGCTCTGCGTTTATCATGCGCAGCTTCTGCTATTGGTGTTACCCGGCAAGGCGCCGTACCCTCTATTCCTAGCTTGACAGAAGTTGAAGCGTTTTTACGCGAGCAGAGCTAGTACCACATATAACTGTATAAAAAATTGAGTTAGCTATGACACATAAAATTATTTTAGACACCGATCCAGGCATCGACGATGCTATGGCCATATTTTTTGCCTTTCAATCACCTGAAATTGAAGTACTAGGATTAACCACTGTTTTCGGCAATGTGCCAGCTTCTATGGCCGCAAAGAATGGCTTAAGTTTAGTTGAGCTTGCTCAGCTAGACATTCCAGTGTGTTTAGGTGCCGCCATGCCGCACGTTGGCCCAGAATCAAGTTATGCGCATTTTGTCCATGGCGATGACGGTTTTGGCAATATTAACCACCCAGATCCGAAAGGCAGTTTAGACCCACGCAGCTCTGCGCAGTTTATTGTTGATATGGTACGTAAATATCCGGGTGAAATTACTTTAGTTGCCGTTGGTCCTTTAACTAACCTAGCCCTAGCTTTACGCTTAGAGCCTAAACTTACCTCTATGGTTAAAGCAGTAAATATTATGGGCGGTGCAGCGTTTGTTCCCGGTAATGTAACGCCAGTAGCAGAAGCTAACATTTCGAACGACGCGTATGCAGCAGAGATAGTGTTTGGCGCAGATTGGCCCATTAATATGTTTGGCTTAGACGTCACCTACGACTTGCCCTTTCCTCCCAACTTTACAGCGACCTTGAGAGAGCAAAACGCTACATTAGGCGGCTTTGTTGAGCGCGCAGCAGCTTTTTACACCGAGTTTTACTCTCAGGGCCAAGACGAGCCGCGATGCTTTTTTCACGATGCCTTTCCATTAGCGTTTTTAATTGACCCAAGTTTATTTGAAATGACTGAAGGTTATTTAAGAGTTGGCACTGACCCACTACATCAAGGACAAACTAGCTTTGCTCCCGTAGGCACAACTACTAGTGAAGCCTGGTTGAATACGCCAAGGATGCATGTGGCAACAAAAGTCGATCATCCACGCCTGACAAAGCTCTTCATTGATACCTATGGAAAATGAAGAGCGAGCTAGTGTGCGCCGTAGTTTCCGCGAACGGCGCAATACTCTCTCTGCTTTAGAACAACGTGAGGCTGCTGCGCAACTTGTGCAGCAGTATCAACAACATCCCATTTACAATAATGCACGCTCAGTTGGGCTTTACATCACTCATGACGGCGAGCTTGGTACAAATGCCCTAATAAACCACCTGTGGCAACATAACAAAGCCGTCTATTTAGCCGTGCTACATCCCTTTGCTAAAGGCCACTTATTGTTTTTGCGATATGACAAAAACACGCCGATGAAAGCAAATCGCTTTGGTATATTAGAACCTACATTAGATTGCAGTGCAGTGTGCCCTTTGCGCGAACTCGATATATTGTTCACCCCATTAGTTGCTTTTGACGAGCAAGGAAATAGATTAGGGATGGGTGGTGGTTTTTACGACCGAACGCTTGCGCAACTTCGTAAAGAAAAAAGTTATCGACCAGCTATTATTGGACTAGCCCATGATATTCAAAAAACCGCAAACTTAACTGTTGAGGCTTGGGATATTCCGTTATCCTATGTACAAACGCCCTCTCGCTTATATGACTTTTCTGCTTCTTAAGGAGCTTACTTATGACCCAAGATGATAAAAAACGCGCCGCAGCGCTTGGCGCAATTGAATACGTTGAAGATGGCAGCATTGTAGGGGTAGGAACCGGATCGACTGTTAATTATTTTATAGATGCACTTGCAGCTAAAGCTGACCTAATAAAGGGTGCCGTTTCTAGCTCAGAAGCCTCTACAAAACGGCTGAAAGCCCATCATATTGAAGTGTTTGATTTAAACGAAGTAGGCTCTCTTGATATATATGTAGACGGCGCCGATGAAATTACTGAACATAAACATATGATTAAAGGCGGTGGCGCAGCGCTTACCCGTGAAAAAATTGTCGCTGCAGTAGCGAAAAAATTTATATGCATTATTGACGATACCAAGCTTGTACCCATTTTAGGGAAGTTTCCTTTACCGGTAGAGGTTATCCCATTAGCACGCTCCTACGTAGCACGTGAAATTGTGAAATTAGGTGGCGATCCGATGTACCGTCAAGGCGTGGTGACCGATAACGGCAACGTGATCATAGATGTATATAATTTAGAGATCCTCAACCCTTCAGAATTAGAAAGTAAACTCAACCAAATTGTAGGTGTGGTTACAAATGGTTTATTTGCGCATAGAGGGGCCGACATTGTCCTGACGGGAACTGAAAATGGGCTTATAAAAAGCTAATTTCTCTATTAGTTTAAGAACGAGAGGCTATTACCAACGTTTTTTAGATTAGGCGTCACATATACGCAGCCTAATCGCAATACAAGCTATGATTATAATCATTTTACGCTTTGCCTAGGACCTAAAATTTGTTATCGTGCTTGCCCTATTAGACGTCTAGATGTCTTTTTATTCTTCCAGTAAAACAGCATCATCCATAGTGAGTGAAACATGAGTCCCGCTAAACATAAAAAGTCCTTGGCTAAAGATAAAATTAAGATTTTATTGCTTGAAGGATTACACAATAGTGCATTAGAAACCT
>Ga0307933_1001614_pt1 | contig 17115 bp, 10 predicted proteins | sample OrgLakmetageno88_FD_201811 | JGI IMG/M metagenome (GOLD analysis project Ga0307933, IMG submission 201811) | Saline water microbial communities from Organic Lake, Antarctica - #88 | ecosystem: Environmental > Aquatic > Non-marine Saline and Alkaline > Saline | place: Antarctica: Organic Lake...
AAGTCATTCAGTTCCGGTACGACGCCTTCCCCGTTTACACCATCGACAACTTCTGGATCAACCCAGCCGACGCCTGTGTCTGCACCGCAATTTCCGAATATGAACCAGCAAGCGACAGCTTCCCCGTTTGGATCGACCCCGGCACCGTTTGGATCGAGTGGGGGACAGTCGACTGCGCCGTCACCGTTTGGTAGTTCGCAAAATACAGCTCCTGCCTTTGGACAGCCGAGTGGACCTACCGCCTCTCTGTTTGGTCAGACCAACAGTGCTGTGTCGAATACGTCTCCTTTCGAAGGCATGACTGCCCAACCATCAGCTCCATCGGCTTCCTCCGTTGTAGCACCCGGTACTCCGAGCGGCGCTCTCTTTGGTGGAAAGAGTCCACGCGACTTGCTTACTTCCTTTTACCAGCAGATGAATCCATCAAAGTTGGGCGAAGTTGACAAGGTTCTGACAAAATACCATGGCAACGAAGAGCTACTCTTTCGCAACCTTGCAAAGAGGTACAACCTCTCCCCTTCAGTCTTTGGGCTTGCAGCGACCACTCCTGCAGCAGGCGCATTTGGTGGGCCTCCTTCGATGACCTCCTCACCCATGGGCTTTGGGCAGCCTTCTGCGTTGGGAAGTGCACCAGCGTTCGGTGGAAATGCTACACCAAACCAAGGCTTTGCAAGTCCTGCTGGCAGTGGCTTTGGCCAAACACCGTCAACTCTTGGAGGCGGTGGGGTTTTCGGATCACCTAGTCCACAGCAAGGACAACAAACGCCCACCACTGGATTTGGAGCAAGTACCGGCTTTGGCGCGTCTACTCCAGCCGCTGGATTTGGTTCTGCCGGTTTTGGAGGCCTGGCTCAGTCGTCTACACCAGCTCCTGGCTTTGGTGGATTCGGGTCTCCTGCTGGAGGTGGTGGTGCGGCTCCATTCGGCTCTGCGAGTCCCTTTGGAGCTCCACGTCGTTAAGCTACAAGTACACGATGAAATGGAAGATGACAGCAACCCATAGGGTGGCAACAGTAAGTTTAGCGCTAGCGTAACAAATATCTAGCAAAATTGAACGATACAAATACGTTGCAACCTTGGCTACGTGGGTTGGTACCGTATAACGGGAAAATATCAAGCCTCTTCTTGCTACGGTATCCACTTTCCATTTGATGATAATATACTCAATGACCTATGGTAGCAAGAACAATTGATGGAATGGACGGCACGACATAGTAAAGATCTCAATTTAGATTTCTATGACATATTATATTCATATTTCGCTTTAATCGAGAAGTTGCAGAGATGGTCTAGTTGGTTATGACGGCCGCTTCACACGCGGCAGGTCGCGGGTTCGATTCCCGTTCTTTGTATCTTTTGGTTTCCAGCACACTTTTAGACTTTCAAATGGTTTTCGCGCCATATTATGTTTTTCCGTTTCACCCCTTTCTATTTTGGTTATTACGGTAATACTTCAAAAAGACAAATGGCGATCGCAGGCAAGAAGTAGACGTCAGTATCTACTGTAGTATCCACTGCGACACTACGACGTACGACTAGGCTTCCACAAGCAAAAGTACAAGCCTCATGTTGGTGCGTAAGTTGATTGGACGAAGACTGGCCGACTATTACGCGCAGCCTGCCAGCGCTGTCGTTGGCAGTACGGCAGCGGCCTCGGTTCCTCTCCGTTGGCTATGGGGTGAATGGCACTGGCGGCGAACCTATAAGATGCTTTATCAAGAGCAAGAAGGACACTGGCTGACTCCTGTCGAGTTGTTCAAGCCTTACTATTCCAACACGCTGGCAAATTTTGTGGCTGCAAATGTAACACCGACAGAGCAGCAGGGCGACAGCGTCTCTACAGCGTCCAAGAACGCGCGTAAGACGAATATGGTCGACATAATTGAGCTTGGTGGAGGTCGTGGGACGAATGCGAGGCTCATACTGGATCACTTGCGAGAGACACATCCCCAAGTTTATCAAAGAGTCAACTACACTATTATGGATTCTTCGCCATCGCTATTAGAACTTCAGCAGGAAGTTCTGTTAGCAAGTGGACACGGGGATAAGGTTCGATTCGAAAAGAAAGACATGATGGACGTGGCAGAGGATCAGATTGCATTCCTTTCGCCTTCCACAAGAAGCACGATCGTTCTTGCTCTCGAGCTATTCGACAATCTTCCGCACGACAAAATAAGAGTGCGTTCAGGCCGTCCCATAGAGCAAGCAGAGGTGCGACGGCGAAAGAACGGAACATCGGAAGAGCTATTTACGAAACTGTCCGATTCTTTGCTCCAACAAGTCGTCGAATTGGCACCAGCATTTACTCGAGAGCCACTCTCTTGGGTGCCGACTGTCGCATGTGGCGTCCTCCAGCGGCTAATCAAAGAACGGCCAAACGCTCAGTTGCTCGTGGCAGATTTCGATTGGCTACCACCGCCTGATCGTCTCCTCGCTGACGCACCCAATCGTCTTTCCCAATGGGCCGATGGTGAACCCCTGGTCTCGTCAATGGATAGTACTGATTTCGAATGCTATCTTCAGGCTCCCAAGTACTGCGACATACTGTTCCCCGTCAATTTTAACAAGCTATCCTCCTTCGTTCGAAAGGCATGGAAACCCCAAAGTGGAGTGGTGACCTTACAAAAGCAAGCCGACTTTTTACAGCTGTACGGTAGTGAACAAATCCCACTGACGCAGAGTTGGCTCACGGGCTTTTCACCGATGCTTCACGACTTTGCCAATTGCTCCGTTTTAACTGTGACCTGTCCTTCACCTGCTTCGAAAAGACGAGACGACTAACTAGCCTTAAAGTCTTACATGTCGATTCCCAAACCCCAGTAGTATCTCTAGAGTTTCAAGCTTATCCCAAGAACTCAAAGTCGTCGTCCGCCAGGTTCACTACGCTTCTCTTCTTTGCAGCCTTCTTAGGCGACGTCATGCGACGACGTTTGGTACGGCTACCAGGGGGGATCGCTGCTTCGGACTTGACCGGTGTCGAAGGTGCTACCCCAAGGGTTGTTGCTCGCGTCACGTCCAGAGCACTTTCGGCAAAGGCACCAGCACTGGGTCGCTTCCTTGCGCTCGTCTCCGAGGACCGTCCTCCGTTGGCAGCAATCATTTTTTTGTTGGATACCGGTTCCGTTGACGCTGAAGTCTCATTGCGATTGTCCGCCCCGTTGGTGTTTTCATCTTCGTCTTCCTTCCCATCTACGTCAACAAATGCAACGACCTCGTCAACTTGACTCTCGCGTACAGGCAACGGGCTTCTCTTGCCAGTCGCGTCTTCTTCCGAATCATCAAGCTCGCCTTGATAGGCACCATGATCTTCAAAGTTATCTTCATCCGAGCTAGGAGGTTTTGCGGGCTCGTCTTCATCCGGATCCGCGGTGGCTGCAGCTACCTTGACCGTCTTCTTGGCTGCTTCAACCTTTTCTGTCGGCTTTCGCGATTGGCGACGCTTCTTTGCCACGGGTTCTCTAGCAACTGGTTCATCCTCATGCGCGCCATGATCTTCAGAGCTATCTTCATTCGAGCTAGAAGATTTCGCGGGTTCGTCCTCATCCGAGTCCGCGGTGGCGGCAGCTGCCTTGACCGTCTTCTTGGCTGCGTCAATCTTTTTTGTCGGCTTTCGCAATTGCCGACGCTTCTTTGCCACGGGTTCTTTAGCAACTGGTTCATCCTCCGCGCCTTCTTCCGCTTCGTCATCGCCGTCATCGTCATTTTTATCATCGTCACCACCATCATCATCGTCATCTTCTTGTGTCTGCGAAACAACTGGGGAGTTCTTGCGTCTTGGAGCGGGGGCTTTCCGCACGCGTTTCGCTTTCGAGTCTTTTGTGCCATCACTCTCGTCGGCTTCATTCTCGTCATCTTGCTCGTCGTCCTCGCCGCTCCCTTGATCCATTTCGCTGTACTTGATCGTCTTTTTGGACAGTCTTCGACTTGGAGTCTTGCGTTTGCCCATTTGTTCTTGGTCAATCTTGAGTTTGAACTCGCCTTCGTCTCCACTACTCGATTCGTCAACAGTTTGGACTGGCTTTTCTGGTGCCTCTTCTTGGTCTTTTTCATAATCTTCTTCGTCGTCTCCGTCTTTTTCCATATTCACGGGAGAAGTATCTTCCTTTGGCTTTGACTTGGTTGCGGATCGCTTGGCCACGTCCTTTTCGACGGGGTTTCCGTGCATGCATCCATCCGTGGCACGGGAGGAACCACCGTAATGATCCAAAACAACATTAGTAGCCGCAACCGTAGCCTCCTCTTGCTCTGCCAAGACACCACTGGCAGTCGCACTGACAGCATCAGCTTGCACTCCAACGAGCTCTGGTTGACCAAATACAAGGCACGACGAAAATATGCTCTTGCAAACGACGCGGCCTTTTTTGGGTTGCACGGTAAGTGCGAGAAATTTGGACGTTGTGTGCATCTTTCGACCCGACAGTCTCATGAATTGGCCTTGAGACAACGGGACGGTTAGCGTGGGAGTCTCCGAATCAGCGTGCTCCAAGCGTGCCACTACGGAATCCGTCTTTTGGGTACTACCAGCAGCAGCAGCAGCAGTTGTCGTAGTAGTAGTAGTAGTTGTTGTCGTAGCAGCAGCGACCGTCGTGGTGTCTTGGCTTTCTTGTGTCGTGGACAATGGTGGCTCGGTATCTTGGGTACTGGGAACAGGACCGTCGCCATTATCGCCTGGTGCCGACGCTGCAGTTGCAGATCCATTCTTCCCATTCTTTTGAAACGACCAGACGCCAGGCATAATGACGAGATACTTGGGGTTCTTCTTGGATCGCACGGTCGCTGCTTTGGCCAGGTAGATATCGGATCCGTTGCATGCCTCCAAGGCAGCTCCAGGAGAAAGACATGGCTGCTCAAGTTCGTCATCGGCGGGATCCTCTTGCTGGACTGGCCAGTCATCGGGCCAAGGCTCTGACGGAGTAGCGGTAACAGGAGCCGCATTGGCAGATCGAGAGGGCGCCATGGTGAGAAGATGGCTGTACCGGTAGGGGCAACGTGTTTACAATTATTTACAAATTTCCCAATAAGTGAACAAGAATATAAATCTGAACGGACAAATTTTCAATTTTCCCGCCAAGAATAAAATCAGAACGATCATTTTTCTCATCCACACGGAAAAACACAAAAAGAGATCGACCATGGCGCCCCTGTTGTCATCATCCACGTCATCTCCGACGTCACTAGCGGCGTCGATGAATGGCTCTCCCGAGAAGACTCACCAAGCCTTTCGGAATGCTCTACCGCTACAGCGACTCGGAACAGAGCACTCTTCCTTGAAAAGTTTTACACAAGCCGCCAAGAACGTTGCTACGCCTTCCACCAACAAGGAATACTCACTCATTGTCGTGACGGAACCCGCGAAACAGCGCATTCTACTCGGCAAGAAGCATCGTGGATTTGGAATGGGCATGTTCAACTCGTTTGGAGGAAAGCTCGAGCCTGGTGAAAGTGCTACAGAGAGTGCCAAGCGCGAGCTGGAGGAGGAAACGGGCATTGACGTGCCAATGGAGCGCATGACAGACTCGCAAATGGGTACGCTCCGATTCACCTTTCAAGACAGTCCCATGGAAATGATTGTCCATGCGTTTCGAATCAACGTTTCCTGTAACGATGACAATGGTGACCAAGGAGGCGCTAATAATGAACAAGTTGACAAGAAGGATGACGACTTCTCGCCGCCGGTATTTCGTTTGGACCCCAAGGTGATCCGTGGATGCGAGGAAATCACACCCGTTTGGTTTGCCGACTGGCACGATATCCCTTTGCAAAACATGCATGCCGACGACTCGGTCTGGTTGACACGCGTCTTGACCTCATTTCCCACCGAGCCCGTTTTGGTGGACGGACGCTTTCACTTTGCACCAGGTGGTCCAGATGTCAACAGCGTGAGCCATTATCACGTCGATATTCGTTCCAAATAGGACACGACCGCATCATTAGCATTATTATAACTGCAGTCCTAGCTTGAATCCTCTACTACTTAGGATCAAGTTGGAGGCCATGGTCAACAATAAGGTTGGCGATGGGAGTGCGACGCGAGTCCCCTTTGACCTCCTCGTGACTCATCAGAAACTTTGACTTTGTTGACTGTTGACTGTTGAAATGCTGATGATGAAGACTGAATAGCAGCCATGGCGAAAGACGACACTTTCAACTGCCACAACAGAATAACAAGACGTCTATAGCACCGCATGACCCAGCGTTATACCCACAAGTACAATAGTGTATCCAAGTTCCCTTTACAGCGCTGGTGGATCGTTATACTGTTCGTCACAACGGTCAAAAAGGCAACCTCCGGTTTTCTCGTTGCGCCCCATCAACCGCTGCAGTCCGTATCGTTGGCGTTTCGATCCACTCGCATCCGTCTGCGGCAGCCGCAAGCTCGGACCCTTCTTGTATCATCTTTCATGTCGTCTAGAAAGACTACTACACGCGCAAGCGTGACCAAGGGGAGTCTACTAGAGTCTTGGGTTGCGCACAAGGACGTTTCGTTTCATCACTTTGGTGCCGACGAGGCGTCCGAGATTCGACTCGCGCTGTTGACTTGGTATCGCGACAGTAGACGCAAACTACCCTGGAGAGGCGATGCTCCTCCGTGGGAAGGAAGTACCGCCAAAGTCAAGCCTTCCAAAAAGAAGAACGATAAGCAAAAGACGCTTCAGCAGTTCTTTGCCGTCAAGAAGAATGATACCAAACCAGAGGCCGAGCCTGCTGCGGCTGCTGCTGATGTTGAGGAGCAGCACGAGGCCTTTGGCATTACTGCCTACGGCGTATGGGTAAGCGAAATCATGTTGCAGCAGACTCGCGTTGAAGCCGTCATTCCGTACTGGATCAAGTGGATGAAGGCCTTTCCGACGGTCCAAGATTTGGCGGCGGCCACGCCGGAAACAGTTAATGCGCACTGGGCTGGCCTGGGATTCTACCGTCGCGCCCGTATGCTGCATCAAGCTGCAATCCATGTTACGGCAGAGCTAGATGGTGTACTCCCTGACAATGTTGATGGACTCTTGAAACTGCCCGGTATTGGACGCTATACCGCGTCGGCCGTTGCTTCGATTGCCTTTAATGTCACGGTCCCCGTGGTGGACGGCAACGTTTGCCGGGTCTTGTCACGTCTCCGTGGTATTGCCAACAATGTCAAGGCTGTCAAGCTAAAAGATGTGTGGGGATGGGAGCTTGCCCAGCAGATTGTCGAGGCGGGTGATGGTACATGTGCCGGGGAGGTGAACCAAGCTCTCATGGAGTTGGGTGCGACATATTGCGCGCCTTCTGGCACTGGCGTGGAAGAAGGTGATCCTCTCGTTGAATACTATTGGTCCACCCGGCTGGGGAGAGAGGTAGCTGAGGCTCACAAGGCAAATAATCTCATTCGTTTAAAAGGTCGCGCTGATGAGGAAAGTTGTCCGGTGTGTGCTACGAATGGAGTGTCGGATGCATTGGAAATGATGTCGAATGCCATCGAAGAGAGCCCCGGGACTCCCAAGGAATCTCTCGAGATGATCGCTAGCAAATGTGGACACGCTGTCTTTCCTTTGGCGCCTCCAAAAGTTGCGAAACGAGAAGAGGTTCTTGCAGTCGCAGTTATTTCCCACACGATGGAGACATCAGGGGATGAGGCATATCTACTTGTGAGACGACCGAAAAAAGGTTTACTCGCTGGTCAATGGGAGTTCCCGTCCGCTTGTGTCTGGACTAGCGAATCTACGAACGAGTCCAAAAAGGGCAAGCGCAAGGACATGTCGAAAGAAGTGCCTGCCATCAACAGCAGCACGAGACGGAAAGCCTTGAACTCTCTCTTGACAGAAATTACCTGTGCTTCGGACGGCAGCGCAATTCACGATCTTAACGAGTGCCGCCGGACCAATACAGGTGAAACACCGGTTGAACACGTCTTTAGCCACGTTCGACACACAATGTGGATCGAACACGCGAGTCGATCAGTCGAAGACCTTGGGCAGAAGGAGTGGGTCAGCAAGATTGACAGTGTCGACAGGGAAGTGCGCTGGATGCCTGAAAGCGAGATGCAGCAAGTAGGTGTTACTTCGGGAGTCAAAAAGATTTTGAAAGCTGTAAAGAAGTGGCATACAGAAGCGCCACCGGTAAAAAAGCGCCAGCGGCATGCATAGATTAATGCTTCAACGCAATAGATGCTAATGGATTAACGTATCTATACTCTACCTCGTCTACTACTCTAACTTAATCTGCAGCGACAGATTTGAAGCCCAACTGCTTTCGCGTCTCGTCCAGAATATTCATTGTAAACATTGTTTCTGCGAGCGTGAATTGGGGAGCCTCTGTCTTTTTTGCGGCTATGCAGCGAGACACAGCAGCCGCCTCGTAGCAAAAGCCAGCACTGTTGGGATAGAAATAGCCGCCAGCTGTCTTGATCTCGTCAGTGTCCTCTGGTAATGGAAAGTAGTACGTCATTTCGCCTGTAGCGTTACCACGTCCCTCTCCTTTCAACGAGACAGTTAGCTTGGTTGGGCAATGCCCTGGTGTCTGGATTGTAAGCCTGCCTTTCGTGCAAAGCACAGTCGTCTCTTCCATGGACTCACCCAACAAACCGTAGCATATGGTTGCCATTCCCGCTCCTGGTAGCTTTGGGGTGTTCTCTTCTGTGTTGCTACTGTCCGAGGCCGGCGCCAATGTCCCCGTCGGTGGGAAAGATAGTGCAATGCATGCCTGCAAGTCCACGCCGGTATGTTGATCCACCTGCCCGACCACTTTGATACTGTCCGGCACTGCTCCACCAAAGAAGAGACTGACAGCAGTAATTGGATAAGGAGCAACCAAGAGACTCGCACCCCCTCCAAGCTTTCGATTATAGACAAAGGAGGTGGGATACTCTTCCGAGTCGGAAGCGTTAAAGTTAAAGTCGGAAAACACCGACACAACTTCGCCCATTATTCCCTTTTCACCGTGTGCGCCACAAACAAGGCGCCTTGCCTGCTCCACGGCAGGAAAGAATCGAGTCCACATACCCTCCATTATAAATAGGTTTCGTTCCTTGGCAAGCTGGATGAGGTATTCAGCATCGGCCGCGGTGCACGCAAAGGGTTTCTCCAAAAGGACGTGCTTGTTGGCGAAGAGGCACTTTTCACCAATAGATCGGCGAAACGCGTGTACGTTTCCAACGTAGACGATATCGACTTGAGTATCCTCGAGAAGTTTATCATAATCACCATAGGCCGCAGGAATGCCGTGCTTGGTTGCAAACTCCTTGGCGCGAGAGAGGTCTCGTGCAGCACAGGCAACGACGGAAGCAGTGGGAAGGTGCTTGAGAGCTTGTGCGAAATCATGAGAGACTCTCCCACAACCGACCAATCCCCATCTCAGTGGAGGGCATTCTAGGGGGTCGGTGACAGACGGGTCGTCGAGAGGAGGTGGTGGAGCTGTGGCCGCCATGGTCTCGTCGTTAGATTGTGAGAGTCAAAAAGTGAGGCGTGTTGAACGTGGGGTGAGTGTGTTGTGGAGCTGCGAAATATAATGATGACGTCATCAATAGACTAGTACCTTGCACTTTTCCCTTTTATTCACCGTCCGTCGCGCGTGACACCAAGAGAATAATAATATTCTCTTGGTGACACCAGTGCCATGCCAGCTGCCGCCAGTGAAATCGAATCTTGCCGGTACCCAGTATGAGATAAGTCCTACAAGGCCTACAAGATAGCAGGTAGTCTCTTCCAAAGCTCTAAGCGGGCGGGGGTACATACCAGTACCGGTATAAAAGCAAGGGTATACCGGCACTACAGCACAGTGCGACAGTCTTTTAGTAGTCGTGAGCCTGCAAGAAAATGGCGAAATACGCGATATCCTAACTGCTTTGGTCAACAGCAGCTAGCAAAACCGTAAGGGACGGCCTAACGGATATCGTGAGAGCTAAACGTAACTTACTGAGAGATGCTTCAAAATGAATGTCTTAAACAATAGCAAGAATGGCAGTTATGGAGTACTTACCCTCCCAAAAAATCTCCGCCCACATCAATTAGTTAGACGCTGGATTGATCTTCTTTCGCCTCACGTTACCTGGTCGCTTATTGAGACGACGAAAGTCGAATACTTCATCCCCTTCATTGGAAGAATGCCGTCGCGGAGGCTTTGGTGCAGCAGTATTGACCGAGCGACGTAGTATCGCCCCCGCCTTAAGGGTGCTCGAAAGTGTCATGGGAGGGCTTTCGATGAGCTTAATGGAAGCTTTTCTAGCTGGAGCTTTAAAGCCAACGGCTTGTTGAGCGGGAGTAGCTGGGTCCATGTCCCACCGACCGCTTGAGTCACTAGTATAGAGTAAGGCTTCGATCTTGATTGCGTCGAAATCAATAGCCCGTTCGGACGGCAGCTTGGCGTTATCGAACTTCATGGTACAGTCAGAAAGGTTATTTCCAAGTAAGTCGACAAGAAAAGATTGCATTAGCTTGGTTGATGGCTCCTGGGGATCGGCGATGACTCGTTCAAACTCATCGGTATCCTCTTGCATGGGCGAACTATCTGTCAAGTCCAGGCGAGACATGCTCGACTGGGCTTCTTGTGCGCGCCACTGTGCCTGTGCTTTTTTTATAATCCTTTCCTTACGAGGGAGGGGGGTCTTGCGGCCTTGCCCACCAATCTCGCGAGGCTTAGTATACTTGATGCTGTACTTGTTCATCAAAACGTTCTCCCGCTGACTCGACTGTCGGCGTGATGTGTAATCAAGAACAGAAATAATAAGAGGTGAGCAATGAAGTACCGGTAAGTCTGGTCGTTAAAGATGGAAATGTGAAACCGCTGGACCACGACCGGAACCGGATGGCGGTGATCAGTGTTTAGACGTATTAGCAGCTAAAGGTATTTACAGTCGTTTTTGATATATTCGTAGGCGCAAAGCGTGACCCTAAGTCTCACCTTTCTCATCTAAGTAGCACATACACGGATATAACGGCAATCGGCGAATTTATTCCCGTGCACCCAGTACTACAGTACTTGTTATCGTACTTATGTAGGCGCAGGGGTACATAAAACTCATCAATACTTTCCTTCTTCGCGGGGTGGTCATCGCGTCATCGCATCGTCCTTGAAATCGGAAAGATCCTGCAGGCAGATGGTTCACAATTTTACTTAGGACGATGACCACCCTCCCCCCGAAGAAGGAAAGTGTTACATATTGATGAGTTTTATGTACCGGTACCCTGCCTTCCCGATGCCCTGCCCCCTGCCCAGGCTTACATTGAAAGTATTTATATAAATGACTGGCATATGTCTTAGCAAGATGACCCAAGATTTGTCAAGAGATATAAATTCAAGAACAAGATTTTTAGAGATTTATCAATCCTGTTCCATCGACCCTCGTCTTGTGCACAGCACTTTTTGGTACTCCTCGCAAGTAAGAGTAGTAACAACACCATCAATCCTTCTATCAAGATCTCAATAACGACATTAACCATGGCTTTCTCTGCTGCCTCCGCTCTCATGGACTCAGCACTCCCTCCTGATGAATGGGAAGTCCAGTTCCAGCAGCAAGACGACGACGAAGACGAGGAGCCGTTTACACCCATCGGAAACGAGGACCCGATTCATATCTTTGATCAATGGAAAAACGATTCTACGGATCAACAACATGGGATGTTTCACACTGAAGACGAGAAATGGAGCAATAGTTCGTTTACTTCTCCATCGGGACCCATAGAGGAGCTTAACTGCGTGATGGATCTGAACGGCTTACCCGGCGACGACAGGTTTTTCGTCCCCATCCTCTCATCGGCCGGCACTGATGACGAAATGGATACCTCCAGCAGCCCCTTGTCCTTCGAAGAACGCTTTGAAGAAAGCATAAAAAATCTCGTCGAGTCGATGAAACGCAGTAAAGAAACCAGGAAAAGCCTCACGGTGGAGACTCCCGAGACGTACAAGTATATGCGAAAGCAGAGTGTGGACCTGGCGAAGCGCACAGTCGAAGAATTCACTCATCAACTACAGAACTACCTTGCTCGGGAAGTGTAGACGGTTGACTCAATGAGAATGGTACCCTCCATCTCGAGTCATGTCGTTCCATTACTTTCGCCAATGCAATTCCCCTACATGTTGGTACTCGGTCGAGCCCTTTTAACCCTTTATAACCTTCGACGATCCATTGTGCTGGACTACCCGGAACCATTTAATACTCTACAGAAACTAGTAGACGAAGCCTTCCATTCCACAAAACTGCCCCACATCTACTTTATTTAGCTCTGTCCTTCTTCCGATGGCTGCGTTGGCGAGGGTGGTCGTGGAGGCGCATCTTCGCCAGGAGAAGCGGGCAAGGCAACGTAGCGCTTGTCCTGGGAGGTGAGAAATGAGAATACGTTAGCAAGCGTGACAACAGACAACTCAAAACTTTTGTAGGGTAAACAATATGTGAGAACGTACCCAATTCATCCAGCCCCGGCATTCTTTCGTTCCACAATAGCAAGGGATTCGTTTTGATGCGTCGTATTCAAGAGGAAACTTGTAGTCGTAGCAGAGTTCTTCCCCTGCACTGATCTCACGCTTGGCGTAGATCACGATGCGCTTGTTACCGTCAAGAGTAATGATCTTTGTGTAGCAATTCGGACCGCAGCTTGCATTAAGGAAGCGAGCTACGTTTCCCTGTTTTGTGGCATCACAGACTTGCAGCGCGTCGATCCGGAACATGTAGTCGCTTCCGATCTTGGCTGCTTCGTACTGCTTTTCACGCTTCTCTGCCGTAGTGTTGCCGATCAGTACACCTCGGTATTCGACAATCATCTCGCCAGAAGCAATGGGTTCATCCGCAAACACTCCCCAGGCATGGATACCACTGCGATCGAAGCGTAGCTGCGATTCACGGGCAGCCAGGGTGTCTAAACCAAAGCTTGTAACCCCGATAGCAGCGACACCCTTCATCATTCTCCGCTGATTCGCTCTAGCACGGCGACTGCTTGATGTCTTCTCGTCTTTTTCCCCGTCCCCAGGACGATCCATCAACGTTTGCCGCAAGTTTCGAGGCTTGTCACTGTTGGCGGATACCAAATCCGCAACTAAGCTTCGACCTGTAGTAGCGGGATCGTATGGCACCAAACGGGAACAACTCGGTTTGAAGACACTGTAGTCTTCTTTCAGCTCAACCAGCTCTTCAAGTTTCCCATCGTCAATGCTAACAAGAGCCATCTTTCCATTTGATTTTGTTGCGGATCGTTTCTCGCTTGTCTTGCTGCCCGTGCTGATATTTCCAAACTTTGGTGACAGCGACTTCTTGACCTTTTTCGGAGACCGGGCGAAAACTTTCGTAATTGGTTTCTCCTTGGGTATCGGGAGAGATCCAAGGTCAGCAAATCTGTTGGGTAATTCAAAATCGATTAGCCCCACAGAGCCAATAGAGGACAAATAAGGCAGCAATAAAGGTCGCTCCGATCCAGCTTGAACATTCCTGTTTACGGCGACAGCGGTCGAGACCGAAGTCCATAGCTTTTGTTCCAATCCCGAGGCGACTAATGAACGACAGGTCCGACAATCGCACATTTCATGGTAGCAAGGTTTGGCAGATTCGTGTATATTATTCACAGAGGGCAGAACCTTCAAACAAGACGGACACCAAATTGTTGCTTTCTTCAATTTAGTGTCTGCAAGCGGACAGTCTTTGCTGGTACAAGAGGTCGCTTCGGACTTTAAAATAGACCTGCGACAACGGTGGCAACATGTTATGGTGTCCTTTGATTCGTTTTGCGGGAAGCTATTCGACTCGTCCCTAGCAGCGATATTCTCAGGTTGCATCAATGGACTGAAAGCGTCCTTGCGAAGCGAGTAAGAGTGCGACACTTCCAGTAGCTGTTCCCAAGCCGCATGCTCCTTGGAACTTTGCACTTCGTTCTCGCCGTGATTCTTTTCCACCCGACGGCTGATAATGATCAAATGTTCAACAGGAACTTGAACCCTGACGCTTCCACCAGCTGCCGCGTCCGTGGCGTCATAATCCTCAAATATATCGTACGGTCCATGGTGCGGCAGTCGCCCGGTCGCGGTTTGCTCCGGCAAAAAGAGTCGTAGCAGCGTCACCACGGCAAGAGATGACGACACGGGCGATGATTCCACCTTGAGTACTTGGCCCACTAGTCCAGCCGAAAGAACGTTTGCTCCGTACGGATCGACGGATTCGCTCTTGGACGACAAGAGTAAGTCATGGAAGCGTCCCGCCAACCAACGCCAGTTCGTAACCTGCTGCTCTTGTGGATCGTTGCCATCTCCCACGTGCTTGGTATCGTTGACAGTGTTGAACTTTCGACGTTTCTTGTGCGGTTGGGCTGCCTTTTGCCCATTCTTCCCATTAGTGGTTGCTGCTGCAGTAGCAGCAGCAGCATCAGCAACAACAGCAGTTGTCCCCGTAGCCCCATTCGTATTCCCAGTAGCTGTCGCAGTCTCCCCCGTTATAGTTGCGACCGTCCCTTTTGTCGTCGTCATTACTGATGTTGGTGTTGCTACAGGTACTGGCGACGCGAGACTGCTGTTGCGTCGCACGGTACCAGCCGCGGCTTTTTGAAACAGTTTGGGCGGGACGCGCTTTTGAATGACCCATTGCACGCTGTGGGTCACGTCGGCTGTTACTGGATTGGACAGCTTGATATGTACAGTTACCTTTTGCTTGCCTCTAATATTTTGTTCCATGCGGTGGTTGCGCCGGGCCTTTTTGTTGGGCAACTTTGTCGCGTCCACGTCGTGGTCCAAGCGCTTCAAAAAGGTAAAGTCGTCGAGCACTGTTCGGTCCACGAGCAGTCCCACTCGAATGGGTCGTCCTCGTTTACGCTGTGCGAGGCCGTAATCAATCAATGAAACGACTTCTCCTTCCAGGACGCGTCGTTTGTGACCGTCTAGTTTGGGAAAGAAACAGCGAACGCGCTTGCCAATCAAGGCCATGCCCGAGTCTCGTCCCGGCAGCGGGCTGGTCCAGACGGGTATAGAATCGTCAAACGTCAGAGTTTGCGTCGTCGTTACTGATTCACTGCCATTGTTGCTGTTGCTGTTATTGTTATTTTTCTTGGATACAATCGAGATGGAGTTTCCTTCGGTGCGAAATCGCAGAGCCACGACACAGCCGACCTTGACTCGGAACGGACTGGCTCTCGCTCGACTGGGTTTCGAGCCGTTAATTGGAGCAGCTTGCGCTGTCGCCGTGGTCTGTGGCGATGTCTTTTTTCGTTTCAATGACGGTTTTCTCGACGCAAATTGATCTCGTGGGGACGTGTTCTTGGTGCCACCATTGTCCGAATGGGCGAGTGGGGAAGACTGCGGTGGCAGTGGTTGCGATGAGGACTTGGTGCGTTTCTTGTCCGTCTCTAGCCGCGTGGAGAGCAGTTGCGGTGACATTCTGAAGCGTCTACAGTGACTAGATAGCGTGTAACGGATCGATCGATCGATCGCCGCGGCACGAGAAGTGCGTACAAAGGATTCGTAACCCAGCTGTCAACTAACAGCAATAAGGCACGAGACTCTAATGTCCTTGTGTGGTGGAAACGAGAGCTCTCGTGTGACCCCTGAAAGCGTACTTTCTTCCCGCCCTGTCTCCTGTATGATCCCTAACTGTATCGTTCCAAAGAGTTACTTGGCTTCCCCGATAGCTATAGCGGTGATACCATTGTCATTTGTCTTCGTCTACCCCAGACGTCTGATCGCTTATTGTTGCTGTCGTCAAAGAAAGCAAAAGCGAGGAGACGTCCAAGCGAACGAAACGAACGAACGACCTGCACCGCCCGTCCTTCGAACGTTTCTTCGCGCCTTTTCCATCAGTTGTAGTCAGTCATTGTGCGAGTAGGAGTGGTGAGTCGCTTTCTGATTTGACTCGTCTTTACTTAGGAACAATGACCCCAAGAGGCACGTCATCCATCGCAAATCGCAAGCAACATGCAACGCAACGCAGTGAAAATCGTACTAGAAAATCGGGCCCAACCAGTACTTCGAAATTACTCCGGTCTTTCGCACTTCGCATCGATCTCGGTCATCATGATGTCATCATCAGCCAGTGCGTGGCGGCGCCTGCCTTCGGCATTGCATCATCGCGCAACGACGTACGACTCGACACTCGACTCACTCGACATTCGGTCTCCATTACCATTCATTCCTTCTCCTTCCACAAATCATCCCCAACGTTGCAGCTCGGTAGACATCAACACCATGTCGCAATCCCAACAACCTCAGCTCTCGCCCCTCTACTTTGCCCACACAGGAGGAGCATCCTTGACGGCTGGAGGAGCGACAGCGGCTTCCGCGGAACTCCCATTGGAAGTTCTGCACCAGTGCTTGACGGCGTACTGTGACTGGGGTGATTTGGCCAAACTCGCCTGCGTCCAACGCAGTTGGAGTCGCGTCCTGTACGATGCTGCCGATTACTCGGACGATGCCAAGTGGTGCTTGGCACAAGCCTTGTTTCACGGTTCGTCAGGCTTGCAAGCCAATCCAGCACAAGCAATGGTACTTTTTTTGCAACTCGCCAATGTCGAAAAGGACAATGCCAACAACATGCCCTTGTTGGTGCCATTGACAAACAAACAGCAGCAGTACCAGCAGTGCTTTGCTCCCGCCATGAAGCAGATTGCCGCCTGCTACTTGACGGGACAGGGTGTCGCGAACGTAGACACGGCGGCCGGCATGGCGTGGTTGCAAGCGGCGCACAATAACGGTCACGACGCGGATGCGGCCCACGAAGTGGCCGTCATTTACGAATACGGAAAACATGCGGTTGAAACGGATGTGGTACAGGCGGCTGTGTGGTTTACCAAGGCTGCCGAGGCGGGGAATATGGAAGCCATGGCCGAGCTGGGTTTGTGCTACGAACTGGGTTGTGGCGTTGAACAGTCGGACGAGAACGCTCTCGAATGGTATACCAAGGCGGCCAATAAGGGACACTTGACGTCCAAGTATTCTGTTGGTGAAGCTTTTGAGGAAGCCAGAGGTGTTGCGCAGAGTGATGAAGAAGCGTGCTTGTGGTATTACAAGGCAGCTGTGGAAGGCGACGAAGACAGCAGAAGAGCTCTTCGCCGCTTGGAAGCTATTGCTCTCATCGTGGTACCTGGTGTCAGGGCCCTCTTGGATGTTTAAAGCGCAGGGAACGCGCTACAAACAAAGCAATTAAATACATGTGTGAGTGTGTAAATGTAAAACGAT
>Ga0307933_1001620_pt1 | contig 17058 bp, 11 predicted proteins | sample OrgLakmetageno88_FD_201811 | JGI IMG/M metagenome (GOLD analysis project Ga0307933, IMG submission 201811) | Saline water microbial communities from Organic Lake, Antarctica - #88 | ecosystem: Environmental > Aquatic > Non-marine Saline and Alkaline > Saline | place: Antarctica: Organic Lake...
TTAAATACAACAGCGCCCTCTTTCGGGTTTTTAAAACGTATCGCAAAAGGTTGATTTTCAGGGTAATCAGTACGTTCTCGCCAAGTGCCCGGGTAACGCGGCTTTTCACCGCGCGCCTCTTGCTCTTCGCGAATACCGTTTAATTCTTCACTCGACATGTAACAGCGATATGCCAAGCCATTTTCTAAGAGCTGGTCAATATATTGATTGTACGTGTCAAACCGCTCAGTTTGGTAATACGGGCCTTCATCATGTGCTAAACCCAACCAGTCCATACCTTCTAAAATGGCCTGTTTCGCTTGCGGTGTTGAGCGCTCAATATCGGTATCTTCTATACGCAGTATAAATTTTCCACCTTGGCTTTTTGCATAAAGCCATGAATAAAGCGCGGTACGCGCGCCGCCAACGTGAAGATAGCCTGTTGGGCTAGGGGCAAAACGGGTCACAACTGACATGGTACTTCCCATAATTGATGATAATTAATTGCGGCGTAGTTTAACGGTTTAGCGGCAGAACAAAAAGAGAATAGACAAAAGAAAACGTTTTTGATGTTGGTTATTCTTAACATCTGAATATTTTAGGCAATGCGGAGGAAAATAAGCCCAAACAAAACGCATCTTGGTGCAAATATGGGTGAATATTGTACGCTTAGGTGCTTTTTGTGCGATTTGATGTTGACAGTTGTCACTCCAACTCTATAATACGCCTCCACTTGCCTCATATATCTTATTCGGCAAGTCAGGATGGACGCTTAGCTCAGTTGGGAGAGCATCGCCCTTACAAGGCGAGGGTCACTGGTTCAAGCCCAGTAGCGTCCACCACTTTTTCTGCAAGTAAATCATACAGATGGACGCTTAGCTCAGTTGGGAGAGCATCGCCCTTACAAGGCGAGGGTCACTGGTTCAAGCCCAGTAGCGTCCACCATATTCTGTCTAGTTGTTTTATCAAGTCTTTTTATAAATTTCCTCAAATTCGTTCTTCCTAATTTACAGCAAAATACACAAATGTGTGGCGAATACGTGCCGAATATGTGGCATATCCGTGCAGCGACTTTGCCCTACCCCATATCTTTAATGGCCTGTAAGACTTTTTGTTTTGAACGTATTTTTACTGGCGAATTCAACGAATTCTTGAAATTGGAATGAGTTTTTCTAGATGGCGTATTTCATTTTATTACTATTTTGCATATATTGATGCTTGTGTATGGTCGAAAAGTACCGACTGAATAGCTTAAATCGGAAGTGGGATTCCGTTGGTTTTATCTATTTGATAGGAAGTGTTTTTGCGCGAGTTAAGACCTACGATAGACTCAGGAGAATTGGATTAATTGGTCGGCTTTGAGCGAGGAGCGGTCATAGCGGTATCTTTAAAACTATCAATAAAGCTTGCTTATAATCATAGTTACCCAACAATCGAGTAATTCTCGGTTATTGTACAAAATGCTAAAGCATTGAGGCACCCAATTTTGCAACAAGCTATTGCGAAATTGAATAACGGATAAATTTGAGCGATCACCGGACCTTTTCTGCCGACATGCTTATGGCAAGAGATCCGACAAAGGGGACATAACGTGTTTGTTGAGTCTTTCTACAACTGCTAGCTAATAGCCTTTATGAGTTTGAAGTCTTTCAAAAGCTTGTTTAACCGCAGCAACTCTAAATTTTTGGGGATGGCGCTGTGCCCCATGTACATTCACATCATTCTTTCTAATTTGGCTACAACGTAACATTGCCCTATATGGTAAGTCACTTAGATAACACTTCAAAGGACCGAGCCGATCAGGGGAGTTGTCGTACATTCTTTAAGTTTAATAACATTTACTCAATCAATTGCGCTAGGCATATAATCAACAGCAAGTTTATCACCGACTTTAAGGCCGGCAATAATATGTTGTTGGTTATTAATCTGCTCACCCAAGCGCACAAAACGACGTTCAATGCTCTGAGAATCAATAACATACACCATACTCAGCTGTCCAAACTCATGTATCCAGTTATGTTCGACTAGTACACCTTTAGTGCTAGGAAAGGGCAAATGAAGTTGTGCATACAAGCCAGGTACCAGCCCCAACACTGGTTCCATCTCCAATCGAATCAGTAAGCTATGTGCGGCATTATCAAAAGCAGGAACAATTTCACTTATACTCGCAATTCTTGTCGTATCTAGTGAAGGTAAAGTCACCTTTAAACTATCTCCTAATTTAAGCTTCACTGCCTGTTGCTCTCGCACATTAAAAGCAAGTTGTAACTGCTTTGGGTTATAAAGTGCTAACAGCGGGATACCAGGAGTAGCTGTATCGCCAGGCTCAGCTAAACGTTCAACCACTACGCCAGATATAGGAGCTATAATTTGAGTATAATTAAGTGATACCTGCGCCTGTGTTTGCTGTTGTTCGGCTACGACTAAATTAGCTGTAAGGTTATCAAATGTTGATTTAGCATTATCAAGCTCACTTATCGATACTAATCCTTTCGCTTGCAACTCGGTAACTCTAGTCAGGTTTTTTTTAGCTTGGGTTAACGAAGCTTGTACCGCATTAATATTCGCCTCACTTTGTGCCACCACCGCTTTAAAATCATCTTGCTTCAGCGTGATAAGTAAATCACCTTTAATCACAGAATCACCGGCACGCACCGTAAACTGCTCGATTTGCGCCATCACATTGGATGAGATTTGGGTGTTTTGTTTGGCAATAACACTACCCGGCACATGCTCTGTGCGGGTAATGGTTTGTAGCTCAACAGTGACTACCTCCCCCTGATACTGAGTAAGCGGTATCTCCTTTAATCCGGCGGCTTGTTTATCGGAAAAGCTACCAGCCATGTATAATACCGCCATAATAACTACAACTAATGCAATGATTGCACCTAATATTTTTGATTTACCCTGCATGTGACCCACCCTCCGAGTTTGCAAACACTAAATAATAAACAAGCGGTACAACAAATAACGAAAACACGGTCGAAGCCACAATGCCAAAAATAATCGCAATGGCTAATCCGCTAAACACAGGATCAAGCGTTATCACTAAGTTACCTAATAATGTGGTGCCGGCGGTTAACAACACAGGCCGCATTCGAACTGTGCCTGCAGCAACAAGGGCCTCTTTAATTACCATCCCTTGCGCCCTAGCTTGGTTAATAAATTCAACTAAAATAAGTGAGTTACGTACGACAATGCCGGCTAAGGCTATCATGCCGATCATGGCCGTAGCAGTAAATAATACTGGCTCTGGAGCTCCTGCTATACTGCGCTCACCAAACTGATTAAGCAGCCAAAATCCAGGCATAATACCAATTACCGTTAATGGAATAGCTGACATAATAATCAACGACAAACTCGCCGATTGCGTTTGTAAGCGTAAAATAATAAATATGGCAACAAGCGCAAATGCAAATGCAATACCCATATCTCTAAACACATCAATGGTTATGCGCCACTCACCTTCACCCGTAAAACTAACATATGTACCTTGAGGTAACTGCCACGCTGCTGTTCCGCCATTATTCAAAAAGTGGCGGTTTGACCATGAGGTTTTTTCAAAATCCTCATTACTTGCATTTAAATCAGCGTTAACATCAGCAATAATTGCTGCAGGCGTACGCCCATTAAGCTCAGCCATAACATAAATAACTTCGCGCTGATCTTTGCGAACGATAGTCTCGGCTACTTCTAATTGCTTAAATTCACCCAGCTCAGAAAGGGATACAAGCGGCCTTGGCGCGCTCGTTATACCTAGTTCATTGCTGGTTTTAGCTAAATCTCTGTCACCTCTCAATTGAAGTGCCAGTAGTTGTGAAAGCTGATTACGCTCGCTGTAAGGCAATTGTAACTTTATAGCAACGGGCTGGGTTTCATTGCTTACATATAACACTCCTACTTCCTGTCCCTGTGAAGCAATACTCAATGTCTGTGCAATATTTTGGGTGGCAACGGCACTAAGCGCGGCTTTAGTTTTATTGGTAACAAAGCGCTGTAAAGATGCTGGCGCAACTAGCGATGTGTCAACTTCAACTACATGAGGCTCTTGGCGTAAACGCGCAGCAACATTTTCAGCAGCCTTAATATGGGTCTTTCGTTCAACGAATGGGTCGCGATACACCTCGGCCACTAATGTACTCAATACTGGAGGCCCAGGGGGCACCTCTACAACTTTAATTACAATACCGTTTTTAGCTAAAGGAGCAAGTTTTTGACGTAGACGCAAAACCACACCATGAGATTGATGAACTCGTGCTGATTTATCTACTAACAACACCCTAAGCTCTGCTAAGTTAGTTGCTTCTCGGCGATAATATCCGCGAACCATGCCGTTAAAGTCCATGCTAGATGGCTGGCCAACGTAGGCAGCTATTTCACTAACTTCATTAAGCTGCCAAGTAAGTGTTTGAATTTGCTTGGTAAACGCAGCTGTACGCTCTAAATTAGTACCCTCAGGCATATCTATTAGTACTTGTAGCTCATTTTTGTTATCAAAAGGCAGTAACTTCAATGGAACCAAGCGCATCACCGGTAGCATGGCACTGATAATAAATAACCCAAGTGTTATCCATAAAATCCATTTCGCTCGGCTTTTGGATGCAAGTAATGGATTGAGTAATTTGTAATATAAACCAGCTTTAGGCTCAAGCTCTGGTTGCTCTAAAGTATTTGGTTTAAGTAATTTCATTGCCAACCAAGGTGTAACAAAAAAAGCTACCAAGGTCGATACGAGCACACTTACAGGCACATTAAACGCCATTGGTGCCATGTATGGTCCCATCATACCGGTAATAAACGCCAGCGGTATAAATGCTACCATGATGGTCAGAGTGGACATCAGCAGCGCATTGCGAATTTCACTCATTGCATCAACTACATTTTGTTTTTTATCGCCTTTTTTATTTATAAAACGGCTTATGTTATCGATACCTGTTATTGGATCGTCTACTAATAAGCCTAACGACAATATCAAGGCAAACAAGGTTACGCGGTTAATGGTGTAACCAAACGCAAAATCTAATGCGAGCGTTATGCCGTAGCATATTGGTACAGCAAGACCTACCACAAGAGCCGGTCGCCAACCTAAAAATACCCCTACAAATATAACGACAGTAAACACTGCAAATACCAAGCTTGATGTCAGATTGTTTACTTTTTCATTCGCTGTTTGACCATAATCTCGTAATACTGTGTAACTGATCTCCGGTGGTAATAAAGTCTTTGAGAGTTCATTCATCATTAAATGAATATCATTTGCTAAACCGACAGCATTAGTGCCTGTTTGTTTAGCAACGCTCAAGGTTACCATAGGTAACTGTTGCTGGTTTGTTGATTGCGCCAACCACTGATAATGCTCAGCTTCACTTGGGCCATCATAAACCGCAGCAATATCCATTAGATAAACACTTTTACCATTAACTACATTGACTACAAGCTGCTCTACCGCGGATTTAGTTCTCAGCACATCACCGGCTTCGATGGTAATTTGCTGCTGATTATCAACAACTCTTCCCACTTGGGTTAACTGATTGGACACGTTTAAAGCATAAAATACATCGTTTACAGTCGTTTGATGAGCAGCCAGGGCACTGGCATTTAAATTTATGGTAAGAGTACGTGTGCGACCCGCAATGACTTTTACTTCACTAGTATGTTCAATACGTTGCAAGCTATTGGCTATTTCGTTTGCAAAGCGCGTTAATTCATAATCACCATATAGTTGAGGGTCTTTACTGAATAGCCCCAACATTGCGATTGGCACATCATCCACTTCTATTGGGCGAATTTGCCAACTTTTAATAACCGATGCCATAGTGTGCTGATAACTATTTAATTTTGCATAGGTATCTAAAATTGCTTGTTCGCGGTTATGCCCTACCTCAAAGCGCAGCGTCACCACAGCACTATTAGTTTGCGATGTTGAGTAAATATGCTTTACACCCAAAAGTTGAGCTAACAACTTCTCAAGTGGTTGTGTCACTAACCTTGCTACTTCCGGCGCTTCAACATTGGGCACTGATACATGAATATCGAGCATAGGCACAGTAATTTGCGGCTCTTCTTCTCGAGGAGTTTGTTTAAGCGCAAAAATCCCAAGCAACATAGAAATCAAAAAAATAATAATTGGAATACGGCCACTTAAACTATTTTTTACCGCATTATCTATCAAGCTCATGAATTAGCCCTCACAAAACAAGGTATACAAAGTATCTAGCAACGTAACCGCGTTTATGTCAATTACCCGATAATATATTGTTTGGCTTTCGCGGCGCGTAGCCACTATGTTTGCTCTACGCAAAGCTGCCAAATGCTGAGATAGTGCTGACTGCGCCAATGGCACAGCTTCATTTAGCTGCGACACACTCATTTCACTATCTTGCAAAGAACATAGAATCATTAAGCGATTTTTGTTGGCTAAGATTTTTAATAGTTGCTCGGCTTCTTCTACGTTGCCTAACATGGCGGTAAAGTCAATATTCACAATATGCTCTGAGTCTTAAGTAGACCTAGAGTATATGACGGCTGTTTAGTAAAGTACAATATTAGAAAGTACTAATGTAGATATAACTAATGTATTACCTACTCTTTAATCGCCCTTCGCTTGAAAGTCACGAGTTTGCAGGTGACGAGGCAAATACAGCATGTATGCACCTTTAATGAAGGGGCTTACAAAATTTTTATTAATGACGGCTGTTTGCAATAACGAATTACAACTTAATCATTGCTTAAATGATGTTAAACATTAAAAGGTTATTTTACATGATGAAAATATAAAAGCCTTGCAAGACGAGCGAATAGTCTTTTCAACATATTGGTTAATTTTTAAAAAGCACTCGTTAATTTTAGGTCCTTTATTTCTTACTTAGGCTAAGTATCCATTCCTTTATATCTGCCATGACCTGTGACTTCAGGGCAGGCTCCTGCAACATATTGTGATAACCATTTGGATAAATTTTAAGTTGTTTCTCGCTATGTTGATTTTCTTGAATCATCAATTGATGTCCTGACAGGGTAACAATTTTATCTGAGTCGCCACACATCATGAGCATAGGAATATTCAGGTGGGACTTAATCAGTTGAGGGAGCACTTTTAGACACTCCAACAAATTCACAATATAACCTAGACGAAGGTTATCTTTGCAACACAGAGAGTCATCTCTCCATTCTTGTAGGGCATTTTCGTCAGATAGTATTAAGTGTTCATCAAACAATGGTTTTAAAGGAAGTTTAGGCAAAAACTTGGCTAATATTCTTAGCAGTGGAGTTATCACGGGTGAAGGCGTCAATCTAGGGTCAACTTGGTATGCGCCTGACAAACCTATTAGGCCACTCCAATGCTTTGGATATTTTACTGCACAGAAGGCTGATACTGTTCCACCTAAGGACTTTCCTAATAAATAGCGCGATTTGGTCGCCGCATAACGAGGCAATGAATGCACTTGTTGGTAAAGATTATTCACGTCAGATGTGAAGGTATTAATGTCGTCTATATACATGGTTTCGCCATCGCTCAGTCCCCAACCGCGCATATCCATCGCAAAAACAGCGATGCCCGCCCTAGCCAGTTTCTGAGCTAGTTCGGCATAACTACCACTGTGATCAACAGTACCATGAAGAATTATCAGCGTTGCATATACCTCCGCGTCTTGGGGCGGCTCCCAATAACGGTGGAACATCCACAGTCGCTGATCAAATGAAGTTTTAAAGCAGCACTTTTCAGTGTTTAAAGCCGGTAAGCATGGTGTTAATTTATTATCAAATCCATACTTAATGGGGAAATGAGCTTGTAGTTGCATGGTTTACTACCTGAGGTAATGTCGCGACGGTTTTCTGCGGGATAAATTCTAAGTTAGCCTAAATAATGACATATCTCAAATTATCGTTCTTTTGTTTTGAGAGAGTCTTTGCTTAATTTAATAGCGAAAATAAAAAGGGAGCAAAAAACGGTAAAGCAACCTAAGAATGCGTGGAGCATTGCTTAAATCGAAACAATCTGTGGCTCAATACCAGTCATTTTGAGTTACAAGTTTATTACTAATATTTATTGCATAAACAACGCAAGCTGGTGATACAAGCCAATACCTATAAGAACATTAAAGGGGAATGTTATGCCCAAGGAGCTGAGCATAGCGAGGCCAATATCGGCTTTGGGAATAGCAACCCTGATAGCCGCTGGTGCTGCAATATAAGATGCACTTGCTACCAAACTTCCGAGCACAACAACTGAGCCTAGGCTTAAGCCTAACAAGGTGCCTACACTCACCCCCACTACACCTAAGCATAACGGACTAACAATTGCGAAAATCACTAGCTTCCAGTGATGAAGAGGGACAGGTCGAAGGGTGCGTGCTGCAACGAGTCCCATTTCTAGCAAAAATAACGCGAGGATTACTTTGAATCCCCCCGTTAGCAGACCCGTTACCTGATCGCCCTGCTTGGTGCCATACATCATACCAATAATTACGCCTCCCACTAGTAATATGACACTACTGTTGGTTAAGGCCTCGTGCCAAAGCGTTTTCATAGACAAAGGGGTCTCTTCATTGGCATTTTTGCTTAATTTTTTATACAAAAGTAAACCGACAATTATGGCTGGCAACTCCAGCATGACTAAGTAGAGTGTTACTTCTGCGCCAACCACTAATTTTGCTGACTCTGTGTAAGCAAGAGCGACTGCAAATGTCCCCGCACTTACCGAGCCATAATGCGCTGCAACACTTGCACTATTAGCAACCGATAATTTTACGATATGCTTTAACACTGGATAAACTAGTAAAGGAATAAACGCGCCAATAAGAGCGACGGAGCCCATTTCAGGAAGCAACTGCCAACTTAGATTCCCATGCAGCACCATGCCTCCTTTCAAGCCAATAGTAAGCATGAGTAATAAGCTCAGCGTCTGATAAGTGGCTTTTGGTATACTCAAGTCAGAGCGCAAAATACCCGCAAGTAGGCCTAAAATAAAAAACATAACAACGATATCGGGCAAAGCGCTTCTCCTATTTGCGGCTTAATTAAACGGCGCACAATGTATTGAATACCTTTCATAGATAGTACAGTAGGTAAGGATACACAATAGCTAAAAATCTATAATTTATTTAACATATCACATATATTTAAGCATAGTTCATAACAGTTGTTTGAGGTATTAATAAGCGTGGTCAAAACGCGAGCAAGTTATGAACCAGTTGGCAAATAATCAAGTTGATTTTTCTAATTAACTATCTAACATGAATGCATACTCAAAAGCCTCTGTGATTAACATCCAAAAACCTGACCCATATGGCCAGATAATCATGTAATTGTAATTTTTGTTGGAGTGAAGTCATCCTGCTGCTTATTTCTGATTTACAGCGCTTAAACACTTTGGAGCGCCGTTGGCTTCAGCTTTTTCTAGTTATTATTCTTGGCACAACTATTTGGTTTAGTTGGCAAGGCACCGACTGGCAAAGCGGTCAGTCCATTTTGTTAAACTGGTTAGTTAGCCCAATTAGTGCGATCAGCGGCGTGCTCTGCGTGGTGATGGTCGCTAAAGGTTTATTATCGAATTGGATTTGGGGTTTAATCGGCGCCTCGACCTATGGCTTTCTGGCATGGAAGTCGGGCTATTATGGCGACTGGTTGATTAATTGGTTTTATTTTTTACCGGCCCAGTTTTTTATTTATTTTACTTGGCGACGTCATCTACAAAGTAGTAGCCAAATTATTATGCGTCGCTTGGGTTGGCAATGGCTATGGGTGTCAGCATTAGTAGTTGTAGCTATAGCGCTGCTGGCGGGCGTGCTGCAGCACTTAGATGGTTTTTTCTCTGATGCCTTAAAGCGTAATTCCGCAGTTTATGACAGTTTAGCAGCCCTAACTGGCTTTAATTGGAGTGGCCCACTTCTCGATAGCTGCACTGTAATTTTACAAATTACCGCACAACTACTGATGATCAGAATGTTTGCAGCGCAATGGCCCTTTTGGATTTTAACGAATATCTTGACCATGTTTGCCTGGATTTTAGTCTTAGCAACCGACCCGAGTTCGGCACCTTACGCTGTGCCCACGTTAATTATGTGGAGTGCATTTCTAATAAACTCAATCTATGGCGCAATCAGCTGGCATAAAGGAGCACAAAATAGTGACTAATGTGGGGGTTTTCCCAGGCAAGTTCTTACCACCGCATCGTGGACATTTGACGGCGATTCTGCGCGCTCATGCGCTTTGTGACAAACTCTATGTGGTAATTAGCGAACGAAGCGCTGAAGATGGCGAGCTTTGCCACACCGCAGGTATTCCCTATATTGATGGTGTTTTGCGTCAGCGCTGGTTATCACAAGAGTTGCAAGGTTTGGATATAATAGTCTTGTTACAGAATGAAGATTCGATAGCCCCTTTCCCACAGGGTTGGGGCGATTATGCTCACTTATTACATCAGACAGTTCCAGAAAATTTTCAGGTGATTTTTGGTGGTGAAGAAGATTACCGTACAGGTCATCGGCAGCATTTTCCGACCATACCCTATAAAGTGTTAGATCCACAGCGCACGCAATGGCCTATTAGTGGCACAGAGATTCGAAATAGGCCTTATTTACACTGGGATTATATTGCCGGTGCTGCGAGGCCTTTTTTCGCACGGAAAGTATTAATTACTGGGCCAGAATCTTGTGGTAAAACGACCCTAACCCGTAAGTTAGCTAAGGTATATTGTACCTCTTGGTCAGAAGAATTAGGGCGTGATTATCAAGAAGATGTAGTGGGTGGAAACGGCGATCTGTTTAATTTAGAAGACTTTAATCGCATAACCCACTTACAGTATGAGCAAGATTGGCATGCTCTGCGTAGCGCTAACAAGGTATGTTTTTTTGATACCGATGCCGTAGTTACGGCTTTTTTCAGTAAAGTATTCTTAGGTGGTGTTGCCAGTCGAGTTGAAAGCTTTATCGACCCCTCAAAATATGATTTGATTATTGCGCTAGAACCCACTGTACCTTGGGTGGCTGATGGTATGCGTGAATTAGGTACGCCCGAGTTACGGCAGCAAAGCTTTGAGCAATTACTGGCTTTATACCAACAATATGGGTTTCCTGCAGACCGAATATTGCGTGTCAGCTCCGCTGACTATTACGAGCGCTTGGAAACATGTATTAGCGCAGTAGATACCTTATTGCAAAAATAATCTGACATCGTATTTATCCATGCAGCCTACTTGACCCTCAAGAATCATAATATCCCAAACTCTAACAGGCTTGCTGTTTCAATAGGTGGCTGTGCTGGTAAATAAGCTTAGGGATTTACTGAAGTAAAAAACCCGCTGGAGAGCGGGTTTTATTAATAACAGCTATACGTTTATTTTACGCTTCTGCGAGTCGCAAAAGCACACAAAGCACCAAACAACACTAAAATACCAGCGCTAGGAGCACTAACGTCATTCACTCTTAGCTCAACCTTATCAATTCTGGCATTCCACAAACGTAAGGTCACATCAAAAGAATCAGAGGTAATCCAGCTATTGTCAATTGACGCGCTTACCCACCCTAAGACCTCATTAGCCGCCTTTGTACCGCCACCAAAAAAGTCTGTTGTCCCACTAACGAATGGAGTAGCGTCTTGATTGCTTGAATTCATGCTTCCTTCGAGCACTTGATAATGTTCCCAAGCATTTCGCCCCGCATTGAAGGCATCAGAGCCGTCTATGGTGGCGTAATCGCCTTTTTGTACATAAAACCAAAGCTCTGCTGATCCAACATTTGCAAAACCAACACTCGACAGGTCAAAATTCAGTGATATAGCCTCAAAGTATGCCGCAGACGTTCCTGTGGCGTAGTAACTCTGGGTTACAGTGCCGGTAGGTATGGGACCAAAGTTGCCATCCAGTGTGTTCAAAACACTTGTCTGATCTGCTGTTAATGTTCCCTCATCTTGAAACGAAACGGCTGTACCTGAGCTTATTTCGATCACAGCTGCCGATGCGCTGCTAACGCAAATAAGGGAAGACAAAAGTATTCCGATGATAGAAAGTTTATTCATATTAGTTCCTTTTTAGTTTTTTGAATCATACGCACAAACTATACCAATATTTAATTTTCAATGTTTTCATTACCTTAGAAAAGCCTCCAGCTTGATTCCTCTAAAGATGTAAAAAAACTGACACACCGAGCACGACAACATACTATCTTCAATTATGTAAAGATGAATTAATTTAGAATGCATTAAGCCTAAATTCTACTGAAAAAAATACATTAGCGTTAGACACATACTAGGTCTACCATTATTGTACTTAGTTCTATAATTTAAATAATTTGCAATACAATATGATTTGGGTGGATGGATGGAGCTGTTTGATGTAGGTAATATTATAGGGGAGCGTATTTCTCTTCAATCTGCGGTATCTAAAAAACGATTTAAAGCTCAAATAATTGGGTTCTTAAACGGCAAAAGTCTTATTATTAGCAAGCCAGTGGGTGTTGATGGTTTGAGCTCTTTGGTCGAGGATGAGGAACTCATTGTTCGTTTTTTTGCTAATGGCTTTGCCTGCGGATTTAAAACGAATTTAATTTCTAACGCAAGCAATCCCTATCCTCATAACCACTTGGCTTATCCAAGAGTTTTCATGGCTGAAAAAATCAGAAGTGATGTCAGGGTCAAAACAATGGATGTTGCGGCTACCGTGCAGTTCGACTATCAAGAAGAACTCGACGTTAAAGTAAAAGATATAAGTTCGGGTGGCGTAATGCTATCAATTGACTCTGAGGCCATATCAAATTGCCTTGTTACTGAAACGGCCTTGACCGTTAAACTGCAAATACCGGTAGAAAATCACGTTAGTCTAGCGCCTATTTCCCAACGGGCTGTGCTTAGAACCATACAAACCACTGCAAACGGTAATACTCTTTTAGGTTTAAAATTCGATGATTTAAAAGAAGCCGATATCTCAACGATTCAACACTATATTGGCACTGTGGTTTGTCATCAGCAGCGTCTTATATAAGGATGCAACTGCGCCTTGACCCCCTTGTAAGTTAACAGATGATTAAGCATTTAATCTTTGAATAAACTCTTCAGGCGGCATAGGGTGACCATAGTAATAGCCTTGAACATAGACACACCCCATTTGCCAAAGTATCTCGGATTGTTCTTTTGTTTCAACGCCTTCAGCAATAAGTTGAATGCGCATATCTTTTGCCATGCTAATGATGGCTCGAATAATTGCCGTATTCTCGATGCCAGTATTGATATCGTAAATAAAACTACGGTCTATTTTGAGCTTGTCTACACTAAGCTGTCTTAAATAACTAAGACTAGAATAACCAGTACCAAAATCATCAATAGCTAACTTAAAGCCTATAGCTTTGAGCTTGCGCAAAGTTTTTAAATTCAACTCCATATCTTCCATCAAAACAGACTCTGTTAGTTCGAGTTCGATACATTTTGTTGGAACATTGGCATTTACAGCAGCGGCCTCAAGGCGAGCAACAATATCATCTTGACGTAGTTGAAGAGCAGACAAGTTAACTGCCATACTCATCTCTTCATGACCTGCCAGTCGCCATAGTGCAAGTTGCCTACAAGCTTGCCCCATCGCCCATTCTCCTAGAGCTAAAATTGCGCCAGACTCCTCCGCTATAGGGATAAATTGACTAGGTGGAATGAAAGTGCCATCTGCATCTTGCCATCGTAATAAAGCCTCAGCACCGACAATCCGCCCAGAAACTTGGTCTATCTGTGGCTGATAATACAACTGAAACTCCTGCGTTTTAAGTGCTGCGTTTATACGTCCACGCATTTGCAAACGTTCAAGCGTATCTACATTCATTTGTTCGGTAAAAAAACGATAGGTATCACGGCCAATATCCTTTGCAGCGTACATCGCAATATCTGCTTTACGCAGCAAAACATCAAACTCGTCACCATCATTAGGGTACATCGCAATGCCTATACTGCTAGAAACGCTCAAGTGATGCCCATCCACTACAAAGTGCATCCTAATAGCCTGTAGTATCTTTTGTGTTACGTCGGATGCACTTTCTGGGCTGCTGATATTGGTAAGTGCTATCAAAAACTCATCCCCTCCATGACGGGCCAAAACATCTACTTTACGAACAACATGGGATAGACGTTCAGCCACTTCTTTCAGCATAAGATCACCTATCGAATGACCTAAAGAATCATTGATGAGCTTGAAGCCGTCGAGGTCAAGGAACATCAATGCTACGCAACTTTTATCTCGATGAGCCTGTAAAACTGCCTGTTCAAAGCGTTCACGAAAAAGAAGCCGGTTGGGTAAGCCAGTAAGAGCATCATGATGTGCAAGAAAGAGAATACGCTCTTCTGCTTTTGTCCTTTCTGTAATATCTTGCATAATGCCCAAGGATCTTAAAGGTTCACCGTTTTTTTCATATTGTGTCTCGCAGCGCTCATGTACATGCTTTATGCGCCCATCAGGCAGCTGTAAGCGGTAAGTAATGTTGTAAGGCACCTGTTGATTCAAATGCTCTTGATAACTTCGTTCAACTAAGGGTCGATCACTTGGGTGAATATTGTTAAGAAACGCCAAGTAATCAGGTTTCTCAAATTCATTGGATGTAAGTTCGAAGATACGGTAAACCTCATCAGACCATATCATTTCTCTTGTGGCAGGCACCTGTTCCCAGCTACCTATATGCGCAATTCTTTGGGCCTCATTTAAACGAGTTGTGCTAGTGTGAAGAGCTTTAGTGCGTTGCTTAACTAACGATTCCATTGATTTTTGCTGCAACATCAAATTACGCAAATAAAGTGATAGTACAGCGCAGATTAATCCACCTACAATCAATAACAGAAAAGGTACGTCAGACTGGCGACTTGCTATATAGTTTTGCGTAGCAATTACGTCCACCTGCCATTGGCGCCCTGCGAAATCTATTGGCTGAGAGAAAACCAAGTCGGAACTACTAACCTTAGCGGCACTAGCATCATTGGCAGAGAGGTCATCTAAGTTCACAACAACCTGATTACCAGGTGATGCATTAATGTCTCTCAATATGATATTTACATCTTTGGATGAATTTGTATTTAAAGCATGGTTAATAACGCGATAAGCACTCATGCGACCCACAAGATAGCCAATAGGGAGATTGTCATTTGTGGAGACCAATGCATTAGAGCCGCTATTAAAAACGGCAAGAACAATCATAAATCCAGTTGGGTCGTTACCCTCATGTATTAGGCTTATACGTTCAGATGCTATGACTTGTCGTTCGCTAGCAGCACGAAAAAGAATCTGTCTTCGTTGTTGTTCGGAGCTCAGATCAAAACCTAAGGCATCAAGATTGTTACTGAATGGCTCTACATAAAGAATAGGGCTTATATCCTTATCCCTGTTACTCGAATCATGTTTAACCAGCGCATTTTCATGCATTTGACTTTGATTGTGATGCTCCCCAGTATTCACAAGGTAAGGAAACCCTAATTCCGAACTCACCATTTTTTCGAATTCAGTGCGTTGGGAACTTGGTAAACGAGGTACCCACATAACCGCTAGAAAGCGGTCGTTACTTGCAACCAAATCCCCAACAAAGTTCGAAAATTCTTGGCGACCAATAGGGCTGGAGGAAGAAGAATAAAAGCGCTCAACTGATTTTAAATCTTCCACGCGCTGATTAAGCGTGGTTGAAACAAAGTCAGCATATGAGCTCGCAGATTGCTGAAAATCCTGCTCAATTAAACGCCAAGCCTGAGTCTTTGACCATTGATAAGCGATAATTGTGAGCAGACCACTGATAAAAATAACAATTGCTAGCACAGAATAAATTCGTGCATTTGATGATTGCATAACTCTTATACCTTCTGCTCTACCTTCGGTCCTTTTATAACAGACCAGTGGATCAGGTAACTAAGCGATTCCACAGCGTTTTTTAAAAGATTATGCGAAGATAAACCACCACCCTATTTTATGCAACAGAAGTTGATTTTGCACTAGTTTACGGATGAGCAACTTCCGGTTTATCAAGGTTTGTGCTGAATAAATTTCGGATGCATAAAGTATAGTAGTAATTGAGATGCATATTTATATCGTTTAGTCTTCAAGCACCTATTTTGGTATGCGTGCTGATATTATAAAAGTAAAAGCCATTGCCAAAAGCTAAATATCTTAAAATTGAGCTCTAAGAAAGGACGGCAACACCATGAAGCTATGTACCCCCAACAAGTTTATTCGCGCCATTTTACCCTTCTTTATACTGCTATTCTCCATCCCTATCCATGCTCAAACAAGCCAGTCTTTTGGAGCAGTAGAGGAAGGTAAGTTCACCATTGAAGAATTTGTATACGACGACGGTAGCAGTGAGCCTCTTACACAGCACTATCGAACACTGGGCACTCCTCGTCGAGGAAGTAATGGCAAAGTAGAAAATGCTATCTTGATTATGCATGGCACTACTGGCAGTGGCGCTAGCTTTCTGAGTGAGCGCTACGCTGGGGTATTATTTGGTGAGGGTGCCATTCTCGATACTAACAAGTACTTTATTATTCTGCCCGATGCCATTGGCCATGGACAATCAAGCCGCCCGAGTGACGGCAGCGCTGGAAATTTCCCCAGATATACCTATGACGACACCATAAGAGCACTTTATCAGTTACTTCAAGAGCATCTTAAAGTAGATCATCTGCGTTTAGTTACTGGCACCTCAATGGGGGGCATGCAAAGCTGGGTATGGGGCTATATGTACCCTGATTTTATGGATGCAATTATGCCTCTTGCAAGCTTGCCAATTGAAATTGCTGGGCGCAATCGCATGCTGCGTAAAATGATGATTGACGCAATAACTCGGGACCCAGATTACAACAAGGGTTTTTATAAAGCGCAGCCAAACGGCCTGCAAGAGGCAATGTACCCGCTGATTTTTATGGTTTCGAGCCCACTTCAATATCAACTGCAAGCACCCACACGAGAAGCCTCCGAAACCATGCTCGACACACTGGTAGAACGTTATTCGTCGCGTATAGATGCAAATGATTTAGTGTGGGCTTTTGACGCCTCGCGTTTCTATAACCCCGCGCCACACCTTGAAAAGATCACTGCTCCCTTGATAGCAGTTAATTCTGCTGACGACC
>Ga0307933_1001631_pt1 | contig 16965 bp, 14 predicted proteins | sample OrgLakmetageno88_FD_201811 | JGI IMG/M metagenome (GOLD analysis project Ga0307933, IMG submission 201811) | Saline water microbial communities from Organic Lake, Antarctica - #88 | ecosystem: Environmental > Aquatic > Non-marine Saline and Alkaline > Saline | place: Antarctica: Organic Lake...
TTCAACAACAGTTCCTGTATTTGCTTTACTGCTTTTTTTGTATCGTTTCCATCAATAAATACTCCCCCACCAGCATCTGCAATATCTTTTAGTTCTTCAGGATTCATTTTGGTAATGACTACCTGTCTTTTTCGATCTCTTTTATAAATAACCTTCCCTCTTGATTTTTGCTCAGGAATAGGGGCTCCTTCCACATCTCCAACGCCAATAGTATAAGTTTTAATACCTTCTTTTTTAGCTTTTTTTGCCAAATCAATGGCTTTCTTTTCATGGTCTTCGCCATCCGAAACCACAAATAAAAAGCGGTTGGTTTGTTCATCGTTGTCAAAATAGGTAATTGCCCTATCTATGGCTTGATCTATGGCTGTACCATGACTAGAAACTAAATTAGGAGAAGCATTCTGAAGAAACATCAAAGCAGAAGCATGGTCTGTAGTAATAGGCAATAGCGGATAGGAATTTCCAGCATAAACAATGATTCCAATACGGTCACCACCCAAATTCTGAATGGTTTTGGCAATGATCTGCTTTGCTTTTTCTAACCTATTTGGCGCAATGTCTTCTGCCAACATACTTTTAGAAACATCTAACGCAAACACCAAATCCACACCTTGACGCTTTACAGATTTTAAAACAGTGCCTGTCTTTGGATTCGCCAATGCAAAAACCAAAAAAGTCATGGATACACAAATCATCAAAAATTTTAAAACCGATTTAAAAATTGACCTGTCTGGACTTAGTTTTTCAAGCAACAAAGGATTTGCAAATGCGCGCTGTTTTTTCTTCTTCCAAAAAAGCAGCCACACAAAAAGAACAGCAATGGCTGGAATAATAAATATTAGAAGGAAGTAATCGGGCTCTTCTATTTCGTACATAGCAAATCGCTTATTAAAAATTTTACTCTAAAATGAATGCCAATGATACAATTACTCATTTTTGCCAAAAAATTTTGATTTACTAAGTTATAAATTTGTTATTGTTTTAAAGACTGTATTTAACTTACCTCATAAGTTTCCCCAGCATAAAACAAATCGCTGGTATTTTTAAACTTAGAGCGTTCTCTTTGCTGTCTAGAAATTTCAGTTACCCTGTCTTCAAAAGTTTCATCTTCCACACTTCTTATGATTCCTGTAGCCAAAGGATTTTGCAAACGAACCAACATTTGATGCAGCGTAGGATCTTTTTCTTTAGCATCATGAACCAGCAAATCTTCTTCTTTGCAACCATTTTCACCAATCTCAACTACTTCTAATTTCAATCCTTTTAAAATCAACCCTTTGTCTCTTTCTTTTCCAAAGATCATAGGTTTGCCATGTTCTAAGTAAATTTGTCGGTCTTGCTTTACACTTCTATTCGTGATATGATCGAAACAACCATCATTAAAAATCACACAATTTTGTAAAATTTCAATCAAAGAAGTTCCTTTAAACTGATGAGCCTCTATAAATAAGCGCATCATTTCTTTGGGTGAATTTCCTGCAACCCTTGCAAAGAATCTTGCCTGAGCACCCAATGCCAGTTCTCCTGGCGAAAGTGAATCCTGTATGTTTCCAAATGGAGAGGACTTTGTTTTTAACCCCAGTTTTGAAGTAGGTGAAAATTGACCTTTGGTTAAGCCATAAATCTCATTGTTAAAAAGCAAAATATTAAGATCTGGGTTTCTTCTAAGTGTATGAATAAAATGGTTTCCACCAATAGACATCGCATCGCCATCGCCTGTAGTAATCCATACGCTCAAATCGGGGTTTGAAAGCTTGATACCCGTCGCTATTCCTGGCGCTCTTCCGTGTATGCTATGAACCCCATAAGTGTCCATGTAATAAGGAAACCGAGAAGAACAACCAATTCCAGAAACAAAAACGATGTCCTCTTTATTCACACCGATTTCTGGAAGCGCTTTTTGCATAGCACTCAAAATCACGTAGTCTTCGCAACCAGGGCACCATCGCACTTCTTGATTACTTGTAAAATCTTTGTTGGTATATTTTTTTTGAGGGGTAATAGGTTTCATTTTTTTATTTTTCTAAAATTCTTTTGAATTCTTGTACAAGCTCTGATTTAGCGAACGGCAGCCCTTGAATTTTATTGTATTGCAAGAATTCAATTTGATTGAAATTTGATTTTAAGATTTTAACCATTTGTCCGCTATTAAGTTCACAAACAATTACTTTTTTAAAGTTTTTAAAAATTTCTTCGGTGTTTATAGGTAATGGATTGATGTAGTTAAAATGTACAAAACCAATTTGATCGCAGCCAATCACTTCTTTCATTTCCTTAACAGCCGCTTGTAAAACACCATAAGTGCCACCCCATCCAACCACTAGCAAATCTCCACTCTCAGAAAATTCTGTTTCAAGTTTTGGAATTACTTGTTGTACTCGATTGATTTTTTCAGCCCTTAATTTTGTCATGAACTCATGATTTTGAGGATTGTAAGATACATTGCCCGATTTGCTATCTTTTTCCAAGCCTCCTACACGATGTTCCAACCCTGGAGTGCCAGGAATTGCCCAAGTTCTTGCCAAAGTTTGTTCATCTCTTTGGTAGGCATGCCATTGATCATTTTTCTCTTTGATCAAGTGGTTCTTTATTTCTGGAAGATCATCAACCGTTTTTATTTTCCAGGGAGCAGAACCATTGGCAATGTAACCATCTGAAAGCAGTATCACTGGTGTCATAAACTCTAAAGTGAGTTTACACGCCATGTAGGCATAATAAAAGGAGTTTGAAGGGGTGCTTGCTGCAATTACAATCAAGGGACTCTCACCACTTCTACCATACATAGCCTGCAATAAATCAGATTGTTCTGTTTTGGTAGGCAAGCCAGTAGACGGTCCTCCACGCTGAACATTTACCACTACCAAGGGCAGCTCTATAATCATTGCCAAACCCAGTGCTTCAGCTTTTAGCGCCATGCCAGGACCTGAAGTAGTTGTAATTGCTAATTTACCAGCAAATGCAGCACCAATGGCAGCGGTAATGCTTGCTATCTCATCTTCAGCCTGAAAAGATGTTACCCCAAATTGGTCGTGCTTCACCAACTCATGTAAAATATCAGAGGCAGGAGTAATTGGGTAAGAGCCTAAAAATAAACCCAATCCACTTTTTTCTGAAGCTGCTAAAAACCCCCAAGCAGTTGCGGTGTTTCCCATGAGCATTCTATAAGTACCAGGCTTCATTTTTGCGGGCAATATCTTGTAAGAAGTAGGTATCAACTCTAGCGTATTTGCATAGTTGTAACCTGTTTTCAAAATCTTAATATTAGCCTCTAATATTTCAGGCTTATTTTTGAATTTACTTTCTAAAAACTCAATCGTATGCTTGGTAGTTCGGCTATACATCCAATAAACCATTCCTAAGGCAAACATATTCTTACATCTTGCAATCGACTTGTTGTCCAATCCCTTGATTTCTTTCAACGCCTCTTTGGTAAGCGAACTCATGGTAACTTTAATCACACGATAGTTGTCTAGAGAACCGTCTTCCAAAGGGTTTTTCTCATACCTAGCTTTTTCTAAATTCTTTTTAGTAAAAGCATCTGTATCTACAATTAATGCATGACCTGGCTTTAAAGCATCTAAATTTGTTTTTAAACCTGCAGGATTCATGGCAACTAGTAAATCTAAACGCTCTCCAGGATTGCTAACTTCTATACTGCCAATATGTACTTGAAAGCCCGATACTCCATACAAACTTCCCTGAGGAGCTCTAATTTCTGCAGGATAGTTTGGGAAAGTAGCAATATCATTACCTATCATTGCCGAAGTATCGGAGAATTGGCTACCAGTAAGCTGCATACCATCTCCAGAATCACCTACAAACCTAATTACAACTTCTTCAAGCTCTTTTAGTTCGTTTTTTATATTTTGATTTTTCATTTTTTTATTAAATTAAGGTGGTTACGAGTTTTCGCTCTTACCACAAACCACAAAGGTAATATTTTAAAATGCAGATTTTTGAACCATCATCAAACCAGACATTTTTTTGGGAAATTTAAGGGTCTTTTTTTTCTTTATCAAGTCGAAATTTTGAAGCATATCCTAGCTATGTTGATAATTCATAACGAATAAAAAGGAATAGAATGATCCTAAAAATCTAAAAAAAAATTATGATTTTAGCATGTTGGTTTTTTAAAAGTTGCTTCAAACCTTTAAAAGGTTATTTTTGTTAAAAAAAATGCAGGTATGGATGTAAATGCTTTAAAAGATTTTGTGCAACAAGTACGAAGAGATATTGTAAGAATGGTTCATGGCGTAAATTCTGGTCACCCAGGTGGATCTTTGGGTTGTGCTGAATTTATGAGCGTCCTATACCATGAAGTCATGCAATACTCCAAAGATTTTAAAATGGATGGAAAGGGCGAAGATTTATTTTTTCTCTCCAACGGTCATATTTCACCTGTTTACTATAGTGTATTGGCAAGGTGTGGTTTTTTTCCTGTTGAAGAATTGAAAACATTCAGAAAACTCAATTCAAGACTTCAAGGACACCCAACTACCCACGAGGGTCTGCCAGGTATTCGAATCGCTTCTGGCTCACTAGGTCAAGGCATGAGTGTTTCTATTGGAGCTGCACAAGCAAAAAAATTGAACAATGATGACCGCCTGGTATACTCATTGCACGGAGATGGAGAGCTGCAAGAAGGACAAAACTGGGAAGCAATTATGTATGCTGCAGGTAAAAAAATAGATAATTATATTGCTACTATTGACTATAACAAACAACAAATCGATGGAGCTACAGATGATGTGCTGCCATTAGGAAGCCTAAAAGAAAAGTTCTTGGCTTTTGGCTGGGAGGTTTTGGAAGTAATGCAAGGAAATGATATTGAAAGTATTAAAAAAGGAATTGAAGAAGCAAAATCGCTTACTGGAAAAGGAAAACCTGTTTGCATACTGCTACACACCGTTATGGGACATGGTGTAGATTTTATGATGCATACACATGCATGGCATGGAAAAGCGCCAAATGATGAGCAACTCGCAATTGCACTTTCTCAAAACCCCGTAACTTTAGGAGACTACTAGTTAAAAATTCTACCGATTTATCATGAATATTAGAGGAAAAAATAAGATCGATCCAAACTTTAACATGTCATCCATGACTGACATTGTTTTTTTATTGTTGATTTTTTTCATGATTACTTCTTCACTCGTAACTACCAGCGCGTTGGATATATTACTACCCAAAGCAGATGGTAAAACTGACAAAAGCCCCACAATCTCGGTAAGCATCACAAAAAATTTAGTGTACTATATTGACAATGAAATGGTTTCTGAACCAAACCTAGAGAGAAATTTATTGCGAAAATTGGCTGAAACAAAACAAACCTCTATTGTTTTAAGAGCTGAAGAAAGCGTACCTATTGAAAAAGCAGTAAAAGTGATGGATATTGCAAACAGGAATAAATTCAAAGTAATTTTGGCTGTAAGCCCTACCTAATCATGTCTATCACTAACACACAAAATAAACGAAAATCACTCATCATTACATTGGTAATGATGTCTTTATTGATTGTTGGTTTATTCTGTATAGAAATGAAACAGTTTGAAACTCCTAAAGAGTATGGAATAGCTGTAAATTTTGGAAATACTGATTTTGGAAGCAGCAACCAATCTTCAAAGAGTGTAAAAAATAAGGTAAACCCGAAAAAAGTAGTTAAAAAAGCAGCCAGTAAACCAATCAAACAGCCTTCGAAAACAAAGAAAATTCTTACCCAGGAAAATGAAGAAGCTATAGCTATTGCCAACAAAGAAAAAGCTAAAAAAGAAGCACTGGAAAAGCAACGTGCAAAAGAGGTACTTGAAAGGCAACGCGTAAAAGAGGCACTCGAAAAAAAGAAACGTGAAGAGGAAGAAAAAAAGAAAGCTTTGGACAACCTTATTGGAGGCGTAAAAAACGCTTCTCAAGAAGATAAAAGCAACCAAGGAAATGATGCAAAGTCTGGTTTAAAAGGCAAAGAAACAGGCAAAAATAATGCAAACCAATACTACGGAAATATAGACAGCGGGTCGGATGGAGATTATAACCTTGGAAGCCGAAAACCGCTTTCTAAACCCAAGCCAGCCTACAACTGCAATGAAGAAGGCATTGTGGTAGTACGTATAGAAGTTGATAAAGCTGGCAGAGTTATCAAGGCTACTGCAGGCGTTAAAGGCTCTACAAATACGGCTACTTGCCTTACAACCAAAGCAGAAGAAGCAGCGTTGGCTACTCCTTTTCAGGCAGATTCGGAGTCTCCTGCCAAACAAATAGGAACCATACGATATCGATTTTCATTGTCAAAGTGAATACCTATCAAAAGACTTTAGAGTGGATGTATGCGCAACTACCCATGTATCAACTCATAGGCGAGAAAGCTTTTAAAAACGATTTGAGCAATATCTTATTGCTTTCTGATTACTTGAAAAATCCCGAAAAAAGTTTTAAAAGTATTCATGTAGCAGGAACCAATGGCAAAGGGTCTACCAGCCACATGGTTGCATCAGTACTTCAAGAGGCTGGCTATAAAGTAGGATTGTATACTTCGCCTCACCTTAAAGACTTTAGAGAGCGTATAAAGGTAAATAGAATCATGATTTCTGAGGAGGAGGTATGCTCATTTTTCGAACAACACAAACCATTTTTTGAAGCAAATAGCTTGTCTTTTTTTGAAATGACAGTTGGGTTGGCATTTATGCATTTTAAGCAAGAAAAAGTAGACCTTGCTGTTGTGGAGGTTGGATTGGGCGGAAGGCTAGATGCTACCAATATCATTACGCCACTGGTATCGGTAATTACCAATATTGGTTTTGATCATGTAAAATTTTTAGGGAATACCCTGCCCGAAATTGCTTTTGAAAAAGCTGGAATTATTAAAGATGAAGTGCCTGTGGTAATTGGCGAATTCCAGAAAGAAACGTATCCTGTGTTTCAAAAAAAAGCAAACGAACATCAAAGCCAATTATATAATGCCTTTGAATTAGACAATCATTACAAATCTGACTTAAAAGGAAATTACCAAGAAAAAAATCTGAAAACAGCGGTTAAAACGATAGAGTTATTGCGTTTAAAAAACTTTAAGATTACAGAGGATCATCTAAAAAATGGGTTGCTTCAGGTGGTAAAAAATACAAAACTAAAAGGCAGATGGCAGGTAATTCAGCAGCAGCCAACAGTAATTTGCGATACGGCTCATAACCAAGAAGGCTTGCGTATGGTAATGCTGCAACTTCAAGAACAAAAATTTAATAACTTACACATTGTTTTCGGGTCTTTAAACGACAAAGATTTGAACAGTATTTTGCCATTATTACCATTAAAAGCGATTTATTATTTTTGTAAGCCTAATACTTCTAGAGGTTTAGATGCAAAAGACTTACAGTTAGAAGCTCAAAAATTTGGACTACATGGCAATGCTTATAATTCCGTGATGGATTCTTTAAATGCTGCACTATATGAAGCTGATAGCGAAGACCTTATTTTTGTAGGAGGCAGTACTTTTGTAGTAGCAGAGGTGGTGTAGACAGCGCATCTTTAGAAATATCCTTTTCAATACCAGTAAAAATAATGCAAAAAGGTTATTGAAATTAAAAATTAAAAAAATGTTTGCAACCCTAAAAAAAAATCCAAAAAAAGAAGTTTTCTCCGAAAAAGAATTGTTAGAAAACATTACAAATGTACTTTATACAAAAAGTGAAATAGGAGAGACAGTAATCACTTTAATGCGAGCACCTTTAAGAAAAAAAATAACTAAAAATAAAGATCGACTTAATAACAGTAATAAATTACAGGTAGCGCTGATAGTACTGTTTAAAAAAATATCAGCAGATGATAACCTCAATATCGTTATTAATAATATTGAGACATTTATAAAATGTAATAATAAAGTCAGAAAAAAAATCCTTGAAAGTAATTCAATTACAATTGAATTACTTTATGTGTCGTCAGACTTGTACTCCCCAATAATGCTTGATTTTTCAGGTTCTTTGAGACACGCATATGAAGATTTTAAAATAAGAAGTAGAGACTCTTCTGAAGAAGTTATAGAAAAGCATAAAGAGATTGACAATATTATCAAAGAGCATGAAAAAGAATTGGAATGTGCTTTTAAAAAAAGCATACAACTTCATGTAGATAAGTACAGCAATAAGCCTGAAATCGATACTGATATATCAAAAGTTTTATCATCATTTTTTGAAGATGTTGATTTTATAGAGCTAACAACAATCTTGATAAAAACAATTCCTTATGTAATTACGAAACACAACTCTAATGAAAAAGGTTCTAAAAATGAAAGAAGTAAATTAAAATTTCGTGAACTTTATAAAAAATACCTTGATCAAGAAATAGACCTTAAATGTTTAAAAACAAAATTAGAAGAAACGTATGAAGAAATTAACTTGCTAGGTATGGGAAATCCGATGAATTGTCTAGATCTTCATAACCACTCTACCACTGCAAAATTTAAAATACGCAAAAATAAACCTTCTCGCCGTAGATAATTCAGCTAGATTATAGTCAGACTCATTTAAAAATTGCTTAATTTATTGATATAAGTTCAGTAAATTTTTACAACACTATACTAATCAAACTATAAGGAAATCATTTTAGAAATTCTCCAGCCTAAAAAGGAAATTCATTCCCCTCACCATCATCACCAAAAGCATCTTGAGGGTTCACAGTAATATCCGTATTCATTTTAGATTCAAACTCATTACTAATCCCATCTTCTAGATTGCTAAACATGGCTAAATGACCTGTAAATTTTAGTCGGATGTTATCAAGTCCACCATTTCTATGTTTGGCTACAATAAATTCTGCTTGACCCTCGCAAGGAGACCTTTCATCATCGTCCCATTCGGTGTTGCCATAATATTCTGGTCGGTAAATAAAAGACACAATATCTGCATCCTGCTCTATTGCACCAGAATCTCTTAGGTCGGAAAGTAGTGGGCGCTTGCTTCCACCCCTTGTTTCTACTGCCCTAGACAACTGCGAAAGTGCTATAACTGGAACATCTAACTCCTTTGCCAAGGATTTTAAGTTTCTAGAAATGGTGGCAATCTCTTGCTCTCGATTTCCAACAGCGCTACTACCCGTAGTCATTAATTGTAAGTAGTCAATAACCAATATTCTAATACCATGCTGAGACACCAATCTTCTGGCTTTTGCTCTCAAATCAAAAATGGAAAGTGAGGGCGTATCATCAATATAAATAGGGGCTTTCGAAAGATTTTTAACCTTTACATTCAATAATGCCCACTCGTGTGGCTCTAGACTGCCTTTTCTTAGCTTTTCTGAAGAAATGCCTGTTTCGCTGGAAATCATTCTGGTAATCAACTGAACAGAAGACATCTCCAAAGAAAAAATAGCCACTGGAATGTCAAAACCTATGGACATGTTTTTAGCCATAGACATTACAAAAGCTGTTTTACCCATACCAGGCCTAGCAGCTATAATTACCAAGTCTGAATTTTGCCAGCCAGAAGTAAGCTCATCTAAGCGAGTAAAGCCTGTAGAAACTCCACTCATGCCACTTTTATGAGAAAAATCCTCAATTTTTTTGATAGCCTGTTTTACCAATCCTTCGGCAACCTCAGAACCTTTTTTTAAGTTTTTCTGCGTAACCTCAAAAAGTTTTGACTCTGCAGTGTCCAGTAAATCAAATACATCAATGGTGTCGTTATATGATTTTTCTGAAATTTCGGCAGAAATAGAAATCAAACATCGCTTGATAAATAATTGCTGAACAATGCGCGCATGGTACTCCGTATGAGCAGAAGAAGCTACTTTTTGGCTAAGCACAACCATATAATATTCTCCTCCAACACGATCTAAACTTCCTTCGGTACGAAGTTTATGCACAACAGTTCTTAAATCTATGGGGTCTGAATCCTGAAAAAGATCATAAATAGCTTTGTAAATAAGTCGATGCTCTTCTCTGTAAAACATGCTATCTTGCAGAAAATCAATAACATCGTCTACTGCTTTCTTATCAATCATCATGGCGCCAAGCACCACCTGCTCTAGCTCAACATCTTGAGGGGGTAGTCTTCCTTTTTGAAGGTTGATGACATTGCTTTGGTCTAAAATTTTAGAGGTCAGGGGTTTGATTTTATTCACAGTATTACTGGGGTTTTACACAAAAATAAGCGTTAATTATACTTGCTACAAAAATAAGTTGTAAAAAATTAAATTTAAGGTAATAGGGCTCTGATTTTCAAAAAACTAAAAAATCAATATCTATACCTAAGATAAAAACAAGAAAATATTGAGAACATCTCCCCTACCTTTTTTTGCGATATTTATAAATACCGTAGAAAAAAAATCCTACCAATAAATAGGGGAAAATCATGAGGTATAGAATACCGTTATTAAGCCCTTCAGCTTCGCTGTAGCTACTGTTTTGTATTGCTGCCCTACACATAGCACACTGCCCAATTGCAAAAAAAGAGACAAAAAGAAATAGGAAAAGAATTGACCACCTCATACGTAGTAAGGCGAAATCATTAGGTAAACCACCACGCCACTAATGGACACATACAACCATAACGGAAATGCAATTTTTGCAATTTTTTTATGCTGTTGAAAATGTTTGTTTCTTGCCCTGGCATAAGTAATCAAGACTACAGGAATGACGGCTACTGACAGCAAAATATGACTGATGAGCACAACATAGTAAACCAATTTTAGAATTCCATCTCCTCCATATTTTGTAGATTCAGAAGTTGCATGGTGCAGTAAGTACATCACCAAAAAAAATGTAGAAAGTAGCAGCGCAACATGAATCAACCGTTTGTGTAGCTTGATATTGCCCTTTTTAATTGCTAAGTAGGCAGCTATTAAAATAAGTGCTGTTAACGCATTGGTGCTTGCATAGATGGGAGGTAAAAAAACAGGAGGCTTCCAATCTAATTTTAATCCAAAAAGCGCAAAAACCAATACAGGAATTAGTATGGAAAGAATTACAATCATTCGATTGTTCAGTAGGTGATTTGAATTTGAACTCATAGTGTAAAAGTAGAAATTTAAAAGCTACATGATTTTAGTGTATTAAAATCTAATGATTTTCTCTACCCTACTTTTGGCTAAGTAATTTTTGACTAAAAACCTGTTTTTTAATGAATTTTTGATGGGAGTAATTAAATTGCAAAGCACTTCATGATCGGTGATTTGATTTGATAGCTCTGTAAAACAATAGCCTTTTAATTCATTGTTTTGAATCAGCAATATGGTTTTTTCATCTATCTCTCTCCCCTTGTCAATCACCACCATATTTGGATTGGTGAAATTTATTTCCGCGTATTTCTTTTTGCCTAAGTAATTGAAAGAAGGTTTATGAACCATAACTTCTTCGCTAAAAACAATTTGAGCAATCAATTCACTTCCAGTCTCATCAAAAGAAACAGCAACTGTTTGTTCTTGAAGCAATATCTCTTTTTCTGAAGTTTTTAAAAACACTCGATTTACTTCGCTTTCTATTCTTTTTCCTTTGCCAATATAAATGACTTCTCCTTCATCGTTGTGAAAATAAAACACACCTCCGCTACTTGGCAGTGATTGCAATATTTTTTTCAACTTGGGTGCAAGACTTTCGTTCTTATCAGCGCTAATAGTGAGCTTTACAATTTCTTTTTCTTTGTCTTTAAGCAACAAGAGCTTAAACAAACTTACGGTTGCAACAGTATCTCCTTCTGCCCTATGTCGGTTAGAAACAGGAATTCCTAGCGCCTTACAAAGCTTGCCTAGCTTATAATAAGGCTGGTCTGGCAATAGTTTTCTGCTAAGCGTAACTGTGCAGACATTTTTTCTGGCATAATCGTAGCCAATTCGTTTGAATTCCGTGGTTAAAATTCTATAATCGAAATTGGCATTGTGGGCAACCAATACACAGTCTTCAGTAATTTCAACAATTCTTTTGGCTACTTCATAGAATTTTGGAGCCCTGCGCAACATCTTTTGGTCGATGCCTGTAAGGCTTACCACAAATGGTTGAATTTCTCGTTCAGGGTTAATCAAACTCACAAAGCGATCAACGACTTCATGGCCATCAAACTTGTAAATAGCAATTTCGGTAATTCCTTCCTCGTTGTATTTACCCCCCGTTGTTTCTATGTCTAAAACTGCATACAATAGCTCTCAAATAAATCGTTTTCCGAATATAACACTTCCTAACCTTATCATGTTACTACCTTGTTCAATCGCAATTTTATAATCGCTGCTCATGCCCATAGACAACACTTGAAGTGAAATTTGAGATGAAGTTAGCTCTTTAAAATCAATAAAGAAGTCTGAAAGCGATTTGAACTCCTGACGAATGCTGTTTTTGTCTTCTGTAAAACTAGCCATGCCCATCAATCCAACTATTTTTATGTTTTTTAATGATTGAAATTCTTCTGATGCTATCATCGTTTTAGCTTCAAAAAAACTCATTCCATGCTTGGTATCTTCTTCCGAAATTTTAATTTGAACCAAACAATCAATCACTCTATTATTAATTATTGCCTGTTTATTAATTTCCTGCAACAGTTTAAAACTATCCGCCCCATGAATTAGTGATACAAAAGAGGCAATGTATTTCACTTTGTTTCGCTGTAGGTTGCCAATCATGTGCCATTGAATGTCTTTTGGAAGTTGGTGATATTTATCCACCATTTCTTGTACCTTATTCTCGCCAAACACTTTTTGCCCAAATTGGTATGCCTCCAAAATATCAGACACAGGTTTTGTTTTCGAAACTGCTACCAACAACACGTTTTTGGGCAATGTACTTGAAATTGATGCTAGGTTTGATGAAACACTCATAGGTATTTATAAATATATAAAATGAAAAACCATAATATATGCTACAAATTTAAATCCTTCATCGCTTTTTCAATTTTTTGTTGGGTTGTTTTTTCCAAAGGAAGCAATGGAACTTTACAGTCTTGCGTGCAAAGCCCTAACAGCGAAGCAGCGTATTTAGCACCTGTAGGATTCGGCTCTTCAAATAAAGCAGTGTGCAAAGGCATCAAAAGCTCCTGAATTTCAAGTGCCTTTTTAAAATTTCCTTCCTCGCAAGCTAACTGAACTTCTGCACAAAGCTTGGGCGCTATGTTTGCAGTAACCGAAATACAACCATTTCCGCCATTTGCATTGTAAGCAACTGCTGTAGCATCTTCTCCAGAAAGCCAATTAAAATTTTTGATAAGTTGTCTTTCCTGCAAAGGTCTTATCAAATCGCCCGTAGCATCTTTTACGCCAATGATTCTGGGGAGCGCTGCTAACTTTTGCATGGTTAGTGGCTTTACGTCCACCACAGCCCTTGGCGGAATATTGTAGATAATGATGGGAAGATCGCAAGCATCATGCACCATCTTGAAGTGTGCATACAATCCATTTTGGCTAGGGCGATTGTAATAGCCCGCTACATGTAGCAGTGCATTTGCACCTGCCTTTTGTGCATGTAAACTGTACTCAATAGCTTCTACAGGATTGTTGGACCCCGCCCCTACAATAACAGGTAAGCAACCATTATTTTCTTCAATCACCACATCAATCACCCTTTTGTGTTCATTGCTGGTAAGTGTAGTTGTTTCCCCAGTAGTTCCAGTGGTTAGAAGCGCATTGGTTCCATTGGAAATATGAAAATTCACCAATTTCCTCAAAGCACTTTCATCCAATTTTCCATTTTTAAAAGGCGTAATCAAGGCAACGATCGAACCCTTTATGTTGTTTAAATCCATGCTATTTTAATTTTTTATTAACATTTTTAGTTGCGATAAACTTTTCTCTTTAATTCATTTAAACCATCGAGCAGCCTAAACTACTGCCAAAATAGTTTGTTTTGAGTAAAATATAGAGATATTGGTATTGTTTCTTCTGTTTTTTTGGGTGAATTTCTTTTAAAACACACCTTTTCAGGATGATTTAAATTAAAATACAAATACTAAAAAACTAATTATCAATTAAATATATCTATTATTAAATAATTTATAAAATTCATTAAGGTTTCTTTAGAAGAAATACATATATTTGCAATTATAAATCGCGGGGTAGAGCAGTCGGTAGCTCGTTGGGCTCATAACCCAAAGGTCGCTGGTTCGAGTCCAGTCCCCGCTACTGTTAAAAAAGTCATTCATTTTTTTGGATGGCTTTTCTTGTTTTAAAGAACAATACATTATTTAGTCAACAATCAACCATGTCTCAAGATATAAAACAAGGAATAATTGTTCTTAGAAAAGAAATAAACGAACACAACTACTACTATTTTGTGCTGAACAAGCCAAAGATTTCCGACTTTGAATTCGACCAAAAGCTAAAATCACTCATTGAGCTAGAAAAAAAACACCCTGAATTTTTTGACCCCAATTCCCCAACACAAAGAGTTGGAGAGCAAATAATAAAACAGTTTGAGGCAGTAGAGCACCAAAGCAAGATGTATTCTTTAGATAATTCTTACTCTAAAAAAGATTTACAAGATTGGGAAAAAAGAATCATTAAAATCATTGATTCAGAGAATCTTGAATATACTTGTGAATTGAAGTACGACGGAGCTTCCATCAACCTAACCTACGAAAATGGCGAGTTGAAAAGTGCAGTTACACGTGGTGATGGCACGCAGGGTGATGATATTACAGCAAATATAAGAACCATTAAAACCATTCCCCTTTCTCTTAAAAATGAAGATCTTCAAAATATTCAAATAAGGGGTGAAATTGTACTGCCTTTTGAGGGTTTTAATAAGTTGAATAAAGAACGTTTAGCGGCAGGAGAAGAACCCTATAAAAACCCCAGAAATACAGCAAGCGGAAGCATTAAGCTGCAAGATAGCAGACAGGTTGCAAAGCGTCCGTTAGATTGTTTATTTTATCAAATCATTAGTACCGATCGTGATTTTAATACGCATTACAAAACCCTAGAAGCAGCAAGAAAAGCAGGTTTTAATATTCCAAAGAATCTGGAGATTTGCGAATCAATGGAAGCAGTTTTTCAATTCATAGATCGTTGGGATTCAAATCGTAGCAACTTACCTTATGAAACTGATGGCGTGGTGGTAAAAGTAAATTCATTGGAACAACAGCAACAACTTGGCTTTACTTCCAAATCCCCCAAATGGGCAATTGCATATAAGTTTAAAACCGAGCAATCTACTACTTTACTCAAAGAAATATCCTACCAAGTTGGCAGAACTGGCGCCATTACACCCGTGGCAAATCTTGAACCTGTACATCTTGCCGGAACGGTTGTAAAAAGAGCTTCTTTGCACAATGCTGACCAAATCAAAAAATTAGATATTAGGGTGGGCGATACCGTGGTGGTAGAAAAAGGAGGCGAAATCATTCCTAAAATCGTTGAAGTTGTAGTATCTAAAAGAAAAAAGAATAGTACAGAAACTGAGTTTATTACTCACTGCCCAGATTGTGAAACAAAACTTACCAGATCTGATGAAGATGCGAAGCATTTCTGCCCTAATACGCATGGCTGCCCTGCTCAAATTACAGGAAATATCCAGCACTTTATCTCTAGAAAAGCGATGAACATAGATTCTATAGGAGAAAAAACTGTAGAACTTCTTTTTGAAAAAGACTTGGTCAATAACATTGCAGACCTGTATGAATTAACCATGGAGGAATTGATTCCATTAGAAGGAATTTCTGATAAATCAGCTAAAAACATGGTTTTAGGCATTCAGGAATCTACCAAAATTCCTTTTTCTAAAGTGCTATTTGGGCTTGGGATTAGATATGTAGGAGAAACAGTTTCAAAAAAATTGGTGAACCATTTTAAAAGCATCGATGCCTTGATGGAAGCTTCTAAGGAAGAACTTATTGAAGTTGATGAAATTGGCGAGCGAATTGCCGATAGCCTATTGGCTCATTTTAGCGAAGTACGATCGATAGAATTGATCAACCGATTAAAAAAACATGGAGTTCAGTTTGAAGATACCAGCCAACCCGAAATTCTTAACTCTAGAAAATTGGAAAATAAGTTGTTTGTTGTTTCTGGAAAATTTCTAAAAGTAAGTAGAGATGAATTGAAAGAACTCATAGAACAGCATGGCGGAAAGGTTGCTAGCGCCATTTCGAAAAACACCAACTTTGTAATTGCAGGAACTGATATGGGACCAAGCAAAAAGGAAAAAGCACTTAAACTAGGTGTTTCCTTGGTTTCGGAAGATGAATTTTTTGAGATGCTTTCTTAACGCTCTTGTTTAAATACACTTACTTATCTCGCAGCAAATAACTTAACATCTTCTGCAGAAACTTCTTGTTCGCTAAGAATGATCAAGCGTTCAATAACGTTTCTAAGTTCTCGAATGTTTCCAGACCAATCATAGTCTTGCAATAACTCAAGCGCTTCGTTAGAAAATTTTTTAAGAATGTTTCCTTGCTCTTTGCAAATAAGGTCTGTAAAATAGGTAATCAGTAATGGTATGTCTTCCTTGCGCTTTTTTAAAGCAGGAACTTTTACTAAAATTACTGCCAATCGGTGGTATAAATCCTCTCTAAATCTACCTTCTTCAATCTCGATTTTTAAATTTTTATTAGTAGCTGCTATTACCCTTACATCTACGTTAATGTCTTTATCACTACCCACCCTCGACAGTTTTTTCTCTTGAAGAACCCTCAATACTTTTGCTTGTGCAGCAAGGCTCATATCTCCTATTTCATCAAGAAAAATAGTACCATTTTTTGCAGCTTCAAATTTTCCTACTTTGTCTTTATTTGCGCCTGTAAAACTCCCTTTAGTATGACCAAAAAGCTCACTTTCAATTAATTCTGAAGGAATTGCAGCACAGTTTACCTCAATCATAGGAGCAGCTGAGCGGTTACTTTTTTGGTGAACCCAATGAGCTACCAGTTCTTTTCCAACACCATTAGGACCTGTAATGAGCACTCTTGCTTCGGTAGGCGCTATCTTTTCAATCATCAACTTAATTTCCTTGATAGCAGCACTTTCCCCTATCATATCATATCTCTTATTTATTTTCTTTTAGTGTTT
>Ga0307933_1001639_pt1 | contig 16914 bp, 13 predicted proteins | sample OrgLakmetageno88_FD_201811 | JGI IMG/M metagenome (GOLD analysis project Ga0307933, IMG submission 201811) | Saline water microbial communities from Organic Lake, Antarctica - #88 | ecosystem: Environmental > Aquatic > Non-marine Saline and Alkaline > Saline | place: Antarctica: Organic Lake...
AATGTTGACGAGATCATAGTCTCTGCGTGTATATTAACCTTATTCCTCTCTTATGTTCTTTCTGATTTGTATCTAAATTTAATGAATTGTAAACTTAAGTTGTGTATAAAGTATAGCTACCCTTCGGGATAGCTATACTTTATACATTGAACGTTAGCCTTAATTTGATAAAAACCATTAAACCAACCAATTATGAACAAATTTATATTATTATTTTTATTAGCAATTTTATTAGTCGGATGTTATTCGACAAAAAATACTGCTAAAGTAAGAACTGGATTCAATGCAGCTTATATTGCGCCTAAAGGTTTCTATGCAGAAGACACACTAGGTAACCAAATAACTGATTTATCAAGTGGAGCATATTTCTTTGACGGAAGTATGAGAATGGGAATCTCAAATGTTATAAGAAGAACAGATGATAATAATCAATTTGATGCAAAATATCTGGCGGAAGAGCAACCTGACGTAGTGCGTGAATTTGTACGAAAACTTTCTATTAAGGCTGAAGCAGATGTTAAAAACACCAATGCTCAAGCAGTAGAAGCAGAAGTTGAGTTAATTAGTTCGTTAACAAATAGTGTTCAAAAGTTGACAAATAAATCTGCCTCTTTGAATTTATCACGAAGTATTTTATACAGATTTAATGAAAATGTTTACAATGGTGCAGATGATATACATATTGAAAGATTCCAAGTTACATCTGACAGTCTTATTGGGTTACAAAACAAAGAATTCGCTTTTAGAAAATCATTAATAACCGAAAAGACTAAAATGTTATCTGAACTGAATAAGGTAATATCTGAAATCAATAAAATGGAAATAGATTCTACGTCTAAGAAAAAACTGATTAATAGGATAATGGAGATTGATAACGAATAAAAACTAAGGCTAATACCGTATAAAAATTTTTGGCTAAGTGCTTAATCGAAAGTTTAACTACTTTTAATTTCCATATTAATTATAACCAATACCGCTAGGCATAATTAAAATATGACACTACAAAAACCATATAAACGAACAGTCCGTATGCTGACAAACGGCACATACGCTAATGACGGACATTGGCAGTATTTACTTCACCCAAAATTTGCAAATGACCCTCAACATTATATTCGTGCGTTTTTACTAATTCAAGAAGATCTTCTTAAACTTTTCGAATATGTTGAGCCATGTGATGAAAATTCAGCAACAATTTCTTTAAGAATACAAGAACTATTGACAAGAGTTTGTATAGAAATAGAAGCTAATTTCACTGCTATCCTGAAGGAGAATACTTATTCTAACTCTGGAAATTGGAACTTAAAAAACGACTACAGCTTAATTGAACTAACGCATAAACTATCTGCCTATAAAGTCAAATTGCCAGTATGGAAAGGAGAAAACCATACATACACTCCGTTTGTAAATTGGGCGACAAAACCTAACGAAAACTGGCACACTTTAAATTGGTATCAAGCATACAATAAGTCAAAACATGACCGACATTTACATTTTAACAAAGCCACTTTTGATGTTTTATTGAATGCTGTATCAGGCCTTGTAGTTTTATTATCTGCTCAATTTATGGACGAAAGTTATTCTCCAAATCCAAAATCCATGGGAATAAGTGGAAATTATTCATACCACTATAACCCCAAAATGGAGACCGCTATTGGCGAGTACTTTAGAGTTCAATTTCCCGAAAACTGGGATGAAAGTGAAAAATATGGTTTTAATTGGAAAGACTTAATTGATCTAGAAGAGCCAATTGACAAAATTAATTATGATTCAATCAAGGAAAATAACTCCGCTTAACACTCTATATGAGACCATAGCACTCTTCGGGATGATCTGATTCAAATACTAAACATGATGTAAAAAAATACAGAATGAATATTAAAAAACAGTTTCATTATGACCCAGAAGTAGAAGTTTCTGCTTCTCAAATCGGTATTAGCAAGTGGGATTGGACATCGACCAAAACGACAGAGGAAAAAATAGCTGTCGAAATAATGCGAAATAATCGTTTCGACGTTCTGCCGATTGAAAATATGGACGGAACTTTTAATTCTTATTTTTCCACGCAAGAATGGAATATTTATTCGAGCTTGAACAAAAATAAAATTAATGATGCTCAAATGATTTACTATCGATTAAGCTTAAAAGATTTATTTAGAAAATTTAAAAATGATGATAGACATTATTATTTTTTGACTGATTACGACCAAATTTTAGGTTTGGTATCTTACGTAAATCTGAATTGTCAATTAGTATATAATTATCTCTTTTTTATAATTACGGACATTGAAAGAAGTGTTTCAGGAATTTTAAAAAAGTATGTTTCTCAAGATAAAATTCTAACTGTTTTTGAACAATCTGATGACGAGCATTTATTGAAATTGTATAAAACTTTTCAGAAAAATATTTATGAAAATAACGACAATGATATTTTTCAACATATGTATCTACAAACGGTCGGAATTACTTTAAAAAAATTCTTGAATGAATTACCAAGTGAATATAAAGCACTAAATAAGTATTCTTCAAAATTTGGAGCTAAAGGAGTTTATAATTTGGTTAGACAGAAAGTAATGCATCCAGTTAGACCAATATTATCAGACAAAAACTCAATTAATCAAATTGATGAATTATTATATGACTATACTGAAATAAAAAACATTGTGGAAAGCACTAACTAAAACAAAGAACCGAAGTAAAAAGCAACTCTTTTCTCTATCAATTTTGAGACACTAGCATACTAGACTCAGAGATACATAAAACTGATTTTTTAAGCTTTTTTGTTGTGTTTTTATTCTGCCTATATAGGTAAAACGGAAACCTTTAACCTCAAAACCAACGGGAACCAACGGGAACCAACGGGAACCAACGGGAACCAACGGGAATTTAATAAAAAACCAACAGGAAACCAAAGGAAGACCAACAGGAAAACCAACAGGGAGCCAACGAAAAACCAACGGGGAACCAACTGGTTTTGCAAACCCGTTGGTTCCCAAACCCAAGGCAATTGTAAACACGTCTATTGGCCATTGGTAGTGCAATAGGCAAAGTTTACAAACTAACTAGATCTTTAGAACCACTTAACAAGCTTAACAAGCTTAACAAGCTTAACAAGCTTAACAAATTATGGAATAAAGCTATAAGTAACTTAAAAAACGGTTCGTTTATAATAAACCTTAAGAGGCTTTTGACTACTTTAGACATGCTAAAAAAAATCATATCTGGTAGTAGAAACTTTAGATAATTGTGGCATTAGCCAATATATTAAACCTGTAAATATTTAGCTTGCGCTTGTCAAATTGAATATTAAATAACAAAAAAGCCCTGTTCTAATTTTGATAAAATGGAGAAAATATATAGTGGAGAGTTATATCCATAATTTGAAACTAAAACTACTAGATAAATCCTATGATCAGGGGTTTGTAAAAAACTTCAATTTCAGCAAAGAAGAACAGGCTTACTTAAATTCTCTTTTTAATCTTGATCAATTTCTGGATACAGATAAACCTTTAATTCATCTTATGAATAAAGGTTATATGGAATTGGTTTCTCATCTTTTGAATTTTAGTAAAATAAGAGTTGATGTAAATGAAGTAAAGTTTAATCAGACTTTGTTTGTATGCTTCACCTCTCATTTCTTAAATCTACCCTTAGAAGAGCTTAGTAGAAACTATTTAAATTATCAGAACGAAATTTTATACCTTTTCATCAACGGTTACCTAGTTGAAGAGGATGATTTTAAATTTATAAAGCAATTTAAAGCCCTTAAGGACTCTAGGCAATTACAATACATACTATTTGCTTCTTACGCATTAAAGTTAGCTGAGCCTAGTTTAATTTATGTCACGACGAATCATATTAGATTATTCACAAGTCTTACTTGCATTAAAACTGGAAAACATATTGGCTTTTATAAAACTATCGAAAAACAGGTTATAGAATCAACTCAAAATAGCAGTGCTTTTCAAAATGAAATTATAAGTTATATCTCAAAAAATAGAAAAACAGAATTTAAAGCAATTAAAATTAAGCTTTTGGAGATGAGGAGAAATAAATATGAAGTAATTGAGGATCCTCAGTTAAGGGAAGTATTAAACAGGCTGATATAAATAATTTTCTCAAGTAATAAGTGCGAAACAGTTGACACCATTACTATGAACTAGCCAACAAATGATATTTAAAAAAATAATGAGTCATAAAGGAGAAATTGAAAGTCAGTTTGCAAAAGCATGTTTTTAATGTTAAAGCTTTTAAGACAATAAAAAAATCACTAGATTTATGTTATAAATAAGACATAGAAAACACAACATGTTATTTATATGTTACTAGCAATTAGACAAACAGCAATGATTCTAACTAAAATAATAATACACCAATTCAAGGGAATTAAAGATGAAAAGGAAATAGTAATAGATGATTTCAATCTGATTGTCGGACAAAATGATGCAGGAAAATCAACTATTCTTAAATCATTAGATTGTTTTTTAAATTCGAGTAATCCATCATCAGAGGATCTAAACAATAAATCTAGGGATAACTTAATTACAATTACACTTCATTTTAATCCATCTAGTCAAAGTATAATAATAGACCAAAATATTGAAACGACTTTTGAAGAAGAAGAGTTGATTAATAACAATTCTGAATTAGTAATAAAAAAAGTTTGGGATGCTTCCAAATCCAGAATAACAGCAGATACGTTCATCGAGCGAAAACAATATGTTGAGAATGATTTCATTTCTTTAACAGAGGCACAATTAATAACAGCCTGCGGAAATTTGGAAATCACAACTCAAAAGGCAAATGGGGAGGATTTTAACAACAAAGAAAAAAGACAGAAAATAAGACAGAATAATATTGATTCTAGAATTGATTTTACCTTTGTGATGGAAAAGCTTCCAACTTTTGGCAGTAACCGTTTTAAAATAATTCACGACAGAATTAAAGGAATTCTACCAAGATTTGAATACTTCAAAGCAGATACATCGCTATCTGAAACAGATGCTACAATTCAAAAGTTTTTTAAAACTTTAGCAATAAAGACACTCGAAGAAGAAATTGATACTTCTGAAGTCGAAGACACAATACAAGCTAAACTTGGAGGAGTATTAGAAAAAATTACAGCAAAAATTAATGAAGTTGTTCCAAGCGATGAAAATGTTCAGCCAGTTGTAGATTTTGATTGGACAAAGTTAGTCTCAACAAAATTCAAAAGTACAGAAGATGGAACTGAAGTTCCTTTAAGTTCAAGAGGAGACGGATTCAGAAGAATCACAATGATGGCTTATTTTGAGTATTTAGCTGAACAACAAAAATCGGAACATCAAAAAATAATCTTCGGTTTGGAAGAACCTGAAACTTTCCTTCATCCTTCCGCACAAGAAAGTCTTTTTCATAAATTAGTCGGGTTATGCGAAAATGACTATCAAGTTATTGTGTCAACCCATTCACCAATAATAGTTTCTAATAGTAAGAAAGAAAAAATAACTCACATACATAAAACTGGAGGAACATATAATGTTGAACAACAAATCGATGATATAACATCCATTGCAACTGATTTAGGAATAAAAGTTGACAATCAATTTATTTCACTATTTGACAAAGCAAAAGTTTTAATTTTAGTAGAAGGAATTGATGATGCAAATGCTCTAAATCATTTATGTCAAAAATATAAAGGTAATGGACTAATTACACACGATTTTACTGAACTTGAAATTACTATCATACCAATTGGAGGTTGTGAAAGCATAAAACATTGGGTTTCATTGAGTCTTTTATCAACTTTGGACAAACCCTTTTTAATTTTTCAAGATAGTGATAAGACAAATGCAGGAGAACAATCACCAACAAAATCTGCATTAGAAAACATGGAATTTGTTGATGGAACAGACTTTATAATTTCGAAAAAAAGGAATTTAGAAAATTATATTTCTTCAACTGCATTAAATAGATTGGTCCCAAATTCAAATCTCAATTATAATGATTGGAGTAATGTAAAACAGTTATGCGCAAAGCATCGATTAGCAGGTAGGCTTGGAGGTAAAAAAGTTGTTGACAGACATTTTCAAAACTTGACTTTTGCTGAATTACGGACTACTTTTTTCGATGGAAATGAAGATGAATTTATAAATATTCATAGGCTAGCTAGTTCAAAATTGTGAAAAGTAACGGCTGACGACTGCTTGTATAAATAATAGTTGAGTATTCACTAAGACAAAGGTTTGGGCATTTCAGGGAAATCGTCAAATTTTTTAAATTCGGTTGGTGTACAATAGGAAAAATTCAGCCTTGTTTAATCCTAAATTTCACACAAGCTACATTGTAATGTATTTTTTTAAAAAATAAACTGAACAAAACCATTTACCAAAATGAAACCAACTTTAATCGAATTAACATTAAAACTTGAAGAAAAATTCGGAAAACTAACTTCACAAGCCGAACATTGCACAGAAGATTTTCACGAAAATTATCAAGAATTTGTAGACGAAATAAGTTCGAATAATATTGTGATTATTGCCTCAGCTAATTTACTTGCGAGTAAATTACAAGAACCTAAGTATACAAGATATAGGACTTTCGGAGGCTTGTCCGCATTACTTTTCGTTGCTGGATTAATTACAGTCTTTTTTTATTGGAAAATCGGATTAGGTCTAATTGTCGGTTCCATAATCTGCAAAATTATATCCTCAAATTTAAAGAAAAAAGTGAGTAAAGATTTTGCACTTAAACTAACCTCGAAAATCAAAAAAAATTCGAACGAAGGAATGTTTGATTTATGTCAATACTATATTGCAGGAATTTTGCAATTAGCAAGTTCAAAAGGTCGAGCTCATCTACCTCTTATTCCATCCTATTCTTTAACCGGTATAGAGGTATTTGCTAAAAGGAACTGATTAAATTAAAATTTATGACTGACAATCTTCACTTTATTTATTGTGCAGTATTATCATTTAGCGGATTTACAATCGGATTTTATGGAATAATGGCAAAGCATAGGATTGAATTGGAAACGAAAATCGGAATGAATAAAGGATACAATTTTGATACTGATAAAGGAAATGCATATTTTGCTGAACGATATGAAAATTGGAAAGTTGGTTCATATTTTGATTCACAAATTGCGCCTTTATGTGGAATTGTAATTGCTCTAATTGGCACTGGGCTAAATTTGATAAATAACTCTTGGTGGACTTCAATTTTGTTATTGATTATAGCCTATTTAGTTTATCTAGTTGCTATCAAAATATTCAATTGGAAAATACAAATCGTTTCCATATTGACTTTAATTCTTTCTGTAATTATGATTATAACAAATCTGGTGTAAAAAAAACACAAAACAGTTGTTGGCCAGCTAGGTTTAAAATTACCTCAAGAAATAATCTCGAAAAACAACACCGTCGAAAATTAGCGAAATCAAAATTATACCAGACATAGAAACACAACAAAATGAAAAAACAGAGTAAAACAATCCTTTGGCTAGGATTAATAGCTGCAATCGGAATATTTGCATATAGTTCCTATTTGAAACGCAACCCAATTGAAAAAGATGTAGACTATGACGAGGATATAATTGACAAGGTTGAAACTGTAGTAGTCGAAAAGCCTGAATCCAAATATTTAGGGAATCAAATGGAAAACGGAAATTCTCCTTTCGATATTTTATACGGCAAAGGACTTTATGCCGATACAAAGAACAGTCTTAAAATTATAAATAGTGGTTCGACCGATGTAGTAGTCATGCTGATAAGGACATCGGATGATCAAATCATTAGAAATGAATACATACAAGGACATTCGGAATATGAAATGACTAAAGTTCCAAATTCTTTGTGCTCTACAAAATACTATTACGGAAAAGATTGGAATCCCACTAGAAAAATAAAAGGCAATGTGGTCGGTGGTTTTGATAATGATGAACAATTTGTAATTTCAGAAAAACCTGACGATTTACTGGAATTTATAGTAAAAGAAGATGGTCAATACATTTACCATTCAACCTTTACAGTTACTCTGGAAACACAAATTATAGAAGGAAATGCAATGCAAGAACGAAATTTAAAACCATCTGAATTTTTCTAACTAGGTGACAAAATTAAGCCCAACGAAGAACTGAGGTGAAAACAACTCTTTTCTCCATTAATTTTGAGACATTATTACTTTAGGCTGAGAGATTCATAAAACTGATTCTTTGAGCTTCTTTATTGTTTATTCTTCTACCTATATAGTTAAAAAAGAAGCTTTTAACTTCATAACCAACTGGGAAACCATTGAAGGCCAATATTTAGTTATTAATTTGCCTATTTGTAGATATCAACCAGGATCTTTTACAAGTGTTTGAAGGTTATTTTTTAAGTATTCATAATTGAGTGTACTCTAAAAATGAGTGTTGAGAGGTAAATTAATTGCCTCCGAGATTTCACCGTTTATTAAAGCATGTTTTTAATGTTAAGACTTTTAAGACGATAAAAAGTTATTATATTGGTTATCTGATAAAATAGAGAACACAACTTATTGTCTTATACATAGGATGTGTGTAATGGAGAAAAAACCAATCTAACTATGAAACAAATAATTACAATTTTACTTTTCTTTGTTTTCTTGTTTTCATTCGCGCAAACAAACCCCAATCATGTTTATGTAAGTGGTTACTACAAAAGCAACGGAACTTATGTTCAACCGTATTATCGTACTGCACCAAATAGCACGAATAGAGATAACTTTTCTACTCGTGGAAATACAAATCCATATACGGGAGAAGCTGGATATATAATACCTGACAGTAATACATCTTCAACATACACGACAAACTCATATTCAAATTCAAGTACAACTTATCCTAAAACCAATTATAATAAAACTTCTACAAGTATATCCAACAACTCATATAACTCTAGAAGTATTTATACAACTACAAGCTCTAAGGGTCAGCTATGGAGAAAACCACATCAATTTGATGCAATTCGTCCCATTGAAAAAGGAAGTCGGGTAAAAGTCATAGAATATAAAGACGGATTTTACAAAGTGCTATCAAATGGAACAGTAGGGTACATAAATAAAATTACTATAAACGAAAACTCAACAATGAAAAGCCTGAAAAAAGGCGAAAAAGAATATCTAAATACAACAGAACTTAAAGCGACAGTAAATGAAATATTTGATATAAAAGTATCAAAAATATATGCGCTACCTATTAAATATGTATCCGCGAGAGAAGCAAATTTGCGATTGGGTCCGACTATAATTACTAATGTTTTGACCACAATTAAACGAAATGATAAAATCAGGATTATTGATAAGTCAACTTATAACTCTTGGACGAAAATAATTGTAGAAGCTGATGACGGATTTTACATTGGATTTTTAAATAACAGTTTAATCTCTGATTATAAAATAGAAACTAAAGAACAATCTGAGGGCCCAACTTCAGTTGTAAAGCGTTTTCTTAAATATCTAGATAAAGAAGAGTTTTATAATGCATTCTCATTAACAAATAACCCAAGTTGGAATAAAAACGGTGGATATAGTTGGTTCTCTTCAACAGATGCATATGGTGGAATTGATTACGTTACAATTCATGAAGTTAGACTTGAAAATATTTATAATGAACAAGCTGTTGTATTTGCAGATTATTACGCCAGTGACCCTCTTCATATTTCCAGAAGATGGAAACAAATTTTGATTCTGGAATATCAATATAATAAATGGAAGATAGTCAAAACCAAATTAGCAGAATAGGCGCTGCACAAAACACGGTGTATATAATTGCTGGTTTTAGTTCAATTACGAAAGTCCTCACTGACTTTCTTTTTGTGATTTATTTACTAACTTTATTGCTTAAAGCATACAATTAATGTCATACAATCACGCTGTATGCTATTACAAAAAACTGAATAAAATTCATCAAAAACTAAGCGGTGAATAAATAGAAAATACAATTAAATGACAGGAGAACAACTCAAGGCTTTAGAAGGCAGGTTATGGAAGGCAGCAGATGATTTAAGAGCCAATAGTAAACTAACTGCAACAGAGTATTCATTCCCTGTATTGGGAATTATCTTTCTAAGACACGCCCACAATAGGTTTGTAGTAGCTAAAAAAGAAATAGAAAAATCACTACCTGTGCATCCTACACGTGGAGTAAGACCTATGAATAAGAATGACTTTTTAGATGCCAAAGCCATTTTCTTACCCGAAGATTCTAGGTGGGATACCATTGTAGATTTACCAGACAGTAGCGATTTAGGAGAATACCTAAACGAAGCAATGCGTAATATAGAAAGTGAGTATGAAGACTTGTTGAGCGTATTGCCTAAAAGTTACAACCTATTTGAAAAGGAACTACTACAACGCCTAATTAGAATCTTTAATGATGAGGCATTAGACAATATGCCTGGAGATGCCTTTGGGCAGATATACGAGTATTTCTTAAACAAGTTTGCCATGAGTGGTGCACAAGAAGGCGGAGAGTTTTTCACACCTCCTTCATTGGTGAAAACCATTGTAAACATCATTGAACCAGACCACGGTATTGTATTTGATCCAGCAGCAGGTAGTGCGGGTATGTTTGTGCAAACCGCTCACTTTATTGAAGAAGAAGGTTTTGATGCATCTAAAAAAGTAACCTTTTACGGACAAGAGAAAACAGATACCAACACCAAGCTAGCTAAAATGAATATGGCAGTGCATGGTTTGGATGGCGATATTGTACAAGGAAATACCTTTTATGATGACAAGCACGAGCTTGTAGGTAAGTGTGATTATGTAATGGCGAACCCACCATTTAATGTAGATGGTGTAGATAAAAGCAAAGACAGCGTTAAGAATGATGCTCGATTACCTTTTGGGTTGCCAAAAAACGACAACGCCAATTATTTATGGATACAATACTTCTATAGTTATTTAAATGAAACAGGACGAGCAGGTTTTGTTATGGCATCTTCTGGTTCTGATGCAGGGCATAGTGAGAAACTGATACGTAAAGAAATTATTGATACGGGTGCTGTAGATGTCATGGTATCTATTGGAAATAAGTTTTTCTATAGTGTAACCTTACCCTGTGCATTGTGGTTTTTTGATAGAGCAAAGGAAAAAGATGAAATACGAAAAGATCAAGTTTTAATGCTTGATTTACGAAATGTCTATAGAAAAGTATCTTCTAAAATTCATGACTTTACACAAGCACATTTAGATAATATACACGCTATTGTAGGTCTGTATAGAGGGGATAACACACTCTATAATAAGTTGCTTGAAGTACATAAGGCTAACGGAGAAGAAGTCGAGTTAGAATGGCTTACGAGTCGATTTCCTGAAGGGAAATATGTTGATATTGATGGTCTTTGTAAAATAGCATATAGAGCAGAAATAGCAGACAATGATTATAGCTTAACACCAGGGCGTTATGTAGGTGTGCAAGACCAAATAGACCACGATTTTGATTATGAAACCGAAATGGGCATCATAAAGGAAGAACTAAAAGAGTTGAATGCGGATGCTAATGTGTTGGCAGACCAAATACAAACTAATTTAAATGAATTAGGATTATGAGTATAGGTCTAGTAAGTATAGATGAAACTTGTAAAATCATCAACGGGGGAAGTTGGAATCAAACGGAATATGTACCAAATGGTATTAAAGTAATTAAAGTAATTAAAGTATCAAATTTAATTAATGATGGCATTGATGAATCAAACCTAGATTTCTTACCTAAAGAGGCATTAAAAAAATATAGCAAAAATATCTTAAATGCATATGATTTGGTCATTACTACGGTAGGTTCTCATCCGCAGTTAAGAGCTTCTGCAGCAGGCAGAGGTTTTTTAATTCCTAAAAAGTATGAAGGTTCCTTATTGAATCAAAATGCTGTGTGTATTCGAACAAAAAATGAAAATATACTTCATAATAAATATCTAGCTTATTTAGGGCGCTCATTTATATTTAGACATTATATTCAACAAGGAGGAAGAGGTGCTGCAAATCAAATGAGGATTGCAATAAGTATAATAAAAAAGTTTGAATTTGAGCTTCCCCTTCTGCAAACCCAAAAACGCATAGCTGATATTTTAAGTACCTATGATGATTTAATAGAAAACAACCTAAAACGTATTAAACTATTAGAACAAGCAGCACAAAACATCTATAAAGAGTGGTTTGTAAACCTGCGTTTCCCTGGGTATGAAAATGCAGTTTTAGATACAGAAACAAGGCTTCCTGGGGGATGGGAAGAGGTGTTAATGGAAGATATCATGAATGTTTCAGGTGGCGGGACGCCTTCAACGAAAGAATCCCTTTACTGGGAAGAAGGTAAAGTTCTATGGTTTTCACCAACTGATTTAAATAAAAATAATTCTCTTGTTCTTATCGACAGTACTAAAAAAATAACCGAGCTAGGGCTAAAGAAAAGTTCAGCAAAACTACTTCCCCAAAGAACCATTTTAATGTCTAGTAGAGCAACTATTGGTTTGTTTGGTTTATTTAATGGTGACTGCTCAACTAATCAGGGTTTTATCAATATAAACCCTAAAGAGGAGTCACTTAGGTATTACATTCTGTTTAATCTTAAAAGTAGAGTTGAAGAGTTAATTGCAAACGCTAGTGGGGCGACATTTAAGGAGTTATCGAAAAGAGTATTTAAAAGAATGAGTATTGTAAGCCCAAATGCCAGTATTTCAACTAATTTTTATGACCAAGTGGAGTTTTTTATTAATCAAACAGAAAATTTGGAATTTCAAAACCAAAAACTAAAAGCAGCTAGAGACATTTTATTACCACGTTTAATGAATAGAACTATAAAAGTATGAGCAAAGACTATTCAGAAGACCAATTAATAGAACAACCGTGTATGGATATTTTCCAGGAATTAAACTGGGAAACAGCCAATTTGTATGAAGGTGAAACTTTTGGAGAACATGGTACTTTAGGAAGAGATAGTGAAGCTGATGTTATTCTAAGAACTCGCTTTATTGAAGCTATAAAAAAGCTGAATCCAAACTTGCCTCAGCAAGCCTATGATTTAGCTTATGAGGCTATTAATAGCAATGATGCTACCAAGACTTTAGTAGATATTAATTATGAGAAATACAACTTCTTAAAAGATGGTATTCCTGTTAACTATAAAGATGCCAAAGGAGAAATTGTTCGTAATAAAAAAATAAGAGTCTTTGATTTTGACAATGCAGATAATAACAATTACATAGCCGTTCAACAGTTATGGATGGAAGGCAAATCTAAAAGAAAGAAACGTCCAGATGTGGTTGGTTTCGTAAATGGACTACCATTAGTATTTATTGAGTTAAAAGGTATCAATGTAAAGCTTCGTGCTGCTTATGAAAAGAATTTAAGTGACTATAAGAACACCATCCCTAAAATGTTTCATTGCAATGCCTTTGTGATACTAAGCAATGGTGTTGAAAGTAAGATTGGTTCTATTAGTTCCAAGTACGAGCATTTCCATGATTGGAAGCGTATTTCAGAAGAAGATGAAGGGATTGTAAGTTTAGATATCATCATTAAAGGAACTTGTGAGAAAAGCAGGCTGCTAGACCTTTTTGAAAACTTCATATTATTTGATACCTCTATAGGTGCCGTCTCAAAATTAGTAGCTAGAAATCATCAGTTCATTGGTGTAAATAAGGCGATTGAGCACTTTCAAGAAACGAGACAAAAAGCAAAAGATGGTATTATTCCAGTTGAAGATGCGCAGAAGTTAGGTGTCTTTTGGCATACGCAAGGTTCGGGTAAAAGTTATTCCATGGTATTTTTATGTCAGAAGATCTTAAGAGTACTTGGTGGAGGTTATACTTTTCTATTGGTAACCGATAGAAACGAGTTAGATAAACAGATTTATGGCACGTTTGCAGGCGTTGGTGCGGTAAAGGATAAAACAGCAAGAGCAACTAGTGGAGCGAACTTAAAAGAGCTCTTAAAGAGTGATAAGCGCTTCCTGTTTTCCATTATACATAAGTTCAACTTTGAAGAAAAAATAACCGATAGAGATAATATTATTGTCATTTCTGACGAGGCACATAGAACACAAGGTGGTTCTTTGGCAATGAATTTAAGAAAGTCATTACCCAATGCTTCTTTTATTGGATTTACAGGTACGCCGCTATTTAAGGATGATGAGTTAACTAAGCGAATATTTGGAGACTATGTGTCTAAGTATGACTTTAAGCGTTCTATTGAAGATGGTGCTACTGTCCCTTTATACTATGAGAATAGAGGGGAGAAACTAAAGTTAGACAATCCACAAATAACAGAGCAGATTCGGGAAGCAATAGAGCAGCATGATTTAGATAGTGACCAAGAAGACAAGTTAAAAAAGCTGTTTAGAAGAGAGTATCCAATTCTTACCTCAGAAAAGAGATTGAGAGCCATTGCTAAAGATGTGGTGCAACATTTCAACACAAGAGGGTATAAAGGAAAAGCCATGTATGTGGCTATGGATAAGATTACAGCTGTTAAAATGTATGATTATATCACAGAAGCTTGGGGTATTTATTTAGCAGCGCAAGAAAAAGAAATTCATAAAATTACAGACGAACAGGAGAAATTAAAGAAGCAGCAGGAATGGGATTGGTCTAAAGAAACCGAAATTGGCGTTGTGGTGAGTCATGAGCAAAATGAAATTGAAAAGTTTGAAGCATGGGGATTAGATATTGAGCCACACCGACTTAAAATGAACACATCTGATTTAGAGAAAGATTTTAAAGATGAAAAACATCCTTTCAGGTTTGCTATTGTTTGTGCCATGTGGATTACTGGCTTTGATGTGAAAAGTTTGTCTACAATGTATATTGACAAGCCTTTAAAATCACATACACTCATGCAAACTATTGCCAGAGCCAATAGAGTACATAAAGACAAAAACAATGGTCTTATTGTAGACTATATAGAGACCTATAAAGCACTTTTAGAAGCCTTGGCCATCTATGGAGATTCAGGCAGTAAAGGAGGAACTGGTGGTGGTGCTGATGTTCCAGTAAAACCATTAGAAGAATTGGTTGGGGAGTTGGAGGAATCAGTAAAATCAATCGAGGTTTTCTTGCAGGAAGAATGCCAATTCAATCTCTCAAAAATCATTGAAGTACAAGACAGACTGCATAAAATAAAACACATTCAAGAAGGGTATAATGCTATCTGTATTACAGATGAAAGCAAAGCTAAGTTTGGAGTGCTATCGAGGGAGCTTTTCAAAAAGTACAAAGCTTTAATGCCAGACCAGTCTATATACGAGTTCCAGGCACAAAGAGACGCTATCAATGCAATCTACACGATGATTAATTCTAAAATAGAGGAAGCTGATGTAACTTACATTGTAAAGCAAGTTCAGGATGTTGTTAACCAATCGATTGAAAGCTTAAATGTAGTAATGGAAGAAGCCGAAGGCTATGGAAAAAAAATTGATATCAGTAGTCTTGATTTTAAAAAGATAGAGGAAGAATTTTTAAAAGCTAAGGGAAACCAGAATGTAGCGGTACAATCCTTAAAGGATAAAGTAGCTAACAAGCTAAATAAGCTGTTAGACCAAAATCCTTTACGTATTGATTTTTATGAGCGCTACCAAGAAATTATAGATAATTATAACCGAGGGAAGGAATACGTATCTATTAAAGAAATATTTGATGAGCTTGTTGTGTTGCTAGGAGATTTATCTGAAGAAGGCAAAAGGGCGGAACGCGAAAATTTAGAAGAAGATGAGCTTACTGTTTTTGATATGCTTACTAGGGACAAAAAGCTTTCAGATAAAGATAAAGCTGAGGTAAAAGAAGCAGGTCGAGGGCTATTAGAACACTTAAAGAAAAATGAGTTTAAGGTGAATCTTTGGGCGGAAAAAACACAGACAGCATCAGCAGTTAGAAGAGTGATTGAAGATTTTCTGTACATGAAACTACCACACCCAACTTACAATGATGATATTTCGTCTAAAGCGGATATTTTGTATAATGATTTTAAAGAGCGTTTTGCTGATTATGGTGTGGCGGCGGCATAGCAAGCTGAAAATGAAATGAATAAAATAAAAACAGCCTACAACAAAAAACTAAGTCAAAAACCACTCTTCACTAGTTTAATTTGAAACACTAGCATTCAACATGGATTCATAAAACTAATACTTTGAGTTTTTTTATTGATCTTTATCTTATCTATCTATTTGGTGGAGAGTTTTTTAACTTAAAAATTAACGGTGAAGCAAACGTAAACCAAAATTAAAAAAAATAATTCTCGAGAAAATAGTTGATTTATTAAGAGACCATAAAAGTCTAATGCAAGATTGCATATACTAAGTATGGTAGATGATGCAACTACAACTGGCGAGACTCTAAAATAAGTCTTAGCGTTTTACATATAAAAACTAGGTTAAACTATTATCTAGCTATCCACTTCACTTTTTTCATTTCCCTTTTCGTCGCTGCCTTAGCACTTCTATAAATTCAAGATAAGTAAATTCGATAAAGACCCTACCAAAATAGAAGACAGGAAATGAAAATATATTTTTTATTTTTCTGTTAACCAATAATTTACTAATTTCAAGCTGGCTGTCATCTGAATTATAGAAACTTAAAAATATGAAAAACTTAATAATTACTTTCGGTTTATTTTTTTGTGTAGTAATGAGTGGCAACGCTCAAAATACCTCAGACGTATCTTCATACCACGAACCAACAATTGGTTCTGCGGTTAATGCTACACATGCATTTAGTATCGCGCAACCACATGATGGGTCTGACGGTATTATTAGAAAATTTGATCATCAAGGGCTTTTGCTGAACACAGCCGTCCTTCCTAATGACAATCCCAGTTTTGCAGTAACTGAGCCTTTTGAAATGACGGCACGGGGCAATAATATTTCTGTTATTGCTCTAACATGGGGTGCCACTAGCGGCACTCGATTATTACGTTCAGAGTCATTAT
>Ga0307933_1001645_pt1:2500-16853 | contig 16853 bp, 13 predicted proteins | sample OrgLakmetageno88_FD_201811 | JGI IMG/M metagenome (GOLD analysis project Ga0307933, IMG submission 201811) | Saline water microbial communities from Organic Lake, Antarctica - #88 | ecosystem: Environmental > Aquatic > Non-marine Saline and Alkaline > Saline | place: Antarctica...
GATGGGGAAATGTCGAATTCCGAAATATTCGAACGTCTCACCTCAAAAAACCGCTCTGAAAAGGGCGCTCTTGTCAGCGAATTACAGGAAAAATTGAACGACTCGCTACAAAAGTTGTCTCCTAAGCATCGAACAGTCGTTATTTTACATGAAATTGAAGGACTTGAGCACGCCGAAATCGCAGAAATTACGAAAGTATCTGTCGGCACCGTGCGTTCACGCCTCCACTACGCTAAACAACAACTTCAATCTTACCTACAGGATTACATCGGCTAAGTTCGGTAAATTCTGGTAAATTCCGGTGAACGACTACTTTTCTCTCCTTTTCTTAATTTAACGACACAAACTACCTATGGCAGATATAAACAAAGCGCGCCCCAAAGAAGTGCGAGTAGAAGATTTGCTTCGCCTTAAACGAGCGGAACGCCCCGATGCAGCCTTTTGGGACAACTTTGATCGCGAGCTACATCAACGTATGTTGCAGACACTGGTTAACAAAGACCCTTGGTATTTGCAACTTTTGCACGGCGTCTCCAGCCGCCTAGCGCAGACTGCCGCCGTGGGAGCTGCCGCTGCTTTTCTTGCGCTGATCGTCATTCGTCCCGTTTTTATCGATTCGAGTGAGTCGATCTCGAGTGTCGCTACTTCTGCACAGCAAGCTCAGCAAGCTCAGCAGGCTCAGCAGGCTCAGCAAGTTCAGCAAGTTCAGCAGCAGCTAGCGACTTCTTCGCTTTCTGCGCGAGCGATCGAAATCGCCATGTCGGAACTAGATACAGAGTTGATTCCCGACTATCAAATCGACGCCATTTCCACTGTAGCAAGTGCAAGTGCAAGTGCAAGTGCGTCTGACCTCGGCTACGTTCAAGACTTCGCCCATGATACTTTCGAAGCTGCCGTTTACGAAAGCGACGCCTACTTGATGGACTCGATCTCTTTCGCATCCAGCAGTTTTGCGACTAGCCTGGTTTACTAGACTCTCCCCTCTGTCGCTCTATTTTGTATGCGTTCTAGTCTAGCATGGCTTTTTACAGCTTTTGCCTTAGGAGCGCAATCTCTCTTGGCAAATGGGGCGGATGCCTTAGCGCTGCAACAGCGTTTGCTCGATGTGTTTGAGCAGAACAAATCGGCCGTGGTCAGAGTCAAGGCTGCTTACGCAGGCACGGAAGTCGATGGTACGACTAAGGTAATGCTACGAGTGGGAACGGGCTTTTTTATTAGCAAGGAAGGCCATGTGCTCGTGAGTGCGAGCCGCGCCGCCGGCGCTAATCGAGTATGGATCGAGTATGAGGGGAAGCCCTACGCGACCGAGGCCGTCGGCCACGATCGGCTGACGAATGTTTCGGTGCTCCGCGTGCTAGAGCCACCGGCGGGTTTTTCGATTATCAAGCTCGATCCTGCTCAACCGCTGCCGAGAGTAGGTTCGATCGCTATCGCTATTACCAGTCCACTTGATTTTGGGCCGACTCCCGTGATGGGGCTGTTTACTGGGATCGAGAAGAAGCTTGGTAATAAAGTTTTCCCCACCAGCTACATCCGCACATCGATCCCCGTCGATGGAGGCCAAGGCGGCTGTCCTATTCTAGATTTGAATGGACGCTTCATTGGTATGTCGGTGGCATCGATCGCTGAGCTAAATGGCTCTTTTTCGATTCCCGTCGATGCCCTGGTACGGGTGCGTGACGACCTTATGTTTTCCGGGCACATTATCCATGGTTGGATGGGTTTCGAGGTCACCTCAAAGCTACTCGAAGACGATACCAATGGAGTTTACCTTTCAAATGTCGTGGCAGGAGCACCTGCAGAAGAGGCCGGGCTACTCGTTGGCGACCGCCTAGTCTCGGTGGCTGGCCGCCAAATTGAGGATGTTTTTGATGTGCCAGGCGCTTTCTTTTTCACTCGTGCTAACCAATTCACCCCCGTCGAAGTCTATCGCGGCGAAGAGCTACTTAAACTTTCTGTAAAGACACTGCCGCGCCCTGAAAAAGAGCCGATTATCGCAACGGAAGAAGGCACCGAATCCAGCGAGGTCGAATAGGCAGCTGAGTAGGTGCTTTGTTCGGCAATGTCTGATAACGGTAACGTAGAGGCGACATTCCTGTCGTTTTAATCACGTCAGAGTCAGTCATCCACTACGCAAATCGTATGCCCCAAAAGCGACAGGAGTGTCGCTTCTACCTTTGTCTACCAAGTGTATTCCACGGTGTAAGTAATAGTCTCCACTGCATCCGCGCCCACGGTCACGGGGAACTCGATGGTTTGCGCATCAGTCTTTTCAAACTCGTGGCTGGGCTTTTGGATCTCCCAATTTGACCAGCGGTAGAGCGGCTCGACGACTTGCACCGTGACCTCCTCTTCGCTGCGGTTGCGGATCTCGATTGTAAAAGTCTCGCGGATTAAGTCGCGGCTCGGGTGGGTGTAGAATTCGGTGCGGGTGCGCTCGCCGACGAGGTCGAAGGCGTTGCCTAGGTAAACGCGGATGGTCTCGTTTTTCGGGGTGTGGTCGATGGTGTTCTCACCGGTGAACTCCAGTTGGCCGTCGCTATCCATCCGGTAGAAGCGGAGCTTGCCCGCTGGCAGTGCCACGCCGAGGCCGTTTTCGTCGCTATTCTTAAATTCGCGATAGATGGCAATGTCGGGCTGCTTGTTTTGGCCGTAGTTTTGATTGGTGTTCAAGCCGCCGTAGTAACGCAGGCCGCCGGTGCCGTTATAGATGTAGGTTTTCTTGGTCTGCACCGCTTCGGCGCGGACGAACTCGACTTGCTTGGTCTCGCGGTCACGAAGCGTGGTTTTGAGTGGCAGGCTGTACATGTGGAATTCGTCAAACTTCTTCGCTTCAACTTTGGGGGCTTCAGCAAATGCATCTGAGCGCATGGCCATGGCGCCGACTCGACTGCGGATGTTAGCTTGCTCTTGCACCTTATTCACATCGCCTGCGATCAGCTTGATCGAGGCGTCTTCAAAAGTGGTGCCCGTATTATTCTCGATCGAGACCCAGCCAGTCATCGCGACTTCGTCGCCTTCTTCGGGCAGGACGAGATTGTAGTCGGACTTCCATGACATGCCATCGGTGAGGTAGCTGAGCTGCGCATCGAAGGCGGCCGCCTTGTCCGAATGCAGTTTCCAAGAAAGCGTCGGCTTGAGGATGGAGTCATCTCCGAGGCTCGGGAAGAGGGGGATGCCGGGCAGTTGCATGATCAAGCGCCCCTCGACCTCGACGATGGGTTCGAGCATCTTTTGCTGTTGATTGCCGTATTGGTTGGTGGTGATCACCATCGAAGGCGCGCGGATAATCTTTCCCGCGACCAACACTTCCTCGCCGTCCAAAGTCTTGTAGAAATCGATGGTTTCGCCCTCAAACATTTGGAGCAAGCGCACCTGATCCACGGGTTCGCCTCGGTAGCTTTGCTCGATCACACTGATGGTAACTTTGCCCGTCGGGTCGCGGAGGATGACGGATTCTGGCTCCAGTTGCGAAGTGACGCCGCTGTAGCTCTGCTCGGTGATGCCTTGTTTTAGGTCGAGCGGCACGGTGTCGCGGACGACGCCGAAGTTGCCATTATAGACGGTGATGGCGGTTTGCGCGCTGAGGGTGGCAGCGCAGGCAAGGAGAGCGGGGATGAGGTATGTAGGTTTCATAGTTTGTTTTTTGTAGGGGCGCGACTTGTTACGCCCGCTTTGGTTCGGCTGCTTATGCGCGGCGGTCTTCACAAGTGAAGCCCCTACGTTATGGTGTGACAGACGCTTGATTTTTTAGACTCACTTTAGACTCAACTGTTTCAGCTAAATCGCATAAAAATTCTACCGCGCTCTCGAAGTCTTGGCGGGTGGCTTCGTTGGCGATCAGGCCGAGCTTGGCATAGGCGAGGGTGCCGCCTCCGATATATAGAGTTGCTTTGGACTTTTTCAGGGTGCGGGCGAGCCAGACGCGGCGCTCTTCTGTGAGTAGTGGCTTAAGGGCTCCGCCGTGATTTGTGCGAACGTCGATCGCGCTGTCAAAAGGCTCGTCGCCACTCTTCCAGCGTGCTTGTTTGCCACTATCGCGCTGCCTCATGCCGGCAAGCGGGCCGGTCGCGACGAATTGCGCTTTGAGATCCTTATCGTTGAGGCCGATCTTGAGCACGCTTTCGACTTGGCGGGTGTTTTGTAGGCCCTTCCCGGGGACGGAAATCGAGATCTCTCGTCCGCGATAGTGGCCATAAACCGAAGGCTCTGGTCGCAGGAGCCCCGCCATCTTTGGTTCGGGCTGTTCGAGCTCTAGCTCAAAGCGTTGCGCGAGTAACTGATACTGCACCCCGATTTTCTCCGCAGAGCTTTTAAGAATGATCCAATAGATCGCCACAAGGGCCACGACTAGAGCGATGATAAAGGGAATTACTGGTGACATGTTCTCAAAGAATGGAAGTCGCTTCGCGAGAGCGAGTTCTTTTCGGAGATTGAGCATTTAAATGAAGTGGATGCTGAGCAGTTACCAAAGCGGATCGTCGAGCTGTATGGTTTGGACTAAGGCAAGCTCAGACTCTACGTTTTCTGTGATTTCGCGGGGTTCTGCTTATTAGTTTGGTCTCTGAAAAACATGAGTGGTGCATGGATGCCGTGATTTTCAAAATGCTTGAGTGCTTCGCAAATGACTAGGTTTTCATAAAAAGCTCCTCGCAACGGGTGATTGTTTAATTGAGACGCCTCCGTGATGCCCGAGAGCCAGGCGGCCAGTAGTGGCGACTTCAGTCGCCATCATCCGAGGCAATGACCATCCACGATGGACGGCGGCTAAAGCACCCAAAGGGCATGCACGCGCCGCTACGGTTTCTATACTTCGATGAATCTTCTTAAGTTCGTGCCATTCCGACATGACCCCTGCTTTGGTGCTAAAGCTACACGCTATATTTTTTGATGCCTAAGCAACCTGTTCTGTGAAAAAATAAACTAACCATACACCCAGAATTTCTACTACGAAAAACACGAAAGGACGCGAAAAAATGAACCCCATGCGTCAGAGTTGTTTCGCGTAATTTGCTTCGCCATCTCCGGCAGACCTCCGTCGAGCCTTTCGTAGTCAAAAAATCGTATGAGCGGAACAGGGATAATGAAGGTCGAACCAGTTGCACGGCCACCGCATCTTGTAGTGCCATTCGGGTCGTTTTTTGGATACCTGCCGAGACCAAGGTCGTACGCCACGTAAGGTCGCTGCATTGAGGCTCATTTAATTGGTAGATTCGTGATCACAAATGTCCCTGAGCGAACATGAGGGGCGTCAGGACGGTGACGCCTTGGATCGTTTTTCGGAAGAGGTGGGCGAAGTCTTTTTTGTCTCCGGTGATCAGTGTATTGGAGTTCTGGGCGATGGCCGTGGCAAGAATAGGGCGATCTTCGGGGGCGATTTCGACTTCGAGGAACTGATCAATGCTGCCGACGATTTCGATGTGCGGCATGAGTTGGGTGAATCCATACTCCCAGTCGCTGCGCTTGGCGCGGATGTTGCGGATGGCTTCTTCGCGAGCGTAGTCGGAACTGATGAGTTGGTGGCTGGCGCAAGCTTTGATTAGAAAGCGGTGCATTTGGCTGGCTTCGTTGGCTCCAGAGAAAAGCACGTTGGCGTCGATGAAGCACTTCATGCCTGAGACTTATTTGGCGGAAGCTTGATCGAGGGTGGCTCCGAGCGCGGCCTCGTCCTCGGTGAACTCTGCAATGCGGTCTTCGGAGTAAAACTCGATCGGCATGCTGACGCAGGGACGGAGCAAGAGGCCTTGGGCGGTCTCTTCGACCATGAGTTCGTCGTTTTCCTGGAGGCCATAGCGCTTGCGGAGCTTTGCAGGTAGCGTGAGAACGCCACGCTGGCCGATGATGATTTTAAAAGACATATTACAGTATTACTGAATTACTGATATTATGTCAAGTGGTTTGAGTGGGTTGGAGTCCCGCCTTCAGGCGGTCGCGTTTGCTTGGCTTATGCTCTGCGGCCGCCTAAAGGCGGGACTCCAACCTAAGTCCTTGGCAGTAGGCGCTTTGTGCATTATTGTGCCTTTTTGTGGCAGGATTTTTGGTAAGTGTTCACCCTGGCAAAATTCATAATCCCACACGGTCGATGCCGCAAGTATACACCCTACGAAAAAAGTTTTTAGAGTTATAAAAGAGTTGTCGAAGGGCACCTAACTTGCTTGCTTAGTATTTCCACTAATCGGCTCAATCACACTGACTAATCATGAAATCTGTAAAAACTATATTCTCTCTCGCCGCATTTTGTGCGTTTGTGACTAGTGCTTCTGCATTGGACATCCCGACCTCATTTGTGGGGGATCTCAACAACAATAATGATGGGACCGGCTACGGCGGTGTCAGCTACGGCTACCACATCGGCACCTATGAGGTGACGAACAGCCAGTATGTGGCCTTTCTGAATGCGAAGGGTTCGACCGATAGCAACAATCTCTATAGCACGAGTATGTCGAGCTGGGGCATCAGCCGTGCGGGCAGTTCGGGCAGCTACTCTTATTCGGTTAATACTGGCTTTGGCGATAAGCCAGTGAACTTCGTGAGTTTCTGGGACGCAGCTCGTTTTAGTAATTGGCTGACGAATGGTCAGGGTAACGGGGATACCGAGAGTGGCATGTATAACTTGGACGGTGTGACCGCCCCTAGCAATGCATCCGTTACCCGACAGCTAGACTTCAGCTCGGGTCAAAACGGCGTAGCGATCGCGAGTGAGGATGAGTGGTATAAAGCGGCGTATTACAAGGGAGGTAGCACGACTGCTGGCTATTGGCTGTATCCGACGCAGAGTGATCCGATCACGACTGCGGATGCGAATTATGGCGGTAGCACAGTCACAGATGTTGGCTTTTACAGTGGCGCTGCCAGTCACTACGGCACCTTCGATCAGGGCGGCAATGTTTGGGAATGGAATGATGCTATTACGAGCACTAGTAATCGCGGTCTGCGCGGTGGCTCGTTCTTCAACGGCGATTCCACCTTGCAGTCCTCGTTCCGGAACGGCAGCAATCCGACCAACGAGGGCAGCGACATCGGATTCCGCGTTTCCAGTCTCGCGTCCATACCTGAACCGGCAACTTACACTGCGATTTTTGGATGCCTAGCGCTCGCGATTGCAATTGTGCGCCGCAAAGGGCGCGGCACCCTTTAAGCTTTAACTCTTTTACCCTTTTTCCTGTTCCTTTTAAACTTTTCCCCGCGAAGCGGGGACGATTTTTTTTGGAGGGGTATCCAACTGATTTATTAAACGGATGCGGAGCAGGATGCAGAGGTCTCACACGAAGTCACGAAGTCACGGAGCTTAGCATGTGCGTTGAAAAGCGTGTGAGTGATTATGTCGTGAGGAGCGACGGTGCCCTTTTTATTTGAAATCTGATGCCTAAAAAACCTGTTCTGTGAAAAAATAAACTAACCATACACCCAGAATTTCTACTACGAAAAACACGAAAGGACGCGAAAAAATGAACCCCATGCGTCAGAGTTGTTTCGCGTAATTTGCTTCGCCATCTCCGGCAGACCTCCGTCGAGCCTTTCGTAGTCAAAAAATCGTATGAGCGGAACAGGGAAAATGAAGGTCGAACCAGTTGCACAGCCACCGCATCTTGTAATGCCATTCGGGTCTGTCCAATTTTCCATTCATTTAGCTATACAGGTAATTAAATGCAGATGAAATCGGGCAAATAAATATTGAAAACATGGAAAATTAGACGGGTGCTTTCGTCTTTGTCATTAGGGAAGTATTTGCAAAGTCACCCTTAGGTCATAGGTTCCTATTATGAGCACGGTAGAAGAAATTAAATCAGCAATCTCAGGGCTGCCAAACACTCAGTTCTCTGAATTAAGAAAATGGTTTTCTGAAACAGATTGGGAGTTCTAACACTTATGATCGCCTTCTTCGGCAGTCAGGCGTATTTGCGTAGCGAATAAAGCGACAAGAGTGTCGCTTCTACGATTGCAAAGCGAGCTGCGCCTGCATCGCTTCGACGATCTTGGCGTAGATCACATCCACGGGCATCTGGGCGAGTTCGCTGGAGTGGATGCGGGCTACGTTGAGCACGGGCAAGGTCTCCAATGATTCGGAGAGGCAGACGTCGCGGTTGGCTTCGACCTCTTCGACACGGTCGATGCAAGTGAAGTGAGGTGCGGAGTTGAGCGCTTGCGGGTGCTCCTTAAGTAACTTGAGGATGGCTTTGACGGCCTCGGCGAAGCGGTCGAGTTCGGCCTTGGTGTAACTTTCGGTCGGCTCGATCATGAGGCCGAGCGGCTCGGGCCAAGCTACGGTGGGGGCGTGAAAGCCGAAGTCGAGAAAGAGCTTACCTATTCTGGGCGCGGCGTCGGTCTTGCGCAGGCCGGCGGTTTCGAGGGCGACAAAGTCTTCTGCTTTCAACGTCAGGATAAACTCGTGCATGCGTGGCTCGGCATCGGAGCCGGCGGGCAGGGTTTTGTAGTCGTCGCGCAGTTCTTCGTGGAGGTAGCGGGCGCAGAGCACGGCCACGGCCGACATGCGGCGCACGCCTTCGCGGCCGAGGCGCAGTAGATAGGTGTAGCAACGCACTTTGTGGGCGAAGTTACCCCAATGGCGGTGGAAGGAGCCGATGGATTTCGCTGGCTTCACGGGCGTGTAAGTGGTGCCGTCGAACTCGATCTGGTAGCCAGGCAGGAAAGGGATGAGCTTTGCACTGACCGCGACCATGGCATCGCCGGGGCCGCCGCCGCCGTGGGGGATCGTCCAGGTTTTGTGGAGATTGTTATGCACGGCATCGACGCCGAGTGCGCCGAGATCGACCCAGCCTGCGATGGCGTTCATGTTGGCACCGTCCATGTAAACCAAGCCGCCGAGTGCGTGGATTTTTTCGGCGATTTGCTTAAAGGAGGTCTCAAAGATGCCCGATGTGTTCGGGTTGGTGATCATGATGCCGGCGATGCGGCTGCCGTATTCTGCGATCCGGCGGTCGAGGTCTTCATTGAGCACGCGGCCTGCGGTGTCGGCTTCAAGATAGACGATTTTGCCCTGCTTGCCGCCGAAGCCTGCCATGGTGGCGGTGGCAAAGTTGGTGCCGTGGGCGGAACTGGGGATGAGGATGATGTCGCGGGTCTCGCCCTTGTCGCGGAAATAAGCTTGGAAGAGTTTGAGGCCGACGAGCTCGCCCTGCGCGCCTGCGAGCGGCTGAGTGGTCACACCGGGCAGGCCGGTGATGCCTTTGAACCATTCCTGAATCTCGTGCAGAATCATGAGGCAACCTTGGGAGTCCTCGACCGGTGCTTGCGGGTGCAGGTCGGTAAAGCCGGGGAGGCTGGCGGCCCAGTCGTTGACCTTGGGGTTGTACTTCATGGTGCAGGAGCCGAGTGGGTAGCAGCCGTCGTCGGGGCTTACGTTGAGGTGCCCGAGCTCTTTATAGTAGGCGATGACTTCGTCGGCACTGTAGCTTGGAAGGCCGGGGGCGCTCTGCCGCTGGTAGCTCACTGCGGGCGCGGCGAGGACTTGAGGTTCATCTGTTGGCGTGCCGAAGACCGTCTCGAAGGCGGCGAGTAGGCCGTCGAGCGGCTGCTCGCGATTTGAGAAGGAAAGCTTGAGTAACTGGCGGCCACCAAGTATGCGCTGGGAGACATCGGCGCCTGCGAGGATGCCAACCTTGCGAGCGGCAGAGAGGACGGCTTCAACGGGTTGCGATAGCGCAAAAGTCACTTCGTGGTAACTTGTGGATTGCGGAAAGGCGAGCTCGATGCCTGCAAAGCGCGTGAGTTGCTCGACGGCTTGGCTGAGTTTACTGCGGAGATCGCTGAGGATTTGGCCGAGACCGGCATCGCCGCGCTCCAGCAGGGCAGCGCCTACGAGGGTGGCGACGAAGGCTTGGTTGGAGCAGATGTTGGAAGTGGCCTTGTCTTTGCGGATGTGTTGTTCGCGGGTGGAGAGGACACTGACGCGGCAATCGCGGCCTGAACTGTCTTTGGCTTTGCCGATGAAACGGCCTGGGGCGGCACGCACGCCGTTGCGATCTTTACTGCTAAAGCGCACCCCGAAGAGCCCGAGGCCGGGTCCGCCAAAATTGGGTGCGAGTGCGAGGTGGTGGGCTTCGCCCACAATGATATCGACGCCGCTTTCACCAAAATCGCAGGGCGCCTTGAGTCCGCCTGGTGCGAGGAGTAGCGGGTCAATCACCGCGATGGCTTTGAGACCCCGCTCGGCGGCGAACTTAGTCAGTGTATCGACCTCTTCGAGCAGGCCGAAGGTGTTGACCTGTGGGAAAACGACTGCGGCAAGGCGATCCGCTGCCTCGGTCGCTGCTGCTTCAAGCGCAGCGAGATCGATCATACCAGTTGCCGGATCAGCTGGCACCCGGATCAGCTCGACCTCAGTGCCTTTAGCTAGAGTGACGAGCACTTCTAGATCACCTGGGTAGAGCGTCTCGGGGATGATCGCGGCGCTCTTGCCACGGCTCATTCGAATCGCGGCGCAAATGCCTTCGAAGATCGAGGTCGAGCGGTCGTAGAGCGAGGCGTTGACTGCTTCGAAGCCTGTGAGCTTTGCCATAGAGCACTGGTAGATCCAGTGAGCGAGCAGGGTTCCTTGGCTGAGTTCGGGTTGATAGGGGGTGTAGGCGGTGGTGAGATTGCGAATGTCGCAAATTGGGGCAATTACGGGCGAGGGCACAAAGTCGGGCACGCCGTCGCCGAGGAAGCTGGTGCCGATGCGGTTTTTGGAGGCGATCTCTGCGAGGCGCACTTTCAGTGCTTCGTAGTCGAGCTCTTCGGGCAGGGCTGGCGGTTGCGCGAAGAGCACGTCGGCAGGGATGTGGTCAAACAGATCGTCGAGACGCGCTTTGCCCACGGTTTCGAGCATCGCGCTGATGTCGGAGTCGCTGGCGGGTATGTAGTGGCGTGCGCTTTCGCGTTGGTCGGCTAGGGAGGCTGGCATGATAGTGTCTAAAAGAGAAGCTGTGAAAAGATGCTGTCCGGACTTGTGCCGTTCTTATTTGATCAGATTCTCAGACAACGCTTCTTAGTTGCCTTCGCAAGTATCATTGCCAAAAACTTGACTAATTTAGGGTGGAGCTGAATTTCTCACGTAGGAATACAGGTTGTCACGCCCGCGTTGGTTCGGCGCTGATTCTATGCGAGTGTGCACCCAAGGGCATAAAAAACAAGTCGCGCCCCTACGAATGATAAACTCTGTAATTTCTACTTTTTTTAAATCAAACAACTTTTATGGCAGGCGTTCTACAGATTCCACTCCACGATTTTCATGCCGCGCAGGGCGCACGTTTCGTTGCCTTCGGCGGCTGGAATATGCCGGTGCAATACACGAGCATACTCGAAGAGCACAAGGCGGTGCGCGAGGCGGCGGGGCTCTTCGATGTGAGTCACATGGGCGAGTTTCACGTCCATGGTAGCGACGCGGCGCTCTTTCTAGATCGCCTTGTAACAAATGCTGTCGCTGGTGCGCCGGTCGGCAAAGCGGTCTACTCTCCGATGTGCAATGGGCAGGGCACGGTGGTGGACGATTTGATCATCTACCGCACGGGCGAAGAGGCGTTTTTGGTCTGCGTCAATGCCAGCAACATCGAAAAAGACTTTGGCTGGTTCCTCAAACAAGCCGAGCGCTGGGGCTTGGAGGTCGAGATCGAGGATCACTCCGATGAATATGCGCTGCTCGCGCTGCAAGGGCCGAAGGCGGAAGCGATCCTGGTTGCGATTGGACTGGAGGAGGTCAAAGACATTAAACGCTTTTGGCACCAGTTGGTGACATTTAGTGGGGAAAAGATCCGCGTCTGCCGCACCGGCTACACGGGCGAGGATGGATTTGAGATTTACAGCTCGCCCAAAGCGGCAGAGACCTTGGCCAAGCAACTGATGGGCGAGGGCGCAGTGCATGGACTCAAACTCTGCGGCCTCGGTGCACGCGACAGTTTGCGTTTGGAAGCGGGCTTGCCTCTCTACGGGCATGAGTTGAGCGCCAGCATCACGCCGCTAGAGGCCAGCCTAGACTGGACGGTGAAGCTAAATAAGGCGGATTTTATTGGCAAAAACGCGCTGACTGAGCAAAAGGAGAGCGGCATCCCGCGGCGCGTCGTGCACTTCAAACTCGAAGGCCGCCGCATTGCCCGAGAAGGCACGCCTATCGTCAACGTCTCCGGCGAGGCTGTCGGGCAAGTGCTCTCTGGCACGCTTTCGCCGATGTTGAATTGCCCGATTGGCAGCGCGATCGTGCGCACCGAGGCGAAAGACGCGCCGCTGTTTGTGGATCTGCGGGGTAATGTGTTACCGCTGCAGATCGCGAAGCCACCGCTGCATAAATCGTAGGGGGCGACGCGAGTCGCGTTCTCGCTCGGCTGGTTCGGCCCGGAGATCTCGCTGGCGCGAGTTCGCTGCCAGAGAGGAGTAGCGATGCGACGCCAGTCGCGTCTACGACCTGCCACGTATCCATAAAATATAAAGATCCACCACGAGGGTGAACTCAACTGGCGTGATGTCTCAATCTTTAAATTTTGCGTTTGACCCCTGCTTTTTTTGTTCCGTCGTTTAAGTTAATTAAAAGTAGTGCGTGAGCAGTTCACTGGCTCGCTGGCTGATCGCGTCGGACAGTGTTTGCACGATGGGATGCGAAAGACCCTGATCCTTCAAGTTTTTCGCTAGCTGGGGCGCGATGGGTTCTACGCATTGGCACATGTCATTGAGACGTTCAATGAGCGCTTCAGATGGAAGTCGCAGTTGTTTTGCGCAGGTTTGCCAATGTCTTGGCTCGATTTTCTTTAGGTGGTATTCGCTACCAATTTTCATCGCTAACTTCGCCTTGTGCGGGGAAATCTGGCGGGGGTAAGGCAGGGAGCTGGCGATGTCATAGATTGGGGCTAGGCGCACTTGGTTGTTACCTGCCAGAAGCAGGGAGTAGTTCTTGGCGTGGGCATCCGTTCCAGAGATGAGGAAGTTGAGGAGCAGGGCATCGGCGAAGCTGCGGATGTCTGTCAGTGCATCGCTGGAGACATCCCATATCGTATTTCCGATGTCTTCGATGGATGGACCGCCGTCGCTTTGGTATTTGAGGTCAGGGTATTTCGCCTGCGCTTGGCAGAAATCTTCTTGATGGATGCGTATGCATTGACCCCCTGCAGCGTGACGGTCGTAGCGGGTCACCACGATGACGGGTAGATCGTTTGCATGGATCACTGTGGATCGAGCACTTGTCATACCCAGAGCGGCTGCAAGCGATAAACAAAAGTGCTCGTTCTCCACAAAGCCCGGGAAGCTGGGGGGCGCCGGTTTGAGAATATGTGTGGTCGGCGTCAGGCCTCTTGGGATACCCCATGCGCCGGTCTCCGGAGATCGGTAAAGGGCAATTTTAGCCTGTGCCCCGGCAAGACTGAATTGGCCAAGGTCGCTGGAGAGGCGCTGGCTGGCATGGTTTTCCAAGACCAAGTGTATGCGCTCGTTGAAATCGCTTTCGCTGAGCCATTGCACCTGCTCGCGGTAAGGCTGAGTGATTAAGGCATCTTCATTCTCCTCGGGAATGAATTGAATCGCGCCCGCGCAGTCTTCGCCGACATGCTCAATGAGTCGGAATACATTTCGAGACGAGACCTGAAACTGCCGACCCCATTGATCGAGCACACTCTGGTTGTCGGGCAGGAGTCCCCATAGAAATGCTTCGATGGTTTCATGCGAATGCTCGTCGCGTGTGGGTGGCATCGAGACTGATAGGGGAAAGGCCGTGCTGGATGTTTGCCATTCCGGGGCATAGCGGAAACTGAGTCTCTTCTTGTGATAGAGGACCGTTCCGAGCTTTTGCTGATTCGCGATGACGCTGAGCTTGCTCGTTGTCATTGGGATTCGTGACCGCGCTGTTTGGTCTGATTGAGGATGTCGTTCAGATTGATCCCGGCCTCAGCATTTTGATTCGGCTTGTTGATCAAGAGCGGGAGATTCAATGCCTTCAGAGTGCGTAAGACGAGCCCCAGTTCGACGCTCGGTTTGGCTTGTTCCAACGCGATGATCCAGTCCCTGCTCACGCCGGAACGCTCGGCAAGCTCCGCCTGAGTCCAGCCATGTGTCTTCCGCTCCTGTTTGATCAGGCTGGCGAGGTCGTTGACGCTAATGATGTTCATCTTGCTAAAAGTATAAATGGAGTCGGTCTCCAATATTTAATAAAAGCAGGCGTTCGTCAACATTTAAGTATTGTCGTCGAACAGCCATAATTCAGGAAAGCTGAAGGGTCAAACGCAAAATATAAAGATCCATCATGAGGGCAGGGGCATTTCATCTGGAAGAGCTATAAAGCCCTAAAGCTCGCAAGGTTGGAGCGCAGAGCTAAGGGTTCGACATAATCCCGTCGTGCCGTAGCGAATTGGTATCGTCACGGCGTCGGTCTAGT
>Ga0307933_1001647_pt1 | contig 16848 bp, 15 predicted proteins | sample OrgLakmetageno88_FD_201811 | JGI IMG/M metagenome (GOLD analysis project Ga0307933, IMG submission 201811) | Saline water microbial communities from Organic Lake, Antarctica - #88 | ecosystem: Environmental > Aquatic > Non-marine Saline and Alkaline > Saline | place: Antarctica: Organic Lake...
GGCTTTACTTCAAGATAAAGGCCCTTTTCATCCGTTACCTTGTATGACTTGCTGGTGGCTGTACCGTCTGGCTTAATACCGGCCTTTAAAGCTTTTATCTGCGTGTTATTAAGCGCCATTTGGGGGTATCTTCATCAGGTAGTTTCAAGATACCCCCAAAACTACCCCCATCATTTGGGGTATGTCAAGAAATGCTATGAGACGTTAGGATATGACGGACACAAAAAAACCCGTTATAAAACGGGCTTTTAGGTACGATTTGGGACATCGTGAAACCTATATTTGGTGCCGACGGCCGGACTCGAACCGGCACACCCTAAGGAACTACCCCCTCAAGATAGCGTGTCTACCAATTTCACCACGTCGGCAAGAGACGCTATTTTACGGAATATCGGGCAGGTCTGCAGGGGTTTCTTCAGTATTTGCAGGCTGTTCAGTTACCACGGAATCAGTAATGCTGCTTCCGCGGTCCGCATTACCAGCAAGGTAAGCTAAACTGAGGCTGGTAATAAAAAAGATCGTCGCCAGCAGCGCACTACCGCGACTCAAAAAAGACGCTGAGCCCTGACTACCAAACAGGCTTCCGGAAGCACCGCCACCGCCACCACCGCCAAAGGCAGCGCCAGCATCAGCACCTTTACCATGCTGAATCAGTATTAAACCAACCAGAAACAGTGACACAACAATGTGAATCACCAATACAATAGCATCCATTTACATTCCTAATTTTGAATTGCGGCTTGGCATATTTTAACGAAATCTGCCGCATCACGCGAACTGCCGCCGATAAGGCCACCATCGACATCCGGCTTGGCAAACAATGGGGCGGCATTATTACCTTTTAAGCTGCCGCCGTAAAGTATTTGCACATTTTCGGCGATTTTTGGGTTGTGTTTGGCGACCCGTTGCCGCATCAGCGCATGAACATCCTGAGCCCATTCCGGGCTGGCGGTTTTACCGGTTCCGATTGCCCAGACCGGTTCATAGGCCAGGACCGCTTTCGATAAACTTTCAACCCCCTGACGGGCAATAATGATATCGAGCAAGCGTATTACCATTTCTTCAGTTTGACCCAGGGCATGTTCCTCGGGACTTTCACCAATACAAACGATAGGGATAATGCCGAACTTAATAGCCATTTCGTATTTTTCGGCAATGATATGGTCCAGAAATACCTGGTCCAAATTCAATTCGGCATACAAACAGCGCCGCTCGGAATGCCCCATCAGCACATATTGACAGCCAAAGTCTTTGAGCATCGCCGCTGAGATTTCACCGGTATAAGCACCGGACTCAAACTGCGATAGATTCTGAGTGCCCCAGGACAAACCGGTATTTTGCAATGCCGATTGCACCTGCTGGAGATATAACGCCGGCGGGAACAAAGCCACATCAACATCAGCAAATGTGGCACGCTGCGCCAGGATCGCATCCAGCAATGCTTGATTACTGGCGCTACTGCCGTTCATTTTCCAGTTACCAGCAATCAGCGGTGTTCGCACAGACATCGACTCTCAAAAAATTAAGGGTTAAGCGTACCGACAGTGATCCTGATAAGCAACGACCAGCGGTTTCAGATAAAATTATGTATTTATGACGTTCTCAATCACAGCCGCCAGCTGCTTGGCTAATTTATTGGTTTGCGTCGCATCACGACCTTCCACCATCACCCGAATCACCGGTTCAGTACCGGAGGGTCGCAATAGTACCCGGCCATTGTCACCCAGTTGTTGTTCAGCATCAGCCACAGCGTCTGCAATTTCAGGGTGGTCGGCTAAATTAATCATTTTACTGAGACGTACATTAATCAGTTGCTGCGGGTATTTAATAATAGCAGAGCGCAAATCATGCAGGCTGCTGCCACTTTGTTGTACCTCAGCAAGTACCTGCAAGGCGGCAACGATGCCATCACCGGTGGTGGTTTTATCCAAACAAATAATATGCCCGGAAGCTTCACCGCCTATCGTGCCATTAACCTGTTGTAGTTTTTCCATGACATAACGGTCGCCAACTTTGGCACGATGCAGCATGATATTGTGCTTATTCAAGGCATGTTCCAGGCCTAAATTAGACATTTGTGTGCCGACTACATGCGCAGATGGTTGTCCTTCACGTTGCCGGCCACGGGCAATGATAAACAGCAAGTCATCACCGTCAACTACCTCACCTTTATCATCGACCATAATCAAACGATCGCCGTCGCCATCCAGGGCAATGCCCAGATCCGCCTGATTTTTGAGGACACTCGCCTGCAGTAAACGTGGTTCTGTGGCACCACAATCCAAATTGATATTCAAGCCGTCTGGCTCAACGCCCATCACAATCACATCTGCGCCCAGCTCACGAAATACATTGGGTGCGATGTGGTAAGTTGCGCCATGAGCACAATCGACAACAATTTTCAGATTAGATAAATCAACGCCACTGGAAATGGTGCTTTTGCAAAATTCGATATAACGGCCTGCGGCATCACCGACCCGGAAAGCTTTACCCAAATATTTCGATTCCACGGTGGTCAGTGGTTTATCCAGCATGGCTTCAATTTCCAGCTCAATACCATCTGGCAATTTGGTACCCTGCGCTGAGAAAAATTTAATGCCGTTATCATGATAATCATTATGTGAAGCGCTGATAACAATACCCGCTTGGGCATGAAAGGTACGTGTCAAATAAGCAACCGCCGGCGTTGGCATGGGCCCCAACAAATAAATATCCACACCCGCTGCCGATAAACCGGCCTGTAATGCCGACTCAAACATATAACCGGAAATCCGGGTGTCTTTGCCAATGAGTACTTTGCTATGACGTTCTTTAGCCAGTACCCGACCGACTGCCCAGCCCAGTTTCAGGACAAAATCAGGGGTAATAACACCCTCACCGACCTTGCCACGAATCCCATCAGTACCAAAATAACGTCTTTTTGTTTCAGTCAAAATCTTCAACCTGTTGTACATGCTGACATAAGGTTATTGCCTGCACTGTTTCTTTTACATCATGGCTGCGAATGATCTTCGCGCCCTGCCATACGGCTATTGAGGCCAGCGCTAAACTGCCTGCCAGTCGTTCATCAACGGATACATTGAGCATGGCGCCGATAATCGACTTACGCGACACACCGACCAACACCGGTAAATCCATTTCCATAAAATCGGATAAATGTTTCATCAACCTTAGATTATGCCGCGCCTTTTTACCAAAGCCAAAACCCGGATCCAATATCAGGTTTTTACGGGGTATGCCGGCAGCTTCACACGCTGCAATGCGTTCCAGTAGAAAGTCTTTAACTTCCTGCACCACATTATCGTAATGTGGCTCTTTTTGCATAGTCTGCGGCGTGCCTTGCATATGCATCAAACACACCGGCACATTTAATTCGGCGGCAGCCTGCAAGGCGCCCTCACCGCGTAAGGCATTCACATCATTGATAAGCCCGGCACCGGCTTTCACCGCAGCGCGCATTACGTCGGCTTTCAGCGTATCAATCGAAATCGGCACATTAAGTTCGGCAGAAATCGCTTCAATGGCCGGCACCACACGACGAATTTCTTCTTCTGCATCAACAGGGGTACTACCAGGGCGGGTTGATTCACCGCCAATATCAATGATTGCCGCACCATCAGCAACCAGTTTGCGGGCTTGTTGTAAGGCTTGGTCAGCGGCAAAAAATTTGCCACCGTCAGAAAAAGAATCCGGCGTCACATTGACGATCCCCATCACGCAGGGCGCGGACAAGTCCAGAGACTTGCCCGCACAGTTAAGGATGGTCATGCCTGCTTCAGTTCAATTGATCGGCTGGTTTACCGGCAGGCTCAGAGTCACTGTCACCGGATGCTGCCGGCGGCGTTGAAGAACGGTCAGTCCAGTCTTTAGGCTCGCCCGGCTCCCGTCCATTCATAATGGCATCGATCTGATCACTGTCAATGGTTTCGTACTTGATCAGCGTTTTTGCCATCAAATGCAATTTATCAATGTTGTCCTTAAGGATCTGCTCAGCCCGGGCATAGTTACGATTAATCACTGCACGCACATCTTCATCGATCTGCTTTGCCGTTAAATCTGATACGGCTTTATGCTGGGTAACACTTCGGCCCAGGAAGACTTCACCTTCATCTTCACCATAAGTTAGTGGTCCCATATTGTCAGACAGACCCCATTTGGTGACCATGTTATGCGCCAACTCAGTCGCCCGCTGAATGTCATTAGAAGCACCCGTGGTAACAGCTTCCGAACCAAAAATCATTTCTTCAGCAAGACGGCCACCATAGAGGCTAGAAATATTACTTTCCAGTTGTTGCTTGGTGTAGCTGTATCTATCTTCCGTTGGCAGGAACATGGTCACACCTAAAGCCCTGCCACGAGGGATAATACTGACTTTATATACCGGATCATGTCCTGGCACAGTACGGCCAACAATGGCGTGACCCGCTTCATGATAAGCCGTCAGTTCTTTTTCTTTATCGCTCATGACCATCGAACGACGTTCCGCGCCCATCATGATCTTGTCTTTAGCAAGTTCCAAATCTTGCATTTCCACCAGACGCTTATCTGCCCGTGCAGCAAACAAAGCGGCTTCGTTGACCAGATTGGCTAAGTCGGCACCCGAGAAACCCGGTGTACCCCGTGCAATCACATTTGGTTGCACATCATCATCGGCCGGCACTTTACTTAAATGCACTTTGAGAATTTGTTCACGACCACGAATATCAGGTAATGGCACCACCACCTGACGATCAAAACGACCGGGACGCAATAATGCCGGATCCAATACATCAGGGCGGTTGGTAGCAGCAATAATAATGACGCCCTCATTACCTTCAAAACCATCCATTTCCACCAATAATTGGTTTAAGGTTTGTTCACGTTCATCGTTACCACCGCCCATACCGGCACCACGGTGACGACCAACCGCATCAATTTCGTCAATAAAGATGATGCATGGCGCATGTTTTTTGGCTTGCTCAAACATGTCGCGTACCCGCGAAGCACCAACACCGACGAACATTTCCACAAAGTCCGAACCGGAAATTGTGAAAAATGGCACTTTGGCTTCACCAGCAATGGCTTTGGCCAACAAGGTTTTACCGGTACCCGGTGAGCCGACCATCAAAATACCACGAGGGATCCGGCCGCCCAGTTTTTGGAATTTGCCCGGATCACGCAAAAAATCAACCAGTTCGTGAACTTCTTCTTTCGCTTCTTCAACACCGGCAACATCTTTGAAAGTCACTTTGACTTGATCTTCATTGAGCATGCGGGCTTTGCTTTTACCAAATGACATTGGGTTTTTGCCGCCACCGCCCTGCATTTGGCGCATAAAGAAAATCCATACACCAATCAGCAGCAACATGGGGAACCATGAAATAAAGATCTGCATCAACAAACCCGTTTTTTCAGCTGGCTCCGCTGTAATAGCCACGCCGTTCTCCAACAAATCACCAATCAAGCCGGGATCATAATCAGGGCTGTAAGTTGTAAATTTGCTGCCATCACTCAATTCACCACTGATAGTACGTCCCTGGATATCAACATTCCTGACAGCACCTTCTTTAACACTGCTGATAAAGGTCGAGTAATCCATTTCACTTTGTTTGGATTGCTGCGGGCCGAAATTATTGAACACCGACATCAGCACCATGGCGATGACAACCCATAAAACAATATTTTTCATCATGTCACTCAATGTTGTTACCTCTAGCCCTGTTGGTTGACGGCATTATTTTCGGCCTCTGCCGAGCAAATACACTTCGCGACTGCGTGCCCGCGATGCTTCTGGTTTGCGGGTAATGACTTTCGTAAATTGTGCACGCATTGCCTTTAAAAATGGTTCAAAACCTTCGCCTTGAAAAACTTTGACCAGAAAATCACCGTGTTTACTTAAGTGCTGACTGGCAAAATCCAATGCCAGTTCCACTAAATACATACTGCCTGGTTGATCGATGGCATCTACCCCAGTGATATTGGGGGCCATATCTGAGAATACAAGATCAATTTGCTGATCGCCGACAATGCTTTCTAATTTTTCCAGCACCTCGGCTTCACGAAAATCACCTTCAATAAAATGCACGCCGGTCAAAGGTGTCATTGGCAAAATATCCAAGGCTATGACAGTGCCTTTTTCGCCCACTTTATGTAACGCATAATCTGACCAGCCGCCGGGTGCGGCGCCCAAATCAACTATCGTCATGCCCGGCCGAATTAATTTGTCTTTCAGGTCAATTTCTTCAAGCTTGAAAGTGGCGCGAGAACGGTAGCCTTTTTGCTGGGCCTTTTTGACAAAAGGATCGTCAAAATGCTCTTTCAGCCAACTTTGACTGGATTTACTTCTCGCCATGGGTCCAGTTTGCTGCGGCTTTTTTATCAGCAGTCAGCACCAGAATCAGCCCCAACACACTGAGCATTAAATACAAATTTTCACTGAGCCGGTGTAAATCATTAAACCGCGACATTAAAGCGCTATCGGCACGCCAGTCAGTGATGGCTTTGACAGACGCAATTTCTGGGTGAAGGTAAGTGGTAAAGACCAAAGTCAGTGCAAGCATCAGCAACAACAGCCAGAAACGCCAGGAACGGGTAATTTGCAATCGTTCCATAAATAACTTGCCGAGCAGCATCATGGCACCACTGACCAGTCCAATGATATTGACCGCATAAAATAAGGTGCTGGCATAATCTGCAGCGATTTGTGTATCAAGTGTTGCAAACGCCAGCGGCACAGCCAGGTAGCCGATAGCCCACAAACTACCCACCCATAAGGTCAGCAGTAAACGTTCACCGGCAAAATCAGCGTAAGCCAAGCTGGTCAGCTCTGATAATGAATAGCAACAATTTCATACTCGATAGCGCCGCCCGGTGCCTGTACGGTGGCAACATCATCAATTTCTTTGCCAATCAATGCTCGGGCAATCGGTGACGAAATCGAGATCCGATGTTGCTTAATATCTGACTCGTAATCACCCACAATCTGATAGCTAACCTGCGCATCAGTATCAATATTCAGCAATTCAACCGTGACGCCAAACACCACTCGGCCATCTTGCGGTAATGTCGCCGGGTCGATGACCTGCGAATTCCCCAAAGTTGATTCCAACTCCTGAATACGGCCTTCAATAAAGCTTTGCTGTTCACGGGCAGCATGATACTCGGCATTTTCTTTCAAATCGCCATGCGCCCGCGCTTCCGAAATTGCTTCTACAACTGCCGGCCGTTTGACCGTTTTTAATTCATGCAATTCGGCTTTCAGTGCTTCGGCACCACGTAAAGTAATTGGCACAGCCATTACGCTAATTCTCCGTGTAAAGTCTGCAAACGATTCACTGACACACTATCTTCACAGTTAAGCGCCAGGATGGTTGCCCGTGCAGCAGCAAGTGTTGTGGTGTAATTGACCTGATGCTGCAATGCCGCCCGGCGAATTTCCCGCGAATCAGCCACCGCCTGACGCCCCTCAGTAGTATTTACAATCAATGAAATTTCATCGTTTTTAATCATATCGACAATGTGTGGCTGACCTTCAGCCACCTTCTTGACACGTTCGCAGGGCACACCTGCGTCTGTCAAGGTTTGCTGCGTGCCACGGGTGGCCAGCAACTCAAAGCCCAAACTCGACAAATCGCGCGCAATGGCAACCACAGAATTTTTATCGGCTTCCCGAACTGAAATAAAGGCTTTACCGCCGGTTGGTAAGCTTACTGAAGCCGCCAACTGTGATTTGGCAAAGGCTTCACCAAAACTGCGGCCAATCCCCATAACTTCACCGGTAGATTTCATTTCCGGGCCAAGGATCGGATCCACACCCTGGAATTTAATAAATGGGAATACAGCCTCTTTAACCGAGTAATAACTTGGGATCACTTCTTTAGTGACGCCTTGTTCGGCCAGACTGCGGCCAGCCATACAACGGGCAGCGACTTTGGCTAATGGCACACCAATCGCTTTTGACACGTATGGCACGGTCCGTGAGGCACGTGGATTGACTTCCAGAATAAAGATGCGCTCGCCCTGAATGGCGAACTGAGTATTCATCAAACCAACGACGCCAAGTTCACGCGCCATCTGGCCGACTTGTACCCGCAGCTGGTCCATAATTGCCGGACTCAAACTATAAGGCGGAATCGCACAAGCCGAATCACCTGAATGCACACCGGCTTGTTCGATATGTTCCATGATGCCGCCAATCAGCACATCCTTGCCATCACAAATGGCATCAACATCGACTTCAATCGCATCATCCAGGAATCGGTCCAGCAATACCGGTGAATCGTTAGAAACCGATACCGCGGTCAACATATAGCGCTGTAATTCTTCTTCGTTATAGACAATTTCCATCGCCCGGCCGCCCAGTACATAAGATGGACGTACGACCAGCGGATAGCCCACTTCGGCTGCCAGTGATACTGCCGTATCAATTGAATGCGCTAAACGATTCGGCGGTTGCAACAGGCCCAGTTTTTCAACCATTTGCTGGAAGCGTTCACGATCTTCGGCATGATCAATAGCATCCGGTGAGGTGCCGATAATTGGCACACCGGCAGCTTCTAAAGCGCGCGCCAGTTTCAGGGGCGTTTGTCCGCCAAACTGAACAATGACGCCTTTGGGTTTTTCCAGGGCAACAATTTCCAGCACATCTTCCAGGGTCAGCGATTCAAAATACAGCCGGTCTGAGGTGTCGTAGTCAGTAGAAACGGTTTCCGGGTTACAGTTAACCATAATGGTTTCATAACCATCTTCACGCAGTGCTAAAGCCGCATGTACACAGCAATAGTCAAACTCAATGCCTTGACCAATCCGATTTGGACCGCCCCCCAGAATCATGATTTTGTCGCGATCACTGGGGTTGGATTCGCACTCATCATCGTAGCTTGAGTACATATAGGCAGTACTGGTGGAAAATTCTGCAGCACAAGTATCTACGCGTTTATAAACCGGCCGTACGCCGGCTTGATGACGATAGCTACGAACTTGTTTTTCCGTTTTGTGCAGTAATTTGGCTAACCGTGAATCAGCAAATCCCTTGCCTTTTAGACGGCGTAATTCAACCGCATCAATATCACTCAGTGAACGCTCTTTCAGCTGGTTTTCGATATCAACAATTTCCTGAAGCTGGATCAGAAACCACGGATCGATCTGACTCAGTTGCTGAATTTCGTCAAAACTCATGCCATAACGGAAAGCATCTGCCACGTACCACAAGCGATCAGAACCCGGCAGACTTAATTCGCGGCGCAGAGTGGCTTCGGCATTCTCATCTTTAAGATCCAGAATCTCGGTTAAGCCATCGCGATCGATTTCCAAACCACGTAGGGCTTTTTGCAGCGATTCCTGGAAGTTACGGCCAATCGCCATGACTTCACCAACGGACTTCATCTGCGTGCTCAGGCGATTATCAGCTTGCGGGAATTTTTCAAAGGTAAAACGCGGCACCTTGGTAACGACATAGTCGATAGTCGGCTCAAACGAGGCCGGTGTCGCACCACCGGTAATCTCGTTTTGCAATTCATCCAATGTGTAGCCGACCGCCAGTTTGGCAGCGACTTTGGCGATGGGGAAACCAGTCGCTTTCGAGGCTAACGCTGAGGAACGCGACACCCGCGGATTCATTTCGATAATGATCAGCCGGCCGTTTTCCGGGTTAACGGCAAATTGCACGTTAGAGCCACCGGTTTCAATACCTATTTCACGTAATACCGCCAGCGAGGCGTTACGCATCATCTGATATTCTTTGTCGGTCAGTGTTTGTGCCGGCGCAACCGTAATTGAGTCACCGGTATGCACGCCCATGGGATCGAAGTTTTCGATCGAGCAGATAATGATGGCATTGTCGTTTTTATCACGCACCACCTCCATTTCGTACTCTTTCCAGCCGATGATTGATTCATCAATCAACAATTCTTTAGTGGGGCTTAAATACAAACCGCGCTGACAAATATCGATAAAATCTTCACGGTTATAAGCGATACCACCGCCACTGCCGCCCATAGTGAATGAAGGACGGATAATGACTGGAAAACCAAACTGTTTCTGAATTTCCAATGCTTCTTCAAGATTATGGGCAATCTCGGAAAGCGGCATATCCAGACCAATCTTGCGCATCGCAGCGCGGAACAAATCACGGTCTTCGGCTTTATTAATAGCTGCGCTGTCAGCGCCGATCATTTCGACGCCAAATTTTTCCAGCACGCCATGTTTTTCCAAATCCAACGCACAGTTCAGCGCAGTCTGACCACCCATGGTTGGCAAAATCGCATCCGGCCGCTCGACTTCAATGACCTTGCTGACCGCCTGCCAGGTAACCGGCTCGATATAGGTGGCGTCGGCCATATTTGGATCGGTCATGATGGTCGCGGGATTGGAGTTCACCAGAATGACCCGGTAACCTTCTTCGCGCAGTGCTTTACAAGCCTGCGCGCCCGAGTAATCGAATTCACAGGCCTGGCCGATAACAATCGGGCCGGCGCCAAGAATCAGAATGCTTTTAATATCTGTACGTTTAGCCATCGTGGGTTATTTACCTGTCGCTTGTTCGAGTAGGTCGATAAAGTGATCGAATAAAGGCGCAGCATCCTGCGGGCCGGGACTCGCCTCAGGATGCCCCTGAAAACTGAATGCCGGTTTAGTTTTGTGATGAATACCTTGCAAAGAGCCATCAAACAATGACCGGTGGGTGGTTTCCACATCATCAGGCAAGGTGCTTTCATCTACCGAAAAGCTGTGATTCTGACTGGTGATCATGACCAGACCCGCCAGCATTTCCTGCACCGGATGGTTGGCACCATGATGACCAAATTTCATTTTTTCGGTTTTCGCGCCGCAAGCTAATGCCAGCAATTGATGCCCCAGACAAATACCAAAAACCGGTATATTTTTGTCGAGGAAATGCTGTATCGCTTTAATGGCGTAATCACATGGCTCTGGATCGCCGGGACCGTTGGATAAGAAAATACCGTCCGGATTGAGCTTTTCGACTTCTTCGGGTGGCATTTCTGCTGGAACCACGGTCAGTTTGCAGCCACGCTCCACCAACATGCGCATGATGTTTTTCTTGATGCCGTAATCGTAAGCCACGACATGAAACCGTTGCTCAGCCTTGCGTGGCTGGCCATCCAACTGCCAGGTCGTCTCAGTCCACTCATAAGGCGTTTTGGTGCTGACTTCCTTGGCTAAATCCATGCCTTTCAAACCAGCAAAACCGCGCGCCGCTTCGATCGCCGCATTAACGTCAATATTGTCACCGGCAACGATGCAGCCTTTTTGGGCACCTTTTTCGCGCAGCAACCGGGTCAATTTACGGGTATCAATGCCCGCCAGACCGACGACATTATGTTGCTCAAGATATTTATCGAGCCCTGCCTCACCGCGCCAGCTGGACACCACCGGTGACAGTTCGCGAATAATCAAGCCGCTGCAATAAATGCCGTCAGATTCTTCGTCGTCTTTGTTGACGCCAACATTGCCGATATGCGGATAAGTCAGGGTGACAATTTGCCGGCAATAGGATGGGTCGGTCAGGATCTCCTGATAGCCGGTCATAGCGGTGTTAAACACTACTTCACCGACAGATTGCCCCACGGCCCCAATTGATTCGCCGTGAAAGACTGTGCCATCTTCTAGAGCTAATAGCGCCGCTGTACGCAAGGGGAACCTCCACCAGGTAAAAATACAGGGGGTGAACGTGACGCTCTCCCCGGACAAAATCTTTGCAATTTTAGCGCATATGCCCTTGGTGCGTCCACGGCAAAAACGATGACAACCGCCGCGGCCAACGGTAGTATGAAGCGCAGCTTAACCAGATGGCGAAACTTATGACCCGGCAGTTTTTTGATTTAGCAGCCTATCCACGGCAACGACCAAGGCGAATGCGCAAAGATGATTTTTCCCGGCGCTTGATGCGCGAGCATCAACTCAGCGTCGATGATCTGATTTATCCACTGTTTGTCGTGGAAGGTGAAAACCAACGTCAGTCAGTGCCATCAATGCCCGGCGTCGAACGGCTGAGTATTGATTTATTGCTTAAAGAAGCTGAAATCGCTGTGAAACTCGGTATACCGATGCTGGCATTATTTCCGGTAACACCACTCGATAAAAAATCGCTGGATGCAGCTGAAGCCTTTAATTCTGATGGATTGGCGCAGCGCGCCGTGCGCGCACTGAAATCTCAATTCCCGCAACTGGGCATCATGACCGATATCGCATTGGATCCTTTTACTACCCACGGTCAGGATGGTCTGATTGATGACAGTGGTTACATTATCAATGATCAAACCGTTGAGGTTTTGGTCAAACAAGCGCTTTCCCATGCCGAGGCCGGTGCAGATGTTGTAGCCCCCTCAGACATGATGGATGGCCGCATTGGCGCGATTCGTAGCGCCCTTGAGCAAGCGGGTTTTATCCATACCCGCATCATGGCTTATTCGGCTAAATATGCATCGAGTTTTTACGGCCCCTTCCGCGATGCCGTGGGCAGTGCCGGCAATCTTGGCGGCGGCAACAAATTCGGTTACCAGATGGACCCGGCCAATAGTGATGAAGCGCTGCATGAAGTAGCGCTTGATATACAAGAAGGCGCAGATATGGTCATGGTCAAACCGGGTATGCCTTATCTGGATGTGTTGTACCGGGTCAAACAAACTTTCCAAAAACCAACGTTTGTTTACCAGGTCAGCGGTGAATATGCGATGTTGCAAGCGGCGATTGCCAATGGCTGGCTGGGTGATGATGTGATTAACGAGAGTTTATTGGCTTTCAAGCGCGCTGGCGCTGATGGCATTTTGACTTATTTTGCCAAACAGGTGGCACAGACACTAAGAGGTGATCATGACTGATCAATATGCCGTGATTGGCCACCCGATAAGTCATAGTAAATCGCCGAAAATCCACCAGGCCTTTGCCAAACAAACCGGTCAGTCAATCGAATACCGAGCAATTGATATTTATCCTGATGATGTAGCCGGTCAGATTCAACAATTGCACGATGCCCTAAAATTGAAGGGCCTGAATGTCACAGTGCCGTATAAAGAAACCATGTGGTCATTAATTGATGATCTCAGTGAGCGTGCACAACGTGCGGGCGCAGTAAATACCGTGGTGATTAATCAAAATGGTCATTTGTTTGGTGATAATACCGATGGCATTGGCCTTTGCCGCGACTTACTGGATAACCATCAACTGCAAATCAGTGGCAAACGGATATTGTTACTAGGGGCCGGCGGCGCCTCCCGGGGTGTGATCGAGCCATTATTGGCACTTAACCCCGACAGTTTGTTTATTGCCAATCGCACCGCGCAAAAGGCTGTTGACTTGGCCCATGATTTTCGGGATCTGGGCACAATTAACGGCGGTGGCTGGCAAGATATTAATGGCCAGTTTGATTTATTAATTAATGCCTCGGCAGCAAGTTTACATGGCGAGGTGCCACCTATTTCACCGGACATCATCGCTGATGGTGCTGCCTGTTATGACTTGATGTATGGCGATAAAGATACCGCTTTTGTGCAGTGGGCCAAACAGCACCAGGTGCAGCAGGCATTTGACGGTCTCGGTATGCTGGTAGAGCAAGCGGCTGAAGCGTTTTTTGTATGGCGTAATGTCCGACCTGACAGTCAGGCGGTCATCGACATGCTCAGGCAGAAATCTGCCAAATAGAAAAGCCATCCCGGGGGATGGCTTTTCTAGTCGTTAGTTAAAGGTTAATTGCTTATTTACTATCCGGTCTCGCCTGATATTCGGCCATTTTCTGTTGTAGTTGCTGCTGTTGTTCTGTGGTCAGTACATTAAAAACAGCACTGTTCAACGCCGCTTTTTCAGCCATTTTGTCCGCATAGGCTGCACTGGACTCGGCAATCAGCCTGTCTAATTTGGCTTGATCGACGGACTCGGCATAACTCAATTGCTGCATTTCTTTTCGTGATTGCCAGCCAGCTTTCATTGCATCACGGTTATCCTGCCAGTAAGTATTTTTCAGATCTTTGATTTGCGTTTGTTGCGCATCGGTCAAATTCAGATCATCCAGCATTTTTTGGTGATAACCTGATTTTTTATAATGCTTTTTATGCTCGCACTCTGTTTTTTCGCCGTCTTTGACATGATCATGCGCCAGTAACGGGCCGGTCACAGCCAGTAAAGGTAACAGTGCCAGGGGCATTAAAATTTTACGCATTGCAGTTCTCCTGTGGTGACAAATTATCAGCCCACTACCGTTTACTTACGATGTAGCCCGACTTGGCAAACAGTATTCAACGAATCTCTGTAAATGGGCGTTTTATCGTGTAAATTCAGGTAAATAAGGCCAATATCAATTGGGCTTTAAACGACTTAACCTTATTATTAATTAAAATTTTTGCTGAGATCCTGCAATGAACCATGTGTTGATTATTGATGATGATGAAGTGCTCGCCGGTCTGTTTGAAGACTATTTGCGTGAAGAAAAATTTACCGTAACCACCTGTTTTACCGGCCAAACTGGTTTAGATCAAGCATTGACCGGTCAGTTTGATATCGTCATTCTCGATGTTATGTTGCCGGATATCAGCGGCACCCAAGTACTCAGTGCACTAAGAGCAGAAAGCAATGTACCGGTACTGATGTTTACCGCCAAAGGCGATGATGTTGATCGCATTCTTGGTCTTGAAAATGGTGCTGATGATTATGTCCCCAAGCCCTGCACCCCACGTGAACTGATTGCTCGTATTAAAGCGATCTTACGGCGTAGTGAAAACAGCGCTCAGCCACTGGAAGCACAGAGTCTGCAAAATGGCCCGCTGCAACTGTGGCCACAACAGCGTAAAGCCACCTGGTTTGATAAGCCATTGGAACTGACCAGCACCGAATTCAGCCTGCTGGAAACGCTGGCCCGTCATGCCGGACAGGTGGTAGACAAAAACACCTTGTCAGAAATTGCACTGGGCCGGCCCCTGGCCCGTTTTGATCGCAGTATTGATGTGCATATGAGCAGCATTCGCCACAAATTGGGGGCCCAGCAAGATGGTCATGCCTATATTCAGACGGTGCGCGGTAAGGGCTACCAGCTGATCAAATAAAGGATCGTTATGGGCCGCTTATTCTGGAAATTCTTTTTTGCCTTTTTACTTGCCTTACTAGTAGCCAGTTTGGCAGTTGGCAGCGCAATGTGGCTGCGGCAAAAACAATTTAACCAGCAGGTTGCCAATGCGCCGGTTCAACTTGGCCGGCAAGCAGCGTGGCTCGTATCTGATGCCGCCGATATCGCACAATATGGCGGTCGCCAGCCATTAATTGATTTTCTCAATGATCAGACGGCCATGGGTAACCCTGCAGTTTATGCGCTGGATAATGACAATCAGGAGCTACTTGAGCGCACGTTACCCGTAGATCAACGTCGTGCCATAAGGCAGTTATTTGATGATATTCCACAGCTGCGTTCTATCCGGCAAATTGATCTGTCCGACGGTGCTCAGGTTTTGCTATTTATTCCCCATCACGTGGTGCAGCCAGTAAAAGCTGCCGTGGTAAAAAACCCGAAACCACAGCCGGTATTGTTATTACTAACTATTGGCGTACTCAGTGGCTTATTGTTCAGCGCCCTGTTGGCCTGGTGGTTTACCCAGCCAATACGACATTTACGGCGCGGCTTTGCCGCCGTTGCAGCAGGCGATTTATCAACCCGGGTGAGCCCGGCCATGGGCCGCCGTAAAGATGAACTGGCAGAGCTTGGCCATAATTTTGATGCGATGACCACCAAGCTGGAACAACTGGTCAGTGCTCAGCGCAATCTATTACACGATGTTTCCCATGAATTACGCTCACCTTTGGCGCGAATGCAGGCGGCAATCGGCATTAGCCAGCAACAACCTGATAAAACTGCCGAAGTGCTGGCGCGTATCGAGCGCGAATCACAACGCATTGATTTGCTGATTGGCGATTTATTGAACTTATCGCGACTGGATACCCTGGCAGCGGACAACACCTTGCAGCAACACTTTGATTTATCGCCGCTATTGGAAGATTTATTAGAAGACGGGCGCTATGAAGCCACCGATAAACGCATCGAAATCCATGCTGAAATTGATTCGCAATTACCGATGATCGGTAAGCCCGAGCTGGTGCTTCGCGCCGTGGAAAATGTGCTGAGAAATGCCATTAAATTCACCCCTGAACAGGGCAATATAAATTTAACAGCGCATCGCATTGGCCAACTGATTGAAATCAGCGTCAGCGATAACGGTCCTGGGGTCACTGAAATTGAATTAACCAAGTTATTCCAGCCGTTTTTTAAAGGTGAGCATGCCAGACAACAAAACAGCAGCGGCCTTGGATTAACCATCGCCAAACGAGCCGTTGCAGCCCATCAGGGAGATATCGAAGCAAAACGCAATGAACTCGGCGGCCTGCAAATCCTTTTACATCTGCCAGTCAATAAAAATGCCGCAACAGCAAAAGCCAGTGCGGCATCCTGAACCTCAGATTTATTGGAAATAAATCAGTAAAAAACACCACAGGCTACACGTGCACCACCGCCACCGAGCGCCGCCGGATGATCACTGAAGTTGTCACCACCTGCATGGATCATTAGCGCGCGGCCCGGTAAATCGCCGTCTCTAAGACGTGGTGCCAGCACCGGGTGATTGGCATTGCCGTTTTCATCGACATATAAAGCCGGTAAATCACCAGCGTGGCCTTCGCCCCACGGCGTGCCATGCTTGCCAACATTGTAGGGATCATAATGACCACCCGCCGCTAAGGCCGGTACCATTTGACCATCTTTTTCGGCTGGCGAGCAATCATTGTTTTGATGTAAATGAAAGCCATGCAAGCCTGGCGTTAAGCCCTGCAAATCCGGCGAAAACACCAGACCATAAGCGGACTCAGTCACTGTCA
>Ga0307933_1001648_pt1 | contig 16828 bp, 14 predicted proteins | sample OrgLakmetageno88_FD_201811 | JGI IMG/M metagenome (GOLD analysis project Ga0307933, IMG submission 201811) | Saline water microbial communities from Organic Lake, Antarctica - #88 | ecosystem: Environmental > Aquatic > Non-marine Saline and Alkaline > Saline | place: Antarctica: Organic Lake...
CTTTTGGTCAAACCCGAGGCCCCCTTCTCCACAACTGCCTTTGCCAGCTACCTCGATGAGCACAAAATTGGCAATCGCATGCTCTTCGGCGGCAACCTCCTCCGCCAGCCAGCCTTTGTGCAACTGAAGAAAGATCGCCCAGACGCACTACGTGTCACGGGTGATATGCCAGGTGCGGATCGTATCATGAACGAAGCGATTTTTGTGGGGACCTATCCTGGGCTCACGCAAATTCAGCTCGATTATATGGTGCAGACGATTCGTCAGTTTGTGGCTGAAGCTAAATAATTCTTAATGAAAATATTTATCACTGGAGGATGTGGGTTTATCGGCTCGCACGTGTTAAAAGCATTGCTCGCTGCGGGGCATTCTGTGCGTGCGTTGAGACGCACTGGCTCGATGCCTAGAATTCCATTGGAGGTTGAACCGAAATGGATTGAAGGAGATTTATCTAACTTTTCGCAATCTGCCTTGGATGATTGTGATGTTTTTATTCATTTAGCTGCCGCAGGTGTTCATGATTTAAATGACTGGAATGCTTGTTTTGATGTAAATGTCACTCAAAGTATTCAGATTTGGCGGCAAGCAGTAGCAGCAGGTATTAAGCAGTTTATTATTACGGGTAGTTGTTTTGAGTATGGATTATCTGCTGAGCGGTATGAGAGAATACCTGTCGATGCGCCATTATTGCCGACGGCAGCTTATCATGCTTCAAAGGCAAGTGCGTCGATGGCCGCGATGGCTTTGTGTGTGGAGCATCGATTGAACCTGTCAATTCTTAGGCCATTTCACGTATATGGCGAAGGAGAAGCAGAGACACGATTTTGGCCTGCGCTTAGAAATGCCGCATTTTCTGGGAATGATTTCCTGATGACAAGAGGTGAGCAGGTTCGTGATTTTATCAATGTGGAAGACGTTGCTCGAAAGTATATTGAAGTAATGCTGAATCCTCCCGAGCCTAAAAAATGTCAAATTATGAATGTAGGATTGGGGTCTCCAATGTCGTTACATACTTTTGCTGATTGTTGGTGGGGGAAGTGGTCTGCCCGTGGTGCTTTAAAGATTGGTTCGGTTCCTTATCGCCCAGGAGAGGTGATGCGCTACGTCCCTGAAATCTAATTCTATTCTTCCACATTATATTTTTATTAAATGAGTAACAATAATAAGCCTGTTCTTTCAATTGTAATCCCAACTGTTAACCGGGCAACCTTGCTTGAAGTTACCTTGCGTATCGCCGTAAGTCTGATCCGAGATTCTGGTCAGTCGGTTGAGTTACTCGTTTGTGATAATGCGTCAGAAGACAATACTCGTGAAACAGTTGAAAAGGTGATAGCTGACTGTCCTGAAGTTAAATATATACACTTTAATGAACGCGTCAGTATTGACCATAGTTTTAAGCGTTCCGTTAATGCTAGCAGTGGGGAGTATGTGTGGGTTCTGGGGGATGATGATTTTCCGCTCGCGGGTTCTATTAGTCATTTTTTTAAAGCTATCGGCAATAACCCTGAGTGTCGTTTTTTTCATTTTGAGCGTTTGACCGCCGACCCGAAAATGAGCCAAGGAACTTTTTCCTTTACAGTAATAAACTTAGCAGATCAAAAAATGCTAGGTCGTGAGATGATTCAACGAGTTTTCTTTCGCCCTGGTTTTATTTCGAGTTTTTTGGCGCATCGATCGCTTTGGGAGGGCGAGTTTGATTTTGAGCCCTATGCAGGTTATGGCTTTATTGCTTGGATTTATTCACGCATTTTCAATGAAAAAGTCGTACTCATGGGTGAGCCCCTTGTAGTGCAGCGCATCAGTGCAACCCTTTGGAAGGGAGAGTGGCCTCGTTATCTGTTATTATCACAGCCTAGAATATTGAAGATGCTACCTTATGATGAGGCTGAATTTGCTAAATTGCTCAACCGCTGGCGTAGTGCTTATTCTAGGCCAAAGCAGTTTATATATAATGCTATCTTGGCTCGCAGTAATCTGTTTTCAAGTAAGCCGCAATGGAGTGAGGTCTTGCAGTATCAAAGTGCCACTAATCGTATGATCAGCTGTTTTTCGAAAATGCTGCCTGCGTCGCTAGCTGCTTACATTGTAAAATCTTATCTAAGTAAGAAACATGGTAAGTAGATGTCAGCTGAATGTGGGTTTAGGATTGGCTGTTACTTTAGTTTTAACAATTAGGTAATAGTGATTTCTAGACCGCTCACCCCCTTCAGTTTCTCACAACTAGAGGGGTGAGGTAAAACAAACATGATAAATTGGACCCCATTATTCTCCCGACCCCACTCTTCTACCCCCAAGTATATTACTCGGCCACTGCGGCGCAGTCGTTACTCTAAATGACACCTCGAACCATTACATACATTTTAGTATGTGCGTTCACCTTGATCGTTCAGGGCGGCGTTGCGTCTAGACTTGACGCGTCGACGCGTCGTGTCCTTTTCATTGGTAATAGTTTAACCCACCGAATCCGGGAGGCCGACTTACCAGTCGTAGTCCCTAGTGCCAGCGTCACGATTGATCCACATTTTCATACGAACTGTGGGCAAAGCCTCGCGAATACTCTGGAAAATCCTAGTGTGACTTGCGGGGCGCTGAAGGCTCCCTACGCGGATGGTAGTGTTTATGACGCGTTGAGCGGAGAACCGTGGACGGCGATGGTCTTTCAGCCCTTTTCGGGCACTGCCCACTCAGAGCTGGAGGCGATCAAGACCATGATCGACATTCATCGGTGCGCCTATCCTGAAAATCGCCCTGAAATCTATCTGTATGCCACATGGCCGAGGCGGCCCGAGGCGACTGTGGATGGTTTTCGTTCGATATGGCAGCAGGATAGCTTCTCTCCTACGGACGTTTTTTCACGCGACCGCAAGGGCTTGCAATGGATTTATCATCGCTTGAAGACCGACTATCCAGATTGGGAAATCAATTATATCGGTGTGGGCGATATGCTGGCGGAAATGGAGCGCCGGATGGAAGCGGGCGCTTTGCCGACTCTGGGCAATATTCGCACTATTTTCGCCGATGATATACATCATCACAATGTTGGCCATTGGATTGCAGCTCAGTCTTTGGTGAGTGCTATTCTTGACGTCGACCCGGACCAATTTAATGATGCACATCATTGGTATAACAATCCGGATAGTAGCTATGGCCTGCGAGTCTTAGACCTTCCCGCAGTTGAGCGTGATGTCATCAAGTCTGTGATTCGCACTGTGCTAGATCTGGACACAGAGGAGCGCTTGCTAGCCATCAAACCTCAAATCTCAATGGATGGCAGTGAATTTGAGGTTCATCTGGAAATTCCGTATGACCGTAATCTGACCGTTGAGAAATCAACGGATTTAGCATCCTGGCAGGTCATCGATCAAGTCACGGGCTCAGGTGAAGCTGGGTTATTGGCCTATTCGTTATCGGAGCCATCTGCATTCTTTCGTGCGACTGTCCCGGATGAGAATGAGGCACGCTATTTCCAGCCGGTCGAAGTAAAGGCCCCCGAATTACGTTGTGAGTTCACACCGGCCGATTTGAATCATATCATCATTGCAGGTCAGAGTAATGCCGTCGGTTATAATGCGGTTCACGGCGATCCGATTACGACGACTCAACCTTATGAAAATCTGATGTTTGGCCCATTACTGATGTGGAAATATTATGGGACATCAGACGAGGCATTTTCTTCTTCTGATGCCTCAATTCTGGATTATAACCTTTGGATTGGTAGCGGTCTACGTGCTCCCACTGATATGGATATTACGGTCAAGGTCAACGGCAGCCCAGTCTTTTGGGGACCCGGGGGCCAGACGACCACTACTTGGCAGTATGAACGGTATCGCCAGGCGCTCAAGGGCGTTGGATTTCAACCTCTTTATGAGAGCTTGGAACAGGATCAACATTCAGAATCGTTTGCTTCGACGGTCTGTAATGCACTGACACGACGCACGGGAGCGCGCTTTTTCGGGAGCATTTCGGGTATCGGGGGTGCGCAGCTCTATATGCTGGATGCACGGAAACGTTCTGCACCGGAGGGCTATCCATACCGTAATACGGTGGATCTTTCGACTTTTTCACCTGAGCTGAAGGGATATTATGCCACTGGTCCCTTTGCGCAGACACTCGCACAGGTTGAGCGCGCACAAGAAGTGGCTGAGGAGCAAGGACTGAGCTACAAAGTGGCAGCAATTGTTTGGGTTCAAGGCGAGTCGGATAATTCAAATACGAATTATGCGAACTCTTTTTCCACGATGGTGAATGATTACAATACTTGTATTAAGGCGATTACAGGGCAGGTAGATGATGTCTTTTTCTTTAGCGATTCGATTACTTATAATTATAGTTTCGCAGGAAAGTCTGAAATCTTGCCGGTAGACACTCAGTTGCAGCTTGCACACGAAGATTTAGGCACGATTTCAAACGAAGGACGCGTCTATAGTATCGGTCCTCGCTACCCTTACCATCCCGCCACGCACTATGCCCCGCAGAGTGTGGTGGCTAAGGGCGAAGTGATCGCAGAAGTGATCGAGCGTGTGCTCTTTCGCCGCCGGCCGTGGGAACCCGTTTCACTGAAAAGCACGACGATTCATCGTTCGAATGCAATCGATTGCCAGTTCAATGTCCCAGTTCCCCCGTTGCAGTGGGGCATCACTGAATCGAACAGCACAGGACAAATTCTGAATGATTCATTTTCTTTGAACTATGGCTTCGAAGTGAAAAATGCAGCAGGTGTAAACATTCTGACTGAAGTCTCACTCATTTCCCCTAGCAAAGTCCGCCTGCAATGCAGCGAAAGTCCAATCGGTGGCACGCTTGCCTATGGTAATCGAGTGCTCAGTTCGGGCAGTTATCTCCGTGGCAATCTGTGTGACAGTCATGAATATTCGAGTCTTGTTTTGGATGATGAAGGAGACTCTTACGACACGCGAAATTGGGGTATGCCGTTTACTTCGCACTTGTAAGGTGTATCGAGCTGTAAAGGCTTCAAGCGATCCAGTATGATTGTGCGGGTTGCTATGACTAGTATAAATGTAGGATTCATACATCTAAAGAGATTTCTAACGATTGAAATAATATGGAAGAGAAGCGTCAACATTACCGCCAATTAGATGGTTTAAGAGGCATCGCTATTTTTGCGGTGTTTCTGTCTCATTTTTTAGTCCCGCATCCGAGTGACTGGTATTACTTCGCATTCGGTTCCTTTGGGGTGCGTTTGTTTTTTGTGCTTTCCGGTTTTCTGATTACGGGGATTCTGTTGAGAGCGAAAGATTTAGTCGAAGGGGGGCAGTCTGTATCATATACTCTAAAAGCTTTTTACTTTCGAAGGACGCTTCGCATCTTTTGTGTCTACTATGCGTGGTTGGCTTTTTCGGCACTGTTTATCTATAACTCGCCGCGTCTGTTATGGGATTTTCTCTATCTCTCAAACTTTTATGATATGCTCTATTTGGGAGGTATGGGGAATCAATATTGGAGCTTAGCTGTAGAGGAGCAGTTCTATTTGGTCTGGCCGATCCTAATTCTCTTCTGCCGTAAGAAATATCTACCACACCTATTAATCGGGATAGTCTTGGGGGTTATGTTGATTCGACTCTATTTGGCTTCAGCTGGTGCTGAGTATTTACTAATCAAGAAGTTTCCAGTTTTCTGTATGGATGCATTGGCCCTTGGTTCACTAGTTGCTTTGATGGTGCAGGATGAATATAAGGAAATGTTCACATTGCACAAAGCGCGAATTGTGAGAGGCACTTTAATTAGTGGAGTATGCTTAATCGTGATCGCGATGATTGGTCTCCGTGTCCACGGGGTAAAAGAATTTATTTATACTGGATTTCTCCATGCGGGTCTTGCGCTCTTTTCTGTCAGTATTCTGATCCCCGCACTTTCTGGCTATCGCGGTTGGCTAGGCCAATTATTATCTTGGAGACCTCTTTGTTATTTAGGGGTGATATCATATGGGTGCTATTTATTTCATTTGACCGTTCAGTCCGCACTTATGGGTTTCCCATATTTTCAGAGGCCTCAGGTGTTATTGGAACTGTGATCGTTTTTTGTGTGAAAGTTCTTGGGACTGTCGCCGTTGCGACAGCCTCTTGGTTTTTATTTGAGAGCCCGATTAATACTTTAAAGAACTGGTTCCCTATGAATGAGGGGCGAGTTGTGGATTCAAGGTTACGTGTGAAGAAGCAGTGTCGTAGGCTCACGGCGCGAATTTGGACTAAGTGAAAGATGTCGACTCTAGTTGTTTGGTGATTCGAAAATACCTATGTCTTTTAATTTAATGCAACAAGTGCGTCAGCGTCTAACTGCTCAAGCTAAGTCTAACTTATGTAATAGCATTTGGGGAGGGATCGATTTCACGGTGACGACGTTATCGGTTTTTCTATTGATTCCCGTTTTGTTGAAAACGGTAGGGCAGGAAATGTTCGGAGTGATGGTGATCGTGAATACCTTAATGGGATTTTCCGGGGTATTTGGTTTTGGACTTGGGCAGGCGACGCTTAAATACGTCGCAGATTATCGAGCGAGTGATAATTGGGCATCAATTGCAGAGGTGATCCGCACGACGCTTTGGGTGTATTGCATTACAGGGTTGTTCGCTTGTTTGTTGATTTTTTATGCTTCGGGTTGGCTTGCTGAAAGCGTCTTTCGTGTTTCGAGCAATGAGCTGGATGATGCGATTTCATCGATACGTATGGGGGGCTTCGGCTTTCTAGGATTTTTGATTTTCGGCGTGGCTGAAAATGCTTTTAAGGGCTTTGAGCAATTTAAGCGGCCTGTTGTGGTTCGTTCGATCGTTCGAACCTTGACGCTAGGTGGGCAAATCGCACTTGCAGTTGCAGGTATGAGCTTATCTTGGCTAGTTGCTCTCCAAGTTGGATTATATTTTATAGGTGCCTTAGTGCTATTCATCTGCTTAAGGCGTGAGTTAGTGCCGAACCTAAATTTTTACCCGTGGATATCAATCGCGACTTTAAAGAATGTATTCTCTTATGGTGTGTATACTTATTTATCCGGTGTATTTGGTATGATTCGGCAGAATGGAGATACACTGTTGGTAGGTGCTATTTTAGGGCCTTCGGCCTTGGCCATTTATACGATACCTATTCGACTATTATCACAGGTGCATGCGCTTTTATCGCGCGCATACGGATACCTGTTCCCCTACGTTGCAAAGCTATATGCTCAAGGTGATACAGCAGGGCTAGAGCGAACGTATGATCGGAGCACATTTCAAATTGCTACAATTTCGGTTGGTATAATTACGCCGATTGCAATTTTTGCCTATGAAATTTTACAACTTTGGTTGGGCGCTGAAGTCGCTTCCGAGGCAGGAGGTGTCGCTCAGGTGATGGCACTTCGCTTCGCAATTTTTCCACTTAGTATTGTGAATTCTTATTTCCTAATGGGATCGGGGAAGGTGCAGGTCATGGCAGGGGTAACAGCAGTGAATGCAGTATTAAGTTTAACTGTAATTGGTGTGTGTGCCTATTACTTCGGTATCTGGGGGGCAGCCTTGGGACAATTGAGTGTATTTGTGCCAGTATTTATTAACCGATGTCTGATTGAGAAGCAGTTGTTCGATGTGCAAATTTTTATGCGCATCTTTGTGCCTCCGATGTTGTTGGTCATGCCACTGCTCTTTTGTCTTTCGATGGAACTCGTGGACGTTTCATCTCTGAGTGTTTTATACGCTAGTCTATACGCGATAGTGCTCGCAATTTGTTCAGCTTTCTTTGTTCTATTTTCTTTGCTGTCATTGCGTCGACTTAAACCGTCAAGTGTCGCGTCAGCCTAGTATTTGTGTGATCGTATAGGATGGAGTATTCATTTAAATCAGAAGACTTAGAATCTCGGACTGCCGCTGAGATTCTTTATTGGGCTGCAAAAACGTTTGGTTCTAAGCTCGCGTTGACGTCTTCATTTCAAACACAGAGTTTGCCTCTCTTACACCTTGTTAGTAAGATATGCCCGAATGTCCCTGTCTTTTTCCTTGATACAGGATTTCATTTTAAGGAGACGATCGAGTTTCGTAATCAGTTAAAACGTGAATTGGGCATCAATATCGTCACTCTGCTACCGCTATGTGGGCACGAAGATTTTATTGAGAATCATGGCGAGTTACATCAGACGAATCAGAATATGTGTTGCTACATGAACAAGGTTGAGCCGTTACAGCGTGCTCTGGCTGGTTATGATGCTTGGATCAGCGGGGTTCGACGCGATCAAACAGAGGCTCGGAAGAATACGCCTGTGATTGCAATGCAGAATAACGGGTTATATAAAGTCTGCCCTATGGTTCGTTGGACACAAGATGATGTGACTCATTATATTAAACGCTTCGGGTTGCCTGAGCACCCCTTATCAACTCAGGGGTATCGTAGTATCGGCTGCGCTCCCTGCACAAAGCCAACCCTGGTTGGGCAAGATCCGCGAGTTGGACGCTGGGTTGGTTCTGAGAAAACGGAATGCGGGCTTCATTTTAACCCAACGACTGGAGCGGCCGTTAGAATAAATTCGCAAAGTAGTGACTGAGATAAAAAAACATTATGAAGATACTGATTGTAGGCATTGATGGTGGCGACTTAGATTTGATCAATGGGATGGATATGCCCTTTCTTCAGTCTCTAATCGCTGATGGTAAACAGCGAACGTTGACGGAGGATATCATGAGCCGTGGTTGGGCTGAAATTTTGACTGGTCAGCATGGTGCTCATACACGAGCATTTTATATAAGGCCGAAGTTGGATGATTCGTATCAGTTTACGACGAGTTTCGGAGTTAAGGACATTACATCTAATGATGAGGTTCTTCCGATTTGGGATTTGGCCGCTAACGCGGGAAAGAAGGTGGGTATTATGAACGTTCCCACAACTGGGCCTGCTCCTAATGTTAATGGTTTCCTTGTCGCAGGTGGCGGAGGAGGGGTTGATAAAGTTGATGGATTGTCAGAGTCCTTATTTAAACCTAGTAGTGCACGACAGATCCTTGAGCAGAACGATTATGTCGTGGATTTACGTCTCACTAGTGAAGGGATTAAGTCGATGGATGAGTTGGTAGATCGATTAAATAGCATCGTGAGAAATAGAGCCAAGTCTTACATCAAGCTGGTTGAGGAATATAAAACAGAAGTCGGGTTCCTATGTTTTCGGGTTTCCACAGTGCTTCAATATCTCGGAATGAGTGAGATCCAGGCGATTATTAGCATGCGCTCAATGCCAGAGTTGGCGTCCAGTGATTCAAATCTCGATCCTAAATACTCAAAGGTTCAAGAGCGGATTATTGAGCACTTTCGAATTCTCGATGAGGCGATAAAATCCGTCTTTGTCGCACTGAGTCCAGAGAATCATATCATTACTTCGGATCATGGCGCTGTCCCATATTTACATCATATAAACGTAGATGCATTTTTGGAGGAGACTGGTTATCAAATTCGTCCAAAGAACTCAATTTCCCTGAGAGGTTTGATTCGAAAATGGATAGTATCTAGACTCTCACCGTCCTTGAAGGCCAAGATGGTCGCAAAAGCACCCTCTTCAGTGAAGAACATGGGGGTTCGTTTTGATCCTAAGAAGACTAAAGCGTTTTCAAATTATTATATGGCTGGGGTTTATGTTAATGATACTCGCCGCTTTGGTGGCATTGTTGCAGAAGGTGAAGAATTAGAAGCGCTAGTTGACGAGATTTGCGAACGAATCAATGACCACCCTGTTTCTCAAGAGTATGGTATACGTGGTGTGCCGTATCGTCGAGACTACTCAGGTGCTAAGTATCATGATTTTATGCCTGATATTCGTCTGGAGAGGCCTGATACAACCTTTGCAGTGAATCATGGCCCTTATGTTTCGATGAATGAACGTTACGGCCCCATCTCAGAAGATTTATCGAATGCAACTGATATGCATACTGGGCAGAAGGGGCGCCACCCTTTGTTTGTTTTTAACGAAGGTTTAGCTGGTTATGACGATTCTAAACTTACTGATTTGACCGCAGTTTATGGAATGCTCAGTCAATACCTGAAAGCAGGTAAGTAATCGTAATCGGGATTAGGTGAAATTCGTGATGATCCAGTTAAAAGAATGAAAGTCGGCATATTAACATTCCATGATGTCTTTAATCCTGGGGCTTTTTTACAGGCTTTGGGGACACAGACACTTGTTCAGTCCATGGGGCACGATGCTTATATCATCGACTATACGGCCCCTCGGCATCGCTTTAGCGTGCTGAAGTATTTGAAAGGGTGGAATTGGCGCGTGCTTTATCGATTCCCGCTACTGATCAATATGATATTGAAAGAGCGTGCGTTTGAGTCGGCGCGCAAGCAGCTCTTGAATCGAACACGCTTTTTTGAACAGCGATCCGATTTAGCGAATGAATCGTTTGATTTGGTTTTGATCGGTGCCGACGTGGTCTGGAACTTTAAGCATGCCTATCTCGGTCGAGATCCAGTTTATTTTGGAGATCAATTGAATCGGAAATGCTTATTGTCTTTCGCCGCTAGTTTTGGCGATTGCTCGCTAAAAGATGAAATTCCAGAGTATGTCCGTGAGGGCTTAAAGGAGTTTGATGGCTACTCCGTTCGAGATGCCAATACGGCTGATATCGTAGAAGCATGTGTGGGGCAGCGACCGTTGCAAATTTGCGATCCCGCATTTCATCTGGATTTGGAGGCAATCATGCCACCAACTGTTTCAGCTGAACCTTACATCTTAGTCTACTTAAGAAATGGTGCATTCAGCGGCGCTTTAACAGATGCAGTGCTTCGATTTGCTAAGCGAAAGGGTCTGAAAATCATTGCGACCTACTACACGCATTCCTGGGCAGATAAAAATCATTCAATGCTGGAGCCACAAGATTGGCTGAGGTTGATTCGTGATGCTGCGTATGTGGTGACCAATACATTTCACGGCTCGGTCTTTTCGATTTTATTAGAGAAGCGTTTCGTGGTTGATTATAATGAAGGCATTCGATTGAAGACTGAAGGAATGATGCGTGCGATGAAATTGGAGGGTCAAGTGCTTGAGGGGGCAGATGAATTATCCGAAAAATTGGAAGGTGAGATCGATTATGGTGCAGCTCGTGAGTTCCGGGCCCAGGAGGTTACGAAGGCACGTGCATTTGTGATCGATAAGATTCATCGTCATCAACTATCATAATGCGAGTCGTTCACGTAAATCTATCTGATCGTTCTGGAGGTGCTGCGATTGCTTGCCAGCGGCTACACGAAGAGCTTGTCCGCTTCGGTGTGGACTCTCAGTTGCTCGTCTATGTGAAGGTTGGAGAAGAGGACTCTCGTGTTCATGAAATTGCGACAGGAGGAGAGTATCAGATTCGCAGAGTTCAGGCTAAACTCAGTAATTATCTGTCACGGTTACAACGGGATCCGTCTTCGTTTCACAGTTCGACCAATCTATTTTCGAATAATTTAATTCAACGGATTGAAGCGTTGAAGCCTGATCTGGTGCATTTGCACTGGGTCGGTGGTAACATTCTCCAAATCTCTGATTTAGGGAGAATTAAATACCCATTGGTTTGGACCCATCATGACATGTGGCCTTTTTGTGGTTCTGAGCATTATAGTTACAGTCAACGCTGGCTCGAAGGCTATAGTTCTTCGAATCGCGATGCGTCTGCGTCCGGCCTCGACTTAGATCGTTGGACTTGGGAGCGTAAGAAGAGCGATTGGGCTGGGGTGTCCATCAATCATGTCGGGCCGTCACGCTGGATGAAAGATTGCGCAGCTAGCTCCGCACTTTGGAAGGATTCTACTGGCAGTCGATTCTCAGTGATTGCAAATGGTCTAGATACAGACGTTTTTAGGCCTAATGATACACATGAGTCACGTCTTCTCTTTGGAATTAGTGAAGAGTTACCAGTGCTATTATTTGGTGCACACTCAGTTGAGTCTTCGATCAAAGGAGGAGATTTGTTAAAGAAAGTAACTGAGGAACTCTCCGAGCGCGGTATGCAGTTTCAAATTGTAACGTTTGGTCGTGGGAATTTTGATGCTCCGATTGGTGTTCCATATTTGAATGTTGGAGTGGTGTATGATTGTGAAATATTGGCGAAGCTTTATAGCTGCGCAGACGTAATGCTAGTTCCGTCGCGACTGGAGGCGTTCGGCCAAACTGCAAGTGAAGCGATGGCTTGCGGCGTTCCGGTTAGTGCTTTTGATACTTCAGGGTTACGCGACATTGTGGATCATCAAGTAAATGGCTACCTTGCGGAATGTTTTGATATTGCTGATTTCGCAAATGGAGTTCAATGGTGTCTCGCTAATGTGCCTAAGGACTGTGCAGATCGCATTCGAGAAAAACCTCTAGCGGTATTTCAAGTGGATCAATGCGCTAGCCAGTATCACTCTTTATACGAGCAGATTTTGAATAATAATGGGATTTCTAGATAAAAAGTTTTCGTTTGGGCTATGCCTGTTAGTTTTTTGTGTGGGAGCGCTCAGTAAGTTTGACGTGACGCTCATTGCGCGTGTGCCTCTGGGAGAAGTGCTGGCCTTCGGGGCGATTCCGATGCTTCTAAATAAAGGTCGATTCGGGAAGATCTCTAATCGATTGGCGCCAGTTTTTTGGGTGCTGCTGATTTGGACTGTGGGTATCATTCTTTCAGATGTGTTTAATGAATTTTACTTTCTTCGCTTTATTCGTGCTTTCATGAAGCCGCTGTTTTGCGCCTTTTGGATGCTATTTTTTATTGGTGTAATTTTGCGTGATTTCCGTGCACTGATTTTTTACCCACTTGGTCTAGTGTTGGCGAATGTGCAGAATTATTTAGCTCCAAGAGCCTTTAGCGCAGAATATATCCAGGCGGGTGGTTATGAGGCAGTGGCTTATGGTGTCACGCCTGTCGTTACGAGTTTATGTTTGGCATTTGCAGTTCTGATGTATCGGAAAGGCCGACTTTGGGGGGTAGTTGCCTTTCTAGCCAATGCCACAGTGTTGCTGGCAATTGGTGCACCACGTAGTGCTGCTGCACTGATGATTCTGAATGCGGGCATTATCTTTTATATTTGGTGGACGCGCTCAACGGGCCGTCGTTCATTTCATCTCACGAAAGGGAGACTCTTTACATTAGGGGCACTCGGTGTGATCGGTGGTTTATCGATTTATTATGCCTACATATATGCTGCGGGTGCAGGATTGCTTGGTGAGGCGCAGTATGCGAAGCTAGTTGTCCAGCAAAATACGATATTTGGGAGCAGTCCGCTTGGCCTTGTTTTGGGGGGGCGCACGTATGTGTTCGCCGCGATTTTAGCCATCATTGATCAGCCATTGTTGGGGTATGGCTCATGGACTGGGTGGACGATGTCAGATTATTATTTTGAGGCAGTTTCAATGGTGGGAACAAATGCTGCTGATTTGCAAAGGCTGGCTGACTCGGGTGGTGGTGGCATGGCGGGGCACTCCGTCTTATTTCAAGGTTGGTTGGAGAATGGTATTCTGTGCGCGATTGCAATCTGTGTGATTGCGTATTGGATCGTTCGTGAATTCCTACTGATGATTCAGAGGGATAATCGCATCACGCCTTGGGTCGTGGTTTTAACGACTTCGTTCGCATGGTCATTTTTATTTTCACCGTTTGGTGTGGGGACGCGAATGGCTATCGGCCTGTTTTTAGCCTTTCATGTAATTCGTTTTCATGAACAAACGACCGAAGAGCCAAGGAGGCGAGTATGAGCCATGTAACCGATCAAGGTGGGGTGAATCGCTCTAGGAGTTTTGTTAATCGTTTAAAAAAATTTGGCCTGTTCAGATCCATTTACTTAGTTTTATATTATGGCTTCGCCACGCATTTACCGGCTACAGATGCCCCCTTGGGAGGCATCTCTCAAAGACTTCGTAATGCGTTGGCTCAGCGCTTGATCTCTAACTTTGGACGATCTGTGCGTGTGAATCCTAAAGCTAATTTCGGATCGGGCCATCGTATTGAAGTCGGTAATAATTGCAATCTATCGACCGGACTGATGGTGATTGGAGATTTGAAGTTAGGCAATGATGTGATGATGGGCCCCGAAGTGGTTTTCATCTCTTACAATCATGAGGTCAGTGATTTAACTGTGCCAATGCGGGCTCAAGGTGCGACGGAGTCAAAGCCTGTTCAAGTGGGCGATGATGTTTGGATCGGAATGCGCGCGATGATTATGCCTGGTGTGACCATTGGCTCTCATGCGATTGTCGCCGCTGGAAGTATCGTAACGAAGGATGTTCCAGAATGGGGGATCGTCGGAGGGAATCCCGCGAAGCTGATCAAATATCGAAAAGAAAGATGAGTGATTTTATATTAACCGTGGTCGTTCCTTCTTATAATAGTGAAGTCTATATCGAGGAATGCTTGAAGTCGATTGTGAGAGAAGCAGAAGACACTGTGGAATTCATTTTGGTTGATGGCGCTAGCCGGGATCAAACTATGGCGATTGTTGGAAAGTATGCGCACTTGTTTTCGCATGTTATATCTGAACCAGATAAGGGACAAAGCGATGCCTTTAATAAGGGCTTCAAGCTGGCCAGAGGGAAATACCTGACTTGGCTGAATTCGGACGATGTGCTGTGCCCTGGTGTGGTGAAGCAAACTGTCAAGAAGTTGTCGGTTTCAAACAAGGACTGGTTGGTCGCCAATTCCGTCTATTTGGACGAAGCAGGCTGTGTGACACGGTGTTGTCGGTCAGGTGGTTTTGAGCATTTTGCGGTGAAGCAGGGATTATTGAATGTATTTGGCCCCAGCACCTTCTTCTCAAAAAAGCTGTTTGAGGAGCTGGGGGATTTGGCGGAGAATTATCACTTCTGTATGGATACTGAGTATTGGTGGCGCATCGTGGCTTCGGGGCGCACTTATGAGCGAATCAATACGTATTTTTGGGGATTGCGCCTTCACTCTGCAGCGAAAACGGCGAATGTATTGCTAGTCAATGAATGCCCTCCAGCAATGGTGGAAGAGCGTCAGAAAATTGCGTCGAAATACTATCCATCCGTATCGCCTCAAAAGAAATGCAAAGCTGTGCGTTGCGCTAGGCTTTGGCGTATTCTGAACACATCGTATATCCGATCCGTATGGGATACTCTGAGATTTAAGGGCAAGAGCGTTGAGTTGTTAAAATCGTATCTTTGATCGTTAGAAGCGTAGCATTTCCATTTTTTAAAATCAGTATTGATGATTAATATAATACATTGTGTGCCTTCCCTCGGTGAAAGTGGAGGTGGACCGCCTCGTTCTGTAAGTCAGTTGTGTAATGCGTTGTGCCAACAGGGGCGATCGATTGGAATAGTCACCGCTGTCGATCCGGATGATCCCATCGTTCCTTTGGACACAGGAATCCAGCTAACTAAGCTAGAGGGGCGAGGCGCATCTTTCGTGGATCGCTTGCGTGCTGCTGATTTCGGAACTGCGCTCGATGGTGTAAATCGGACGACTCCGATTTCAATCATTCACCAACATGGGATCTGGCTGCGCTCCTCGCATGCGGTGACGTCTTTTGCGCATGCGAATGATCTGCCTCTTGTAGTCGCGCCAAGAGGCATGTTGGAACCTTGGGCGATCAATAATAGTAGGTGGAAGAAGAAGCTGGCTTGGGCACTCTATCAAAAACGTGACCTTAAGCGTGCAACTGCCTTCCATGCTACTGCGCATTCTGAAGCAGAGAGTATTCGTGATCTCGGTTTCAAGCAGCCGATAGCTGTCATCCCCAATGGGGTGGAGTTGCCGGATTTGCCTTCGGCAACTGAGTGTGAAGGTGGCAAAGTGGGAAAGTTGGAAGGTGGAGTTAAGACGGCTTTATTTTTGTCCCGTATCAATCCGAAGAAGGGGTTGCCGATGCTGTTGGATGCTTGGAAGAAGCTTGCGCCTGAGGGCTGGCGTCTGGTTCTTGCGGGCAATGACGACAGCAATCATCTGCCGGTGCTTGAGCGCAAGATCGCAGAACTGGGACTTTCGGATCAAGTAGAACTCGTCGGGGCTTTGTTTGGGGACGATAAAGAACAAGCGTATTTGAATGCTGACCTGTTTGTGCTCCCGTCGTATTCAGAAAATTTCGGGATCGTGGTCACTGAAGCTTTAGGCTATCAGGTGCCAGTACTCACCACGACTGGTTGTCCTTGGCAGGAGCTAGAGACTGAGCGTTGTGGTTGGTGGGTGGAGCCTACCCCTGACGGAATTGAAGCAGGTCTCAAATCCGCGCTGGAGAGGTCCGATGCCGAACGCCGGGAGATGGGGGTACGCGGCCGTGAGTTAGTCGAACAGAAATATCTCTGGCCAGCGATTGCATCTAATATGTCCGAGTTTTATCAGTGGCTACTTGAAGGCGGCGATAAGCCTGATTTTGTTATCTGATTGCGGATGGCGGATGGCGGATGGATGATGGCAGATGGATGATGGTTTTATGAAGGAGACTAAATTACTTGATTTTGAAGAGATGGAAGTCTGGCAGAATGCGCAGGACCTCGCAGTAGATGTTTATACTGACTTTTCGAATTGCCGCGATTTTTCGTTTGTTGACCAGATAAAGCGAGCTGCTGTTTCGATCTCGAATAACATTGCCGAGGGGGCGGAACGCACGACTTCAGTCGAATTCGCTCGTTTCCTAGACGAAGTGCGAGTAGCACGTAGATGGTGAAATTATCAATATTTTGCCCCGAAGGGGTGAGTGTGCGGGTGCCCATTGGGCAGCTAAGCGAACATATTGCGAAAGGTTCCACTGGAGAGGTGAGTAGTATGTATCGCTTAGCTGAACGCCTGAAGTTTATCGACGAGGCGTCAAGTATCCATCGATGCGGCCAATGCAAAAGCATTGGCTCGGAGAGTGTCGCTGCGCTCGGAACTCGTCAATTGGGCGGTT
>Ga0307933_1001662_pt1 | contig 16721 bp, 15 predicted proteins | sample OrgLakmetageno88_FD_201811 | JGI IMG/M metagenome (GOLD analysis project Ga0307933, IMG submission 201811) | Saline water microbial communities from Organic Lake, Antarctica - #88 | ecosystem: Environmental > Aquatic > Non-marine Saline and Alkaline > Saline | place: Antarctica: Organic Lake...
CAGGGAGGTGTAGCATTGCAGAAGCACGCAGGCCGGTGCCGAGATTCGTGGGACAGGTTGTAAGGTAGCCGAGCTTCGGATCGAAAGCGTAGTCGAGTTTGCTTTCCAATTCCGTATCAAGCTCATTGAGTGCCTCGTAAGCTTCTGCGAGCTTGAGGCCGGGTCGGATGGATTGCATCCTCAGGTGGTCCTCTTCGTTGAGCATGATTGAGAAACTCTGGCGTCTTTCAATTACAGCCCCAGAGCCATCCGTGCGTGCCGCATGCTCTCTGGAAATTAAATGACGTTCCACAAGAACCTGCTTCTGAACTGATGTAAGTTCGCTTAGCTCACGAGAAAAAGCATCTTTCATCGGCGAAAGCTCTTCGACAGCAGGACGAAGGATTTTCAGTGCCTCCGCGCGCTCGCTTTTCCGTGCCCAGCCTGGAAACGAAAAGCCGCGTAGGTTTCTAGCCAAGCGGATTCGTGAAGTGATCACAGCTCCTTGTTCCTCCTGCTTACCGACCATCCAGTTCGCCGGATGCTTTATCAATGTGGAGAAACGCATCATTTACCCACCTCCGTATCCTCAAGCGCCTTCAATTCGTCACGAAGACTTGCGGCTTCTTCGTAGCTTTCGGATGCGATCGCATCTGCCAACTTTTGATTTAGTTCCTCCATTTTCTGCCGACGAAAGTGTGACTCGATCAGCCCCTCCGGCACCTTGCCAACGTGGTCGGAGCTCTTATGCATACCGCGTAGTAAGGGTGTGAGTTCGGCCTCAAACGTTTTATAGCAATTTGCACAGCCAAAGCGTCTGACTTTCTGGAAGTCATCGATTGAGAAACCACATTCAGAACAAACTTTTCCACCGGAAGAAGAACCTCTCTGATCTGATGCTTTTGAAGTTGGACTAAGGCTCTCTGCGGATTTCTCGAAATTTCCCGTCAACATGTCAGCCAGAGAAAAGCCTGTTGGATCGGTGACTCCACGCTCATTGGCACAGTCCTCACAAAGGCAGACTTTTTTCATCTTTCCGTCCGTCAGCTGTGTCAAAAACACAGTGGCTTTTTTGTCGCAATAGTCACATTTCATTCAATAAATCTTCTAACACATCATGCAAACGGCGTCCCAGTGCTCATCGCCAGTTCATGGAACTCAGCGAGAAACTTCTTGGTGATCTCACCAGGCTTGCCGTCACCGATTTCACGCCTGTCCAGCGAAACCACGGGAATTACTTCCGCCGCAGTTCCGGTGAGGAAACATTCATCAGCAATGAAAATATCATAACGAGTCATCGAGCGCTCAACGACTTCAATCCCCATTTTCTCTGCAATCTCAATAATTACTGCCCGGGTGATGCCATCAAGAGCACCATCAGAAATCAGTGGAGTAATCAGCTTGCCCTTCTTTAGGATGAATAAATTGTCGCCCGTGCACTCAGCAACGTAGCCTTGCTCATTCAACATAACTGCCTCCAATGCTCCTCCTTGGATTGCCTCAACCTTAGCCATCACGTTGTTCAGGTAGTTCAGGCTTTTTACCTGAGGCATCAGCGCAGCCGGTGCTGGGCGACGAGTAGCGCAGGTAATCACTGCGAGGCCATTCTGGTAAAATTCTTCTGGGTAAAGTTTGATGCTGGAAGCGATGATAAACATCGAAGGTTTTGGGCAGAGATAAGGGTTCAGCCCGAGCTCCCCTGCTCCACGTGTGATCACCAAACGAATGTATCCATCTGTCAGGCCATTTGCAGCCACCGTATCACAGGTATACTGACAGACCTCTTCACGCGTCCAAGGCAGCTTCAGCAAGATCGCTTTTGCAGATTCGAACAAGCGCTCGATGTGCTCATCCAACCGAAAGACCCGCCCGTTGTAAAAACGAATCCCTTCAAATACCCCGTCACCATATAACAGCCCGTGGTCAAAAATCGAAATTTTCGCGTCCTGTTCCTCTACCAATTTACCGTCTAGCCAGATCTTCATGCTTTTCTCTTCCCCAAATCTAGGCTTCCCACCACGTGTGGCAAGCTGCAGATGAGAAAATCGAAAAATCCTTCTAAAAGACCGAAAAATCAGTGCTTCTCGGTTGAATCTTTTCTCAGAAAACCCAACTCTACCGCCCATGTCCGATACCACTGCCGCTCTGAAGAAACTGCTTTTGGAAAAATCCGTCCGTACGGGGAAATTCACTCTCGCCTCCGGAAAGGAATCCGACCTCTACATTGACTGCCGCGTTACCGCCCTTGATCCCTTCGGAGCAGCCATGATCGGCCAAGTCGGCTGGGCTGCCGTGCGTGAGAAAATCAAAGCCGAAAACCTCTCCATTCAGGCTATCGGCGGCATGACTCTGGGAGCAGATCCAATCTCACTCGCCATCGGCATGGCTTCCGCCCAACAGCATCCGCAAGAGGCACTCCAAGTCTTTACCGTTCGTAAAGAACCGAAAGGCCACGGAGCTGGGAAACAAATCGAAGGCAACTTCCAATCCGGACAGAATATCATCGTCGTTGATGACGTGATCACTACCGGTGGTTCCACTCTGAAAGCCATCGATGCGATCGAACGTGAAGGTGGAAAAGTTGCCTTCGCTGTCGTTCTCGTCGACCGCGAAGAAGGTGGCCGCCAAGCTATCGAAGAACGCGGAATTCCGGTTCTTCCTCTGTTTACCCGGAGCACGCTGCTGGACAAATAATTACCGAGTTGAACGCACCGTCGGGTTCAATTCCTTTTCCACTTTTCCCAAGGTTTCTTCTCGGGCTTGACGGTTTCTTTCGCGAGTTCGTCGTCGTAAATTGAGCGTCCCGTCCAGCGTAGTAGTCCGGCAATCTCTTTCGCCTCCTCCAGCAAATCACGCATCTTTTCCGGTGAAATCCCCGGTTCCTTCAAACGCGCTTTAACTGATGCATCGCGCCGTTGCAGCACAATTGAAGACAACATTCCCAATGCCTGCTCTGCGGACTGCAATCCCTCGGCTTCGGGAATATCCACAGCACCCATTTGTTGGTGTAATGCCAACTGCTCCTCTTTCCTTAAATCGGAGACGAATGCATTAACCGCTGCGTTTGATTCAGGATCTGGTGAAGCTGCTAAAATTTTCTCCAACAGCCCAACACCCTCCACCCAAGCTTTGGCCTCGTGTAAAGTCTCAAACTGCTCACTAAGAAAGTGCTGTGCTGGAGATGAACTCAACGCCAAGGAGCACAGATAACCAACCGTCCGATCAAGTGGGAGCGGTTCGGTGGGCTGTTGCTTTGGCTCATCATCATCGTAGCGACGAACCGCACGCGAAGCCTGTGCCTTTGCTTTACGAGACGCTGCCCCAATACTTTCCCGCAAGGTCGACGAACCAACGCCCAACAGACTTGCGACCAGATTGATCTGTTGGTCACGTGCGGCGTGGTCCCCCATTACCGCCAGAAGTTCCGTACATTCGCGAGTTAGCTCGGTTCGCCCCTCGACACTCTCCATACGCCCGTTCTTTCTGGCATTCGCGATCTTGAAATCGAAGAAGTCCACTGCGGCGGCGACTTTTTCTTTGAATGCATCAACACCGTGATTTTTCAAAAACGTATCCGGATCGTCACCTGGTGGTAGCTCACCGACTTTTACCGAAAGTCCCTCCGGTGTAAGTTCACGAAACGCACGCTCACAGGCTTTCACGCCAGCATTATCCGCGTCGTAGCAAAGCACGATCAAAGGCGTATAGCGCTTTAGAATCTTGGCGTGCTGTGCGGTGCAGGCTGTACCAAGCGGAGCGATCGCGTTTTCGATTCCGTTCTCGTGACAGGCAATCGCGTCAATCTGGCCCTCGCAAATAATGGCCATTTTCTCCTTCAGAATGGATTTCTTTGCTCGGTCCAACCCGAATAGGACGTTCGACTTTTTGAAAATATCCGTCTCCGGCGAGTTGATGTATTTCCCTGTCCGAGGATCCTCGCGCAATTGACGCGCACTGAAGGCAATGACATCACCGACTTCATTGCGAATCGGAAACATTAGCCGATCCCGGAACCTGACATAGAGTCCGGCGGCGAGACGGTTTTCATCTTTAAGCCCGGCCAAACCGGCAGAAACCAAATCCTTACCGCTGTAGTTCTTACTCCTAACCCATTCGAGAAACACTGCGGGATTATCCGGCATCCAACCTATTTCCCAGCGCTCCGCCATCTCGCGACCAAATCCTCGGCTTTTCAAATAATCGCGCGCATGCTGGCAGCTTTTGTCCGTCTTCAAGAGTTCGTGAAAAAATGCCGAGGACTCCCGGTTTAAATCCAGCAATTTCCCACGAGAACGGCGTTGCGCACGCGCCTTCGGATCGTCAGCTTCCTCTTCAAGGTGCACCCCTGCCTTCGCCGCCAGTTTTTTAAGCGCATCCATGAACAGCAGGCCTTCATGATCCATTACGAACCCGATCGCGTTACCGCTTTTACCACAGCCAAAGCAATGGAAGAACTGCTTGCTCGCACTGACGTTAAACGAAGGAGTCTTCTCGTTATGAAACGGGCAGTTCGCTTTGTAACCGCTACCCGCACGCTTCAGCGGAATATAGCTACTAATCAGGTCGACGATATCCGTGGACGCCAGAACCTGTTCAATCGTTTCTTTTGGAATCAGGCCCACGGCTCAGCTCGCTTTCCCCGAGTATTTTCCACGACCTAGTTTTTCATCAAGCTCGTCCCATTGCTGACGGCTGACGATATATCCAACGCAGCTTTTGCGACCACATCGGCATGGATGATCCTCAAAACATTCCACATCAAAGCCGTAATCGAAGGTCAATTCCTCACCTTTCTTGATGTCACGTAGGGAATGAATGAAAATCTTTTTACCGGTAGCCCATGCCTCACAATTCGGTTCACAAGAATGATTGATCAGGCGGGCAGTATTCCAAGGAAAGGCTCCGTCGAGATCGTATTTTTTGGTAAGATTGAAAATGTAGACTGCCGCATCACCACTTTCGATTGCGTGCTCGTGTTGCGCAGTGCCTCGCCGGCCACTTTCATCTTTGTCGACGATCTCACCAACATACTCGATGATTTTCTCGTCCGCCTTAATGTTAGCGGTCGCGTAAACACCCTGCCCGTGGATCTTCGAGCCCCTGACCTCGCAAAGCTCACTCTGTCCTCGATTCCAAATAGCGAGCATACGCTTGTGAAGTAGGCGCTCGCTGATCTGGGGTTTGGTCTGTTTTGAAGCTTTGGACATTTTTCTCTGAACCTATCTAATCTGTTTTTTCTCCAATGGGGGAAGTTTTAAATCCTTTGGCAAAGTAATAAACAAGCTTCGTAATTCACTTACCGTCACCGATGCACCATCGATAAAGAACCATTCATCCTCTCCTTTTTCACAAACTGCGACTTGAAATCCTGTGCTCTCGATATTCACCGCAACAGGATCGCCGTCAATCATCGCCCGAAGAGTGGTTACTGTCGGCACAAGAACCAACCACTTTGTGTGAAGTTGCGTTTCCACGCTTTTACCGTCTATCACTTCCACTTTCTTGCCGGGAAAAACCTCAAACGCCTTGGGTTTGCCTTCAGGTTTGAATCCAGTAATAGAAATACCGCGCCGCAACATTTCTTTCGAAACCCGATCGAGTTGCTCTTTGAGCTCTGGCATACCACCAATCCGTTTTGCAGCACGGGCCTTCCACTGTGGATACATGCGATCAATCGCAATATCATATCGCCCTCGGACAACTTCCTCTCCAAGTTCCTTCACCGCAGCAACAGCAGACAAAACAATCTCAGGAGGCACTTTCTCAAATTCAGTATCCTGACCGCAAAGACACGTCGTCAGCGCTAGGGAAAGAATCAACCGTGTCATTGCTATACACATGCCTACCCGCGCCAGAGACGTCAACGTCCAAGCAGAAATCAGTTAGCTAACCTCGCCACCACATCACGCAATAGGGCGTTAAGCCGCGCCTCAGTATGAATACGCTTAGGACGGTCAAACCCGATCCAAATTGCTGTGGAGCCGCTCGGACCAAGTCGTAATATCCACGCATCTCGCTCAGAGTTAGGAGCACCGGTGAAACTCCGTGTTCCAGAAATATCTTTCAAAATGCTAATAGATTCATGGGCAGCCGTTTCCGAGAGGGCTGCTTCAGTATGAATTGTTGAACGATATAAAACTTGGCCTTCGCGATCCGTGATTTTCTTAATAAAGAAAGCAGCGGGCTTTTTCCCTTCATTACCCAATGTTGCTAGGCCGATAGACATTTCCGTGGGAGTTGCTGCCACCGCGCCACGAAACAGATCTTCATCCTCACGAAACGGCCCACCCAAACCACAGCGCTTCGCTAGGCGTATTAATTCTTTGGCTCCGATTTGCCGGCCTGTCTGAATCGGCTTCCCCGGAAATACCAGCTTACCACGCTCCGCAGCAGCAGCAGAAACAAACGGCTCAAAAGCAGAACCTAGATCACGCTTAGATTGAGTCCTGTCATACACAGAGTGACCAAAGTCGCGACCACCGATGAACGCTAGAATCGCCCCTGTCTTTGTCTCTGTCGTTACCACGGCGAACTGCAGATAGTCGGCTTTACCCCTTTCCTCATGCCCGGCATACGTCGGATGCTTCCACGAATTTTGTTTTTCTATTTTTTCGATCGCTGAGTTGAGTTCCGAAATCAGGAGGTTTTGCCAAGCTAAGTTTAGCGTAGTGTGGACTCGAAGGCCGTCGCTTCGGATATCTATCCGCTCCATCACCTCTTCCAGCTCTTTTTTAACCGCCCCCATCGCGTAAGAAGTTCCTCCGGCCACCACTTCCGGCTCATTCTGACTCAGTTGAATCTTGGTGTTCTTCACTGCTTGAGATCTTTCTCGAGTAATAAAACCGGCATCTACCATTCTTTCCAAAGTTTGGTTACGCTGCTCAATAGCGGCACTGAAGTTCCTAAGCGGCGAGAAGATGTGGGGGCCACGGATGATGCCAGCTATTAGTGCGCACTCTCCATCATTCAGCTCGGAAACGTCCTTTCCAAAATACACCTGCGCTGCTGGCCCGATTCCGTAAGCGCCCGACCCAAAATAGATACGGTTCAAATAATGAGTCAGAATCTCATCTTTAGAAAACCGACTTTCCATGCGTAACGTCAGCGCTATCTCGACAGCCTTACGATGCAATGACTTTTCCCTCATTTCAAAAGTATTGCGTGCGAGTTGCATCGAAAGAGTCGAAGCTCCCTGAGTGAATTCCCTATCCTTGATATTGCGAATAGTAGCGCGTGTAAGACCTCGAAAATCCACCCCATGGTGCTCGAAAAACCGAGCGTCTTCCCTGGCAGTTAATGCGCGAATTAAAAAATCAGGAATCTGTCTCCTATCAACAATCGAATTTCCGTTTTTACCGGTTATTTCAATCTTCTCACCTGAAGCATCAAAGTAAACGTTCGCATGCGGAAGTTTTTCAACCTCAGCAAGATCATATTCCGAAGCCTTTAAAAAATAAAAAAACGCGACTGCCAAAAAAATCACTAACGATCCAAGTGCCAACTGAAACAGTAATACGGCAGGACCCTGTAGCCAGCTCGGTAGGTATTTTCTCCACAATGGAATATTGGTCAGCGGACGCCACTTAGACATAATGGGAAATCTCTGTAGCGAAAGGCAGCATACAATCGCCTTTGCTCCAACACTAAACAGACGGGAGTACAGGCTTACTCGCTACCAACGGGGTAGCTAAAGTGTCCTAGAATTTGATAATCAAACAGAGCGCTCTCCCATTTCACACCGCCTCCTGCGGGATGATGAACTACCCAAGGAGTGTCGCCACTTCCTTCAGGACCAGGGACAACGATGCCGAGATGGGTATCCGCATTTGAAAGCGCCCAAACCACAATGTCGCCGACCTGATAATCCGCCGCATCCCGGCTTGTCGTTAGCACCCTACCCTTGCGACTGAAAAAGCGCTGTAAATTCTGAACGCGACGATGATCAATATTCTTATCCGGCTGTGAAGACTGCCATAATTGAGGATAAAGCCGGAAGTTTAACGACATATCTTCGTGAATCAGCTCTTGGAGGTCATGACCAATCTCTCGGTAACATCTAACCACTAAATCTGCAGCGACTCCTTTGTTACTCGGGACATCTCCATTTGGATAATTGATACTGAAATAAGCTGGATCGTACGTGATCTCACGGCCGAAATATTTAAGCGCCTCCGCTGCCAATCGCTCACCTCTCAGCTCAGACCTCTCTAAAAGATTAATTAAAATGTTACTTTGCTCGTTCGTTGGACCATTTTGAGCAGCCATTAAGTTACCAGCCCATGGCTTCGCGAAAAATACTCCTGCAGCCAACGCAATCACAACGATCACCCAACCACCAAAGAAAGAAGACTTCTTAGGCTTTCTTGGGCGTGGGCCGATATATTCAATAGCGCTGTAAAATGAGGAACGAGAACGTGCCATTTAAATTAAAGTTTTGGTTGACAGAAGGAAAACAGATAGTAGCGAATCACACCACTAAAATATGCTTTTCATCACATTTTTTCTTACGTCGTAAAGACGACTCGTATTTCATCGAATTTAAGATTAGCTAAAGAAGTGCATATTATAACCTCCAAGCAACCCCTCGTGTGGGGTTGTCTCGAGCTCCCTTTATTCGGAATTTTAACCGACTGGAATGGGGCGGCGCTAGACTACCCTTTCGGTTTCTCTCTCGCCGTTGATCCGACGCACCTGTGGTTTATTAGCGCTCCACAGTCAGCGCAGCAGATTCATCCTCACGCCACGAATGGCAAATTTATGCCCGAACTATGGAAATACGACGTAGCGGAACTCTTTTTGGGCGATCCAGATAGCGGGAATTATTTGGAGTTTAATCTCGCAGCGAACGGTGCTTGGTGGGCCTCCAAATTTTCCGCAATTAGAAGGCCGGCGGAATTTCAACCAGCATTTCAAAACCGAGTAAAAACCTTTGCTGATGAGAGCTCAACTATCACATCAGTTGCGACCTTGTCGATTCCGCTCGATTTTCTGGCCAAAGAAATCAATTTTAGTAAAACTACTACGATAAACGTCACGGCAATCCAAGGCTCGCCCGAACAAACATTCCTAAGCGCAACAAAACTAGCGGGCGACGATCCCGACTTCCACCAACCCTCGCAATTCTCCAAACTTGAGAATCTCCCGATGGATTCAATTGGGTAGGTATTGTCTCTCTTCCAATTTATATGAAACGATTTGAAATCGAGGAAATTATTGCTCAAGGCAATAGCGGAATCGTTTACCTTGGTATCGATCACACGACTGAGAAAAAAGTCTCAATCCGACGATTCTTTGCCCATTCCCAAAATCAAACAGGGCTTAGTAGAGAAAAGGCGGAGTATTTGAACAGCTTAGCTAAGAAACTCTCTTTTCTCGAACATCCGGCACTTAGGCAGGTCGTTGAAGGCGATTCGGATCCCATCGATGGTATTCCTTATCTTATAACCGATTGGGTTTCTGGTGATCCATTACCACGGGTCCTTGCCGGCAATGAAATGGAACCTGAATTGGTAACCGACCTCATCAGATATATCCTTGAAATATCCATTGCCGTCTCAGAACTAATCGGCGAGGAGGGCATCTGGATTGATACCAAGATCGACTCTATCATCGTAGGTGATAGTCATAGCGGTCGTGGATTCACCTTCTGGCTTTGCCCGCGTAAGTTCCTAGGTCTCGACCTGACCGGTAAGCAAATCACGACGATCATTCCACTTGTAAAAAAACTCTACGGCTGGAAATCCAAACATTTTAAAAATGAACCGAATCATGGACTAAGCGATTGGCTGAAGACTATTGAAGCCAACCCTGATCGTTCTCTTCGTGAGGCTCTAGATTCATTGGAAGAGCTCACTAGCCAGTCCCCAACACTTGCCGAAGATCGTATCGTGGCGCCTCTGACTGATACATCAAAACCTTCGTCTCTTAATCCACGCATCAAATACGCGATTCTTGGCTTTACTGCCGTTTTGCTCATTTTAATTATCGCACTAGTCCCACAATTTTTCGCACCTGCCGACACCAGCCAAAGCGCAGTGGCACTGGCCTCACAAGCCTCAGATTCAAGACATACTTTTTACTCACCAGACGACACCCTCACTCTTGGAGATATGGATACTGGTACGCGAGTGAGGATTCGCGGAAAGCTTTCCGATGTGAAGTTTTCAGGGTCAAAAAAGAACCTCTACCTCCTTTTCTCAAAACCTTATAACGACGGGCAGATTCGAGGGGTGGCTCGCAAAAAAGATTTCAATGAGGGCGATTACACGCTCGCAACGTTTGAAAAGTTCATTGGTAAAGTCATACAGCTGGATGGGCACTACGCGCGAGACTCTTCACAAAATCCGCTACTTGTAGAAATCCAAAGTCTAATGGATATCACACAGCACAATTAGCATTTGCCACAGCAGCTTCACCAATCGGGTGACTGCTGGCGCACAGCTTCGTAGAGCACGATCGCAACTGCAGTTGATAAATTCAAACTTCTTGTTCCTCCGGGGACCATAGGAATTTTTAACGAGTGATCACCTGCGTCTCTGATCATCTCTTCTGGAAGACCCTTAGTTTCCTTCCCGAAAACGAGACAATCTCCAGGAGTGAAATCCGCCTGCCAAGGAGACCTTGCTGCTTTGGTAGAGAGCAACCACATACGCTTTCCTTCCATTGCCTCGGCGAAGGTCTCAAAGTTCTCCCACAAATGAACATCCACGTCCTGCCAGTAGTCTAGGCCTGTCCGTTTCACATACTTATCTTCAAGTGAAAAACCAAGTGGCTTAATCAGATGGAGCGATGAGCCTGTAGCCAATGCCAACCTTCCTGCCGCACCAGCATTGTGAGGAATCTCAGGTTCGAGCAAGACGATATTAAACATGCTTGGTGATACCCGAGACTATTGGCCGTGTCGATATCGGAACGCTGAATTCAACGCTACGGATTATACCGAAAACCTCTATTCTTTGATTCGCAGGAAGTGAGGATGTCATTACCGACTCGATTGAACGAAAAATCACTAAAAGAACACTCCAGCTTGAGGGGCTGTTAACGCCAAAATGGCGGGCAGAGAGGGATTCGAACCCTCGGTAGTATTGCTACTACACACGCTTTCCAAGCGTGCTCATTCGACCACTCTGACATCTGCCCTTGGAAGGCGGGACGCTAGGTAGGGTGACGTTTTTGAGCAAGCTCATTTTTAGGAAAATTAGTATTTTCCTAAATCACCATGCGTTCAACCCAGTCGTCGCTGGCAATCCATGCATCAGATTGAAAGATTGGATCGCTTGCCCTCCCGCACCTTTTCCAAGATTATCCTCTGCAGACATCAGAATGAGGCGGTTGGTGCGCGTATCAATTTCAAAGCCAATATCAATGAAGTTCGTGCGTGTCACTTGCTTGGTATCGGGCGCTTTCCCCCGACCCAGTAGTCTTACAAAATCTTGTTCGGCATAGGCGTCTTCCAAGGCGTTCTGGATCTGTCCCGCAGTCACTCCAGCAGCAAGCTTGGCCGTGGTAGTGGTCACGATTCCGGAATTCACCGGAATCAGATGAGGAATGAAAGAAATTACGACGTCCTCCCCCGCGGCAATCGAGAGCTCTTGTTCAATTTCAGACAAGTGCCGGTGTTTTGGAACACCGTAGGCGCGCGCAGATTCATTGCATTCACAATAGAGGAACGAAAGATCGGCCTTCCGCCCAGCGCCACTGACACCACTCATGGAGTTGGCAACAATAGTCGTTGGATCTATCAACTTGCTTTTTAAAAGTGGAAGCAACGGCAGAATGATACTTGTGGGATAACATCCAGGAGAGGCTACCAGTTTGGCATTTCGAATTGCTTCCTCACGGATTTCTGGAAGTCCGTAGACAGCCTGATCGAGCAGATCTGGAGCGGGATGTTTGTGTCCGTAAAATTCTTCGTAAGTGCCTGCTGAACTGAGCCGGAAATCGGCACTGAGATCAATCACGCGCAGTCCACGTTCTAAAAGAGCGCGTGCGATCTCTGCTGCCACTCCATGAGGCAGGGCGAGAAATGCGGTCTCCGCACCGGACGCTGCAATCTCGTCGGGATCCGGCTGGGAAAAAGTCAGGCCGGCAGAAGCCGCTTTTGAAAACCTTGGGAAAACTTGGTCCAAGCGCTTGCCTGCCTCTGCTCTCGAGGTGACTGCGGTTAGTTCGACGGCTGGATGAGCTAACAGAATTCTGAGCAATTCCATCCCTGTGTAACCACTTGCTCCTACAATCGCTGTCTTGATTTTCTTCACGTAGAAATTAATCACATGCTTTTCGGTGCTTGCCAATAGGGGAATCCGCTGCTTTTTTACCGTCACATTTGGTCAACGGGCTATGGCGCAGTCTGGTAGCGCGCTACACTGGGGGTGTAGAGGCCGTGGGTTCGAGTCCCGCTAGCCCGACCATTGACCAAATTGCGTTACCTAATCCATGGTAGCCGATAGGTTTCAGCTGAAATTAAAAGACGAAACGTTACCTCCTTTCGTAGTGCGCGGAAGAACCTAGATTTGACTGCCTTCTTCGCGCTAACCAACCTTTATCGCGCCGCTACCCAGCATACGCTGCATGGACGGAGCGCAGCGGAACTAATGTAACTACCGCAATTATTGAGCAAAGTCTGTATATGGATTCACGTTTATCGGGTAGGATCACTTCAATTGCTCAGTATCCGGCGATTGACCCTTGCGAATTTTTCACCCACTGCAAGTTTAGAGCCCGTCATGGCCGCTACAGTAACGATTAGAAAATTTCGGATGAGACTCTCACGTCTCGGTTTGGCCTGCGTAATTGCCTTCACGATCGCCAGCTGCTCCATCCCTAACGCAAAACCAAATGCTCCGGAAATGCCTGCGAATTTTTCAGGCACCGGTGTCCAAGCGATTCCCGACCGTTGGTGGAAAGCCTTCAACGACCACGAACTCAACCAACTTCAGAATCGCGCGCTAACTTCGAATTTTTCCCTAGAGGCAGCTTGGCAACGTCTTCAGCAGGCCGAGGCAGTGGTGGAGCGCGAACGTTCCGATCTATTTCCGGATCTAAATGCGCTTCTCGACGGGGAAGCCTTTAGCAGCGGCGGCCAAAATATCGGTGCCGGCTTGGCAACTTCGTATGAAATCGATTTCTGGGGAAGAATCCGCTCACGGGTCGAAGCTGAGCGCCTGCGGTCAAAAGCCAGCCTCGCCAACTATCGGACCGCAGCACTCACCCTGTCGGCGGAAGTCGCCCGGACCTGATTCCAACTGGTTGAAGCACGTGCGCAACGTGATCTGATTGAAAAACAGATTGAAGCCAACGAACAAGTTCTTCGCCAACTCAACGTCCGCCTGCGCCAAGGCCAAGGCCGAGCCGTTGACATTCTTCGCCAGAAACAACTCGTCGCAGCGACACGCGAGCAAATGACTCTCGTAAATTCGGATATCGGAGTTCTGAAAAATCGCTTAGCTGTGCTACAGGGAAAAGCACCACAGAGCGGGGTTCTTGAAAGCAGACGCTCCCTTCCAGAATTACCCCCCTTTCCAACAACCGGTCTACCTGCCCAACTGGTCCAAAGGCGACCGGATGTATTGGAAGCCTTCTACTTGGTGCAGGCCTCCGATGCCGATCTCGCCGCAGCGCTCAGCGAACGCTTCCCACGCGTCAATCTAACAGGTTTTCTCACCACATCCGGAGGCAGGGGTTCGAACTTATTCGACGATTGGCTCACGTCAGCCACGGCGAGCCTCATCGCACCAATAATCGATGGTAGTGAGCGGAAATCTGAAGTCCGGCGCCAACGAGCCATTCGGAAAGAATTACTCGCAAACTATGGCCAAACGGTGCTCGAAGCCCTGCGAGAGGTTGAGGACAGTCTTGTTCTGGAACGCCAGCAGGCCGCTCAAATCACGGAATTGGGGAAACAGATGAACCTTGCCGACCGCAGTTACGATCAATTGCTGGTCGAGTATTTCAATGGAGTGAGTGACTACATCGACGTGCTAACCTCACTCACAGAACGCCAACGTCTGGAGCGGGAACTGCTCACAGCAAGCCGTCGATTACACACGGTCCGAGTCGGCCTTTACCGAGCGTTGGCAGGTGGCTTCACCGACAAACGTAGATAGAGCTGCAATTTTTACCATACCACTTTCATGACAGATTCATCCAAACCGGCAAAAACGAAAAAACTCGCGAAGATGAACATCCACCCAAGGCTGGGAGTCGTAAGCTTACCATCATTATCTGCCTTATTTTGGGGTTTCTGGTAGCCGGTGTGATGTGGATCACATCCTCCACCGAACCGGCAGCCAAGCGCTCTACCGGAACACGAGAAACCGCCATGCTGGTTGATGTCACAAAGGTAAAACGCAGCAACTTCCGTCCGCAGATCTCAGGATTGGGCAGAGTCAGGCCCGAGAGCGACATCCAACTGAGCCCGCGAATTAGCGGCGAAGTCATTGAGCGCTCACCAAACTTCACCCCAGGAGGATTTGTTTCAGAAGGTGAATTACTCTTGAAAATCGACCCTGCCGACTACGAGACAGCACTGCGTCAGCGGCAAAGTGAATTAGCTCAGGCTGAGGCCAATCTGATGATTGAAATGGGACGTCAGCGCATTGCTGAATCCGACCTCGAACTCCTAGGAGAAGAAATACCAGACCAAGCCCGCACCCTCGCGTTGCGCCAGCCTCAACTCGCAACAACGAGAGCGGAAGTTGAGTCTGCAAAAGCCGCCGTCCGCCAGGCTGAACTTGATCTGGAGCGCACCATGATCAAGGCACCTATTGATGTGCAGGTGATCGCCCGCGAAGTGGATATCGGATCGCAAGTCGCACCCGGAGATAACCTCGGTCGACTTGTTGGACAACAGACCTACTGGGTTCTCGCAACTGTCCCGCTATCATCCCTTCCGTGGATCGACAGAGGTTTGGAAAATGAAGGATCGAATGTGACAATTCGTGATCGCGGCGCATGGCCTGTAGGCGAGACACGTGAAGGCACGGCCCGACGCCTAATCGGCACGCTAGACCAGAGGACACGCTTAGCACGGGTTTTGGTTACTGTTAACGACCCTTTGGCAAGACTTCCTGAAAACAAGGGCAAACCCGAGATGATTCTCGACTCGATTCTCGAGGCGACCATTACTGGAAAGGAAATTAAAAATGTTGTCAGGCTCAAGCGCGCTTACCTCCGCGAAGGAGATACCGCGTGGGTTATGAATGAAGAAAAACAGCTCAAAATCGCAAAGCTCGATATTGTGTTCCGCGATGCAGTATACGCCTATGTTAGCTCCGGCCTAGATGATGGTGACGAAGTAGTCATCACAGGCCTAACCACCATTTCCGAGGGAGCACCTTTACGTATGGAGGATGACGATTCATGAAAAAGGAGACGGATAGCTCGAACTCTCTCGATGGCGTGCGTCGTGGCCCCATTTCTTGGATGGCGGCCAACCCGATCGCGGCGAACCTGTTGATGCTCATGCTCCTGCTCGGGGGTATTTGGACGGCCTTCAATATCCAGAAGGAGGTCTTCCCCGACTTCCAACTCGATATCGTCGAGGTCATCGTCGAATATCCCGGAGCTGCCCCCGAAGAGGTCGAGCAGGGCGTGGTCATGCCTGTTGAGGAAGCCATTCGAGGGGTTGAGGGAATCAAAGAGATCCAGTCGGAATCCTTCGAAGGCAACGCAGAGGTGCTGATCGAACTGGTCGCGGGCACTAACCGCATGCGCGCATACCAAGAAATCGATCAGGCCATCAGCCGCATCCGGACCTTCCCCGAGGATATCGAAGAACCCGAAGTCCGTCTCCAATCACAACAACGCGAGGTGATGAGCGTGGTGTTGTATGGCGAGGTCGATATCTGGTCGTTACGCAAGTTGGCCGAGCAATTGCGCGACCAGCTCCTAAGCGCGGATCAAATCACCCAAGTCATTATCGACCGCGTTCCGGATTATGTAACACACGTTGAAATTCCGCGCGACCGTTTGCGTCAGTATGGCCTCACCCTCGGTCAGGTGGCAGATGTGATCCGTAGCTCCAGTAATGATGTGCCCGCTGGTGTTATCGAAACCCAAGGCGGCGAAATCCTTTTGCGCATGAAGGAGCGTAAGGAATTTTCCGACGAATTCGGACAAATAGAAATCGTTGAATCTGGAGATGGTTCTTCAGTTCTACTCGCTGACATCGCGGATATTCGCGACGGCTTTGAGGAACGTGGATTTCATTCGAAGTTCAACCGGACTCCGTCAGTGCAGTTGGAAATCTACCGCGTGGGCGACCAATCTCCGATGGACGTTTCCGACTCAGTTTTTGAAGTCATGGAGAACTTCGCAAAAAGCCTACCCGCGGGAATTTCCTGGCGTATCGATGGCAACCAGGCAGAGGAGTATAGTGGGCGGATGTCACTACTCATTGAGAACGGTTTGTTGGCGATTCTGATTGTTCTCGCAATCCTCACACTCTTTTTGGAAATGCGCTTGGCCTTCTGGGTCATGATGGGAATGACAGCATCATTCATCGGCGGGATCGTCTTCCTACCCGTTGTCGGTGTGAGCATCAGCATGATCTCAATGTTCGCCTTCCTAATCGTCCTGGGGATCGTTGTCGATGACGCGGTAGTTGTCGGTGAAAACGTCTATGAAATGCGCCAGACGGAGAAAAATCCGCTACTCGCAGCCATCAAAGGGGCCAGGGAAGTCGCCCATCCTGTGATCTTCAGTATCCTCACGACAGTCGTCGCATTTATTCCGCTGATCTT
>Ga0307933_1001663_pt1 | contig 16717 bp, 14 predicted proteins | sample OrgLakmetageno88_FD_201811 | JGI IMG/M metagenome (GOLD analysis project Ga0307933, IMG submission 201811) | Saline water microbial communities from Organic Lake, Antarctica - #88 | ecosystem: Environmental > Aquatic > Non-marine Saline and Alkaline > Saline | place: Antarctica: Organic Lake...
CCGGTGGCTTATTGTTTTATCAAACCTGGTGCCGCCAGAAAGTCACCGATAAAGGACCGACTAACCCGGATTATCTATTGGCCGATAATGAATTATTAACGCTGTTTGCCGGTTTAAAGTTGCGCGTTTACCGTGAAGAAGCTTTGCTGGGTGATAAATCGCAGGGGTTTCGGAATATTGCAATGCTCGTGGCAGAGCGCTGCGCCTGATAATACTTATGGGTTATGGTCAAATTAAACTTGCTGATTACTATTGGGATCAGTAAAATTATGCGGTTCTAAATCGGCAAACGCCCAACGCGTGTTTTGGCAAACCTAAAATTGCGAGAAAATAATATGAAAGCGGATATCCATCCAGAGTATAGTGAAATTAATGTTACCTGCAGTTGTGGTAGCAGCTTCAAAACCCGTTCTACCCGCGCTGGTGATCTGACGCTCGACGTTTGCTCAGAGTGTCATCCGTTTTATACCGGCAAACAAAAAATGCTGGACAGTGCAGGCCGCGTTGATAAATTCCGTCAAAAATACGGAAAATAAATTAAGGGGCAATGCCCGTATGAATACCATCCGTCATTTTTTTGAGCGTGTTACTTCAAAATCATGGGGATTAACAAGCCTCTGCCGACCGGCAGGGGCTTTGTTGTTTTTGGGGCTGATGTCCTGTGCGCAAAACCCTGTGACCGGAGAGCAAGACTTTGTCATGTTCAGTGAAGACAAAGAATTGGCCTTAGGGCGCGAGTACCATCCGCAAATCATCAAAGAATATGGCCGCTATGATAATGAAGCGCTGCAAGCGTATGTGCAGGCGGTTGGTGAGCGTGTTGCGGCAGTCAGTCATCGTAAGGATCTGGTATACCGTTTTACGGTGTTGGATTCGCCGGTGGTTAATGCTTTTGCGCTGCCAGGCGGCTATTTGTACATTACCCGCGGCTTGATGGCTTATCTGAATTCAGAAGCAGAACTGGCAGCAGTATTGGGCCATGAAATCGGCCACGTCACAGCACGGCATGGTGTTCGTCAGCAAAGTGCCTCGCAGGCAGCAAGTCTTGGTTATACACTGGGGTCATTATTTCTGCCGGGGCTGCGTAATGCTGGTGCGCAAAATGTATTCAACATGCTGGGCGGCGCGCTACTGAGCGGTTATGGCCGCGAGCATGAACTGGAATCTGATCGCCTGGGTGCTGAATATCTGGCAAAAAGTGGCTACGATCCGCAGGCAATGATTGAAGTCATTGGCGTATTAAAGGATCAATCAGTATTTGCCGAAGCAGAAGCCAAAAAGAAAGGCCAAGAATCTCAGGGCTACCACGGTGTTTTTGCCAGCCATCCGGATAATGACACCCGATTGCAGGAAGTCGTGGCGTCTGCGGACCAGTATTTATCAACCACCGGTGGTAAAGTCGGCGAACAGGCCTATATGGCCCGTGTCGATGGGATGGTATTTGGTGATAGCGAAAAGCAAGGTATTCGTTCCGGCCGCGATTTTTATCATTCTGAGATGCAATTTGCGCTGCAATTTCCACAAGACTGGCATATTCAGAATAACCCCGGCAGTTTACAAGCCGTGTCGCCACAAGGTCGGGCATTTGTCGAAATGGGTGCCAGTGATTTAAACCGTCAGCAACCACCGGCAGAGTTTATTCGTGATCGGATGAAAGTTGATAATCTGCGTGAAGGTCGCAGTTTTAATGCCAACGGTCTGGAAGGTTACACCGGCATTACTGAGCAGCAGGGGAAATTACTGCGGATATCTGTGCTGTATTTGCGTGACCAGGCATTTATCTTTATCGGCGGCGCCAAAGATAACCGTGAGTTTGGCCAGTTTGATCAGGATTTTCTGGCCACGGCGAGTAGTTTGCATGCTTTACGGGATGATGAGCGGCTGCTTGCTCAAGCGAAGCGGATTGAAGTAGTACGTGCTACCGAAGCTGACAGTTATGCCAAGTGGGCGCAAAATTCCCGCATCAGCAATAGCCCTTTGCAGCAATTGCAATTACTGAACGGCGACTACCCCAATCAGGCATTGCAGGCGGGTCGCCTGGTTAAACGGGTACGCTAGCAGCTTCAGGTGTCTGCTGCCTGGCTCGCTTTGAATGTTAGCGAGTTGAGAGGCATGGCTGCATCTCAGCTCGCCACACAGTTAGCACCTAAAGCTTTTGCCGCTTGTCGTTAATTAAAATAAATCAATTAACGAGTCGTCTTCACCAGAATTGTTACCACCATATGATTGTGAACGGCCCACTGCCGGAACTTCATCAGCCCGGAAGGTCTCGAAAATCGCTTTTTCACTTTCTGTTCGCGCCAACAAGCCGGTTTCCGGATTGATCCGCACGGTAACCATATCAACAGGCGGAATCAATTCTGTTTCCGGCACATTACGCAGCGCTTCACGCATAAAATCAATCCACATTGGCAGCGCCGCACGGCCACCCGTTTCGAAACGGCCAAGATTACGTGGATTATCAAAACCAACCCAGCTGATAGCCACTAATTCGGGGTGGAAACCATTAAACCAAGCATCAACCTGATCATTGGTGGTACCGGTTTTACCGGCCAAATCATTACGGCCCAGACTAAGCGCTTGGCGACCCGTACCAAACCGCACGACATCTCGCAGCATACTATTCATCAAATAAGCATTTTGAGCTGGAATAATCCGTTCAGCAGGCTTAAATCCCATCCACGAACTGGCTAATGCCTGCTCAGTATCGGCATCAATACTGTCTGGTTTTTCCATAGGTGCAATGCAGGTTTCACAAACAGTGTAGGGCTCAGCAGCTCTGACGATATTGCCGTCAGCGTCTTCAATGCGTTTAATGATGTAGGGCTCAACCAGATAGCCACCATTGGCGAAGGCGGCATAGGCTGTGGCCATATCCATGGGCGCAGCACTGCCACTGCCCAGTGCCAGCGATAAATTTTTGGGTAATTGATCGGCATCAAAACCAAATTGTTGCACATAATCAATGACATTATTTATGCCGATATCGCGCATTAAGCGAATTGAAACCAGATTGCGGGAATGGGTTAATGCCTCTCGTAAGCGGGTCGGACCGTAAAACTGACCACTATAATTTTCCGGGCGCCAGACATTTTCTAAACCGACATCGTCAAATACCACGGGTGCATCATTGATGATACTGGCTGCGTTGTAGCCATTTTCCAGCGCAGCGGAATATAAAAACGGTTTAAAACCAGAGCCTGGCTGACGTTTTGATTGTATGACCCGATTAAATTTATTGTGGAAGAAATCAAAACCGCCTTGCAAAGCCGTTACAGCGCCATCAAACGGTGATAAAGCGATCATTGCGCCTTCAACTTCCGGGATCTGGGCTAATTGCCAGTTTTCTTCATCATCCTGTCTTAGATAGACAACATCGCCCTTGGTCAGTACATCACTGATTTTTTGCGGTTTCTTGCCAACGCTATGGGTGCTGAGCTGCGGTTGTGCCCAGGATACTGCGGCAAAAGGCAGGCTGATTTCACCAATGCGGCGGATATAAATGCTGGCCTCAGCGGTTTCATCATCTGTCGCTAGTACGAGTGCCGCGCGCAACGTGCCAACCGACTGAAAGGTATCCAGCAGTTGTTCTGCCTTTTCGGCATCCGGAATGTCGGTAAATTCTAGTTTTTCAATGGCGCCACGATAGCCATGACGACGGTCATAAGCCAGCAGGGCATCTTGCAGCGCCTTAGTTGCCGCGCGTTGATGCACGGCATTGATGGTGGTATGAACCTCAATGCCGTCGGTATATAAATTCTCACCATATTCTTCAATCAAACTGGTTCGTACCATCTCAGCAACATAGGGCGCATAAACTTCTATATCACGAGCGTGATAGCGCACGTTGACCGGTTCAGCAATCGCCGTGTCATATTGTTGTTTATCAATAAATCCAACCGCTAGCATGCGGCTCAGCACATAATTACGCCGATCCAGAGCGCGAGGGGGATTGGCGATTGGATTTGAGGCGGATGGGGCTTTTGGTAAGCCGGCAATCATCGCCATTTCAGCCAAGGTCATTTGATCCAGCGTTTTGCCGTAATACACTTCAGCAGCGGCGCCGACACCGTATGCACGGCTGCCGAGATAAATTTTATTCAGGTATAACGTCAGGATTTCTTCTTTGGAAAGCGTTTGTTCAATTTCCAGCGCTAAAATGATTTCGTTGAGTTTGCGCAAGTAAGTTTTTTCGCGGCTAAGGAAAAAGTTTCTGGCGACCTGCATGGTTATGGTGCTGCCACCTTGCGTTTTTTCGCCAGTCACCGCCAATGAGTATGCCGCGCGAATAATACCTTGATAGTCAACGCCGGGATGCTCAAAGAAACGGTCATCTTCGGCAGCCAGAAAGGCATCGATCAATTGTGGAGGAATCGACTCAAACTCCGCAGGAATTCGGCGTTTTTCGCCAAACTCGGCCATCATCAGGCCTTCGCTGCTAAAAATTCGCATCGGGATTTGCAGCCGCACCTTCCTTAGTTCCTCCGCATCAGGTAACTTGGGGGCTAACAAAAAGTAAATGACAGCAATACTGACCACACCGACAAAGAACAGGGTAAACAGTACGCTCAGCAGACGGAACAAAAATCTCGACATAAGGTATTTCGGGATCGCAAAAAAATTGTTAGTAGAGTATATATAAAGCCAAGGATAAAACCAGTGCAGGGGACAGGTGCTTGTTAAAGAACATTTTTTATTGACATCTTGCTGATTCTTAATAAACTACTTTAACTAACACAGGTAAGTGATGCATTTGAATCGGTTCGACCGGTATTGAGGCGAGTCATGTTTGGACGAAAAAAATCCCCACTGCTAGGGATAGACATCAGCTCTTCAGTAGTAAAAATACTGGAGCTGCATAAAAAGGGCGACCGCTTCCTGGTTGAATCCTATGCTGTAGAACCATTACCTGTAAATGCGGTTGTTGAAGGCCGGATTGAGAATGGTGATGAAGTCGCGGGTGCCATTAAACGCGCTGTTAAGCGCGCAGGTTCAAAAGCAAAAGAAGCTGCAGTAGCGGTTTCTGCCAATGCCGCAATCACTAAAACGGTATCATTTCCCGCGTCGCTTTCAGATCGTGAGCTTGAAGAGAATGTCATGCTCGAAGCCGAAAACTACATTCCTTATCCATTGGAAGAAGTGCGACTCGACTTTGAAGTGCTCGGTACGTCGGCTATTGATGCTGATGCACTGGATGTTTTACTGGCCGCATCGCGGCGTGAAAATGTTGATGCCCGTACCGAGGTGATTGAAAAAGCCAGCCTGAAACCCAAGCTGGTCGATGTCGAGGCGTACACGATGGAAAACGCCTTTTCACTCATCGCCGAACAACTACCGCATCATGGTCAAGGCCTGACAGTCGCCGTTGCTGATGTTGGCGCAACAGTGACCACACTGCATGTATTAGTTGATGGCAAAATTGTCTTCACACGCGAACAAACGTTTGGTGGCCGGATGCTTACCGAAGATATCGAGCGCCACTACGGCATGTCCTATCAGGAAGCCGGGCGCGCTAAAAAAGACCCATCCAGCTTGCCAGATGACTATCTGCCGAAAGTACTGGAGCCATTTAAGCGGTCAATGACCATGACGGTTACCCGGGCACTACAGTTTTTCTTTTCGGCATCGAGTCAATATCAATCAATTGACCACATTATTCTGGCCGGTGGTTGTGCTTCGATTAAAGGCGTCGATGCTATGATTGAGGCGGAAACCGGAACATCTACATCAGTTGCCAATCCCTTTGCCGATATGATTATTGCGCCGCGCATCAAAGTGCAGGCGCTCAGCAATGATGCACCATCGATGATGATTGCCTGTGGACTGGCCATGAGGAGCTTTGACTGATGGCACATATCAACCTACTTCCCTGGCGAGAAGCCCGTCGTCAAGATCGACAGCAACAATTCTATGTGGCTTTGGTGGCTGGATTATTGTTTGCGCTGGCAGTTTTGTATTTTGCCACCTCTTTTGCCAATGGTCTGATTGAACAACAAAACAGTCGCAATACCTATTTGCAACAAGAGATCGCCAAGCTCGATAAAATCATCAAAGAAATTGCGAACCTGGAAAAAGCGCGTGAGAAATTGGTGGCGCGAATGCAGGTGATTCAGGAATTGCAGCGAAGCCGGCCGAAAGTTGTCAAAGTATTTGATTCTCTTGTGCGCACCGTGCCAGAGGGTATTCATCTTGAAACGGTTAACCGGCAGGGTGATGTGCTGACCTTACAGGGTGTCGCGCAAAGTAATGCACGAGTATCGGTGCTGATGCGCCAGTTAGATGGTGATCAGGAATTTAATGAATCCAAGTTACGGGTTGTTGAAAGAACATCTATACGGGATGATGCGATTCGTAAATTCACATTGGATGTTGACGAGAGTAAGCCTGTTAAAGATGGGGAGGCAGAATAATGGAGTTATCCTCATTATCCGATCTGGACTTCAATGAAAGTGGTGAATGGCCGCTACCGATTAAAATCGTCGCTATTATTTTGATTTGCTCAGTGGTCTGGGGCGCCGGTTATTATTTCATCATTAAAGACAAACGTGCCGAACTGGCAACTTTAGAGCAAAAAGAGCTGGAATTACGGCAAAGTTTTGAAGTTAAACAAGCCAAAGCAGTGAATCTGGATGCTTATAAAGAGCAGATGAAAGAGATGGAAATGGTCTTTTCGGGTATGTTGCAGCAACTGCCGCGCAAGAATGAAGTCGCTGATTTGCTCGTGGATATTTCCCGTACCGGTTTGATTAATGGTCTGGAATTTGAGCTGTTCAAACCTGAAGGTGAGCGGCCGGTGGATTTTTATGCAGAACTGCCAATCACGATGCGGCTAACCGGTAAATATCATCAGTTTGGCGAATTCGTCAGTGGGGTAGCAGCTTTACCCCGGATCGTTACGCTGCACAATTTCAAAGTGGGCCCGTTAAACAAAGACACTGGCATGATGACCATGGACGTGACTGCGAAGACTTATCGTTATTTTGATGAGCAAGATCAATGATGGGGGCCACTATGAATGTTAATGTTTTCCGGCCTTTCAGCATTATTTTGATTATGCTGAGCGTTATGCTGACCAGTGGCTGCCAACCAGAAAAAGAAGATTTGCAGACTTATGTTGCCAAAGTGAAAGCGCAGGCGCAGCCAGATATTCCGCCGATTCCAGTTATGAAGCCTTATGAAAAATTTGAATACGCGGCTGCCGATCTTCGGGATCCTTTTATCCCGACAGTAATCGATGTGCCAGCTGAAGCGCCTGATACCACAGCCAGTAATGGCATTCAGCCGGATACCAATCGCCGGAAAGAAGCTTTGGAGTTTTTTGCATTACAAGATTTGCAGTTCGTCGGCACACTGGAGCAGGACACCATTTGGGCATTGATTCGGGCGCCTGACAGCGTGATACATAAAGTCCGCATCGGTAATTACATGGGCAATAACTTTGGTCAGGTGCTGGCTATCAGTGACAGCGAATTAAAATTGAAAGAGATCGTGCCTGATGGCAACGGTTATGTTGAACGTGAAACATCTCTTTCTGTGGTAGAGATTAACTAAAGGCCATTTCGACATGACTAGCAGAGACGTAATGACAATGGACAGACAGCAATTCATGGTGCACCGGCTTTACCGGGGTAATGATAAACGTCTTACTTTTGGTGGCTTTGGCTTGCTACTGACGATGTGGCTAACATCAACGGTTGTCCATGCAGCTGATCTACAAGATGTAGATTTCACCACTTTGCCGGGAGACAAAGCGCAGGTGACGCTGACTTTTTCTGAAGCAGTAGATGCCCCGGAAAACTTTGCCACTGATGACCCCGCGCGGATAGTGCTCGATTTTAATGGCGTAAAAAATAAGCTCACTGAACGTACCCAGCAAATTAATAGCGGTGAAACCCGTAGTATCGCGACAGTAGAAGCTGGTGACCGTACCCGCATGGTCATTAACCTGCTGCGTAAAATTCCTTATGAAATTGCCACCAGTGATAATACGGTCAAAATCATGTTGAATGGTAATGCACCACAAATGTCCACCAGCAAGGCCCGTGGCAGTGCTGTTGCTATGACCGGTAATCAAGTAACGGATATCGATTTTCGTCGTGGTGAAGAAGGTGAGGCGCGCGTCATTATTGATATGACAACAGCGGGTGCGGCAGTTGATGTGCGCCAGGAACGCGATACGGTTGTAGTGGAAATTCCCGGTGTCAGCCTGCCGGATAAATTACATCGTCGCCTAGATGTGGTTGATTTTGCCACACCGGTGTCATTAATTGATTCGGAACAAAGCCGTGATGGCACCACCCTGACGCTAACCACGAACCGTGATTTCGAGCATCTTTCCTACCAGTCAGACAATCAACTGGTCATTGAAGTTAAAGCACGTAACACCGAAACGCAGGCAGCACGTGGCAGTGAACAGCAAGATTATTCCGGTGAGAAGTTATCGTTAAATTTCCAGAATATTGAAGTTCGTGCGGTGTTGCAGCTACTGGCCGACTTTAACGGCATGAACCTGGTGACCAGTGATACCGTGACCGGTAATCTGACGCTACGCCTGAAAAATGTTCCCTGGGATCAGGCGCTGGATATCATTCTGAAAACTAAAGGTTTGGCGATGCGTCAGAATGGCAACGTCATGCTGATTGCGCCTGCTGCCGAAATTGCCGCACGTGAGAAGCAGGAATTGGAAGCCAAAAAGCAACTGGTTGAATTACAACCACTTTATTCAGAAATTATCGAAGTAAACTTTGCCAAGGCAGATGAACTCGCAGTCATTTTAACCAGTACACAGGGTGACTCTGTTGATGGCAGAGGCGGTTTTTTATCAGAACGTGGCAGTGTGGTGGTTGATGCTCGAACCAACTCGTTATTACTTAGGGATACCGCAGACCAATTAGTCTCTATTCAAAAACTGATTGAACAGCTGGATATTCCAGTTCGTCAGGTGTTGATTGAATCGCGCATTGTTATCGCCAATAATGATTTCAGTAAAGAGCTCGGGGTGCGTTTTGGTGCTTCAAGCCGAAGCCGCACACTGGGCGCTGGTACCTCTGGCTCTTTAGATGGGTTGGAAGTGCGTGAAGGCAACAGTAATCCAAATCTTGCTTCACCCGTTGGGATGGGCACAGACCCACGCGGGTTAGGACAAGATCTCAATGTCAATCTGCCAGTTAATAATCCGGCCGGCAGTGTGGCTCTGGCATTGGCAAAACTGCCAATGGGTATGATTTTGGAGTTAGAATTGTCAGCGATGCAGGAAGAAGGCCGCGGTGAAGTCATCTCCAGTCCAAGAGTTATTACCTCTAACCAGAAACAGGCAACTATTGAACAAGGTACGGAGATTCCGTATCAAGAGGCTTCATCAAGTGGTGCAACTTCGGTGTCTTTTAAAGAAGCTGTATTGAAACTGGATGTAACGCCACAAATTACTCCTGATGATCGCATTGTCATGGATCTTGAAGTAAATAAAGATGAAATCGGTGAAATCTTTCTGGGTGTTCCGAGTATTGATACCCGCAGTGTGAAAACACAGGTACTGGTTGATAACGGCGAAACCGTGGTACTCGGGGGGATTTATGAGCAAACCAAAAACCTAGGCGTGCAGCGTGTGCCATTTTTTGGTGATTTGCCTTATGTCGGTGTTTTGTTCCGAAATACCTTTAACGAAGATCGTCAGCGTGAACTCTTAGTATTCGTCACGCCCAAAATCGTTAAAGAGGGTATGCAGTACTAAGGTTTCTAACTGCGCTAAAATAGTAAGCCGGGCCTGCAAAGGTCCGGCTTTTTGTCATTAAAAGTCCGGGAAACTCAGGTAGTTGTGATTTCAGGTAATATATTTCTGATTGGCCCCATGGGTGCCGGTAAATCCACTATCGGCCGGCAATTGGCAAAAAAATTGCGCCGCCGGTTTTGGGACAGTGATCGGGAGATCGAAGAACGCACCGGTGTATCCATTTCCTGGATCTTTGAAATGGAGGGTGAGGCGGGTTTTCGGGATCGTGAACAAAAAATGGTTGATGAGCTGAGCGCGCTGGATAATGTGGTGCTGGCGACGGGTGGTGGTGTCGTGTTGGCAGAAACCAACCGGCAATTATTAGCGGATCGTGGCACCGTTGTGTATCTGGCTGCCAGAGCAGAACAGTTATATCGTCGTATGGCGCGTGATAAGAGCCGGCCATTATTACAAACGGGTGATAAACGTCAACAAATCAAACAACTGCTGGCACAGCGTGATCCGCTTTACCGGGAAATTGCCGATATTATTGTTGCCACTGGCGAGCAGTCAGTGCAGCGGACAGTAAGTGAGGTAATCCGGCAATTGGAACAAATGGAAAAAGATAATACAACATGATGAAAACCCTGCACGTTGCGCTTGGCGAACGCAGTTATCCGATTTATATTGGTGAACAGCTGCTGTCAGAGCCGGATCTGTTTGCGGCTCATATCAAAGGTAAAGAAGTGCTGATTGTCACCAATGAAACGGTGGCACCGTTATATTTGGATGATGTTAAAGCTGCTTTATCAGCCTATCGATCAGCCACGGTGATTTTGCCTGATGGTGAGCAATATAAAACGCTGGAAATCATGCTTCGGATTTTTGATGGTCTGTTGCAGGCCAGAATGTCACGGCAGGCGACGATTATTGCTTTGGGTGGCGGTGTCATTGGTGATATGGCCGGGTTTGCTGCCGCCTGTTATCAGCGCGGTGTGCCGTTTATTCAGGTACCAACGACTTTATTATCACAAGTTGACTCGTCAGTCGGCGGTAAAACAGCGGTTAATCATCCGCTGGGGAAAAATATGATTGGTGCTTTTTATCAACCGCAATGCGTATTTGCCGATATCAGCACATTAAAAACGCTGGATGATCGTCAATTTGCAGCAGGCCTTGCCGAAGTCATTAAATACGGTTTGATCAATGACGCTGAGTTTTTTGACTGGCTGGAAGCCAATATGGTCGGCTTAGTTGCCAGAAACCCTGAATTATTGGCCCAAGCAATCGCTCTGTCCTGCCAGGATAAAGCTGATATTGTGGCTGCCGATGAACGGGAGCAGGGTGTCCGGGCTTTATTAAATTTGGGCCATACTTTTGGGCACGCCATTGAAACCGGCTGCGGTTATGGTGTGGTGTTGCATGGCGAAGCCATTGCCATCGGTATGGCAATGGCGGCCGATTTGTCTCAGCGCCTCGGCTGGCTGGATGCGACCACTGTAGCGCGTATCAAAGCCGTATTAATTTCGGCTGGTTTACCAGTGGTTGTTCCGTCTGACATGACTGCCGGGCGTTTTATGGATTTAATGGCCGTTGATAAAAAAGTCCAGGATGGTGCCATTCGCCTGATTTTGCTAAAAGCCATCGGTCAGGCAGTTATTAGCCATGATTATTTGCCTGCGCAACTAGCAGCAACCCTGGACGCTTTCTGCTAAGGCAGCAATACCGATGACGGAAATGCACGCCACTGCGGAACCCACATACCTCGACCGTCTCGCGTTGCACAGTAATCCATTTAGCCGGCAGAATCTGCCTGGTGCTTTTTTTGCCGGTCGGCAAACCAGCCAGCGGTTGAATCTCATTTTGCATTTATTGCGAAGCAGCAGCCAAATCAGTGTGTTAAACGCGCCGGATGGTTACGGTAAGTCGATGTTATTGTCGGCTTTACAACAACGCGGCGGTGAGGATTTGCGCTTTTGTCTGGTGTCTGTCAGTAATCACAGCAATTTACCGCAAATTACGCAGCAATGTTTGCAGGCATTTGGCGCCACAGGTGATAGTCAATTAGGTGGTGACCAACAGCAACTGTTGCGTCAGCGTTTGCAACAATTACTGCAGATTCAACTGACGCCGGTATTGCTGATCGATGACGCAGAGGAACTCGATAGTAGCGTCCAGCAGCAATTAGCCGCCTGGTTACACTGGCAACATGACGGGCAATATTTATTACGTGCGGTGGTGTCCAGCAATAAAGCTTCTGCATTACAAAACCTGCGCAATGAACGCTTTCAGGATCTGGATGTGTTGCCGCTGGCTGAGGATGAAATTAACGGTTATTTACAGCAGCGGTTACAAGCCGCCGGCTGGCAGGATGATTTGCCGTTTACCGACAAACAATTGCAGCGCATTGCCCGGCGCAGTAAAGGTATTCCGTCGGAAATCAATCATCAGGCGCACCAGAGTTTGCTGGGCGTGAACAGAAGCTGGCACCTGCCTACTCTGCCTACCTTGCGTTTGCCACTCGGGCTTCGCTGGCTGCCCGTGTTGCCGGTGATGGTGGCATTGGCTTTAATCCTGATATTTCAGCAAAATATAAATGACTGGCTGAATCAGAATCGGGATAAGCCTGATGAAACGATTACTGAACTGTCTGAAGAATCCGAATTGCCTATGGTGGTTGTCGAAGACAACATTGTCACCAGCAATGCGCAGGCCGAAAAACAAAACCTGATTGAACTACTGGATGCATTAGAAGAAGAACAAACCGCAGAGACAAATGTAACAACAGAACAGGCCACTGCTGACGTTACACCATCAACCCTATCTGCCTCCGAACAGGTGTCACAAAGCGGTCAGGCAGCACCAGAAATAGCCGAACCAAATAACGGGCAGCTGGCATCAATGATTCCACCATTTACGCCGCTCAATGAGATGCCGGAAAAAAAGGCAACGATTGCGCCAATCACGCAAGCTGCCTCATCGACGGCAACTGAAGCAAACTCAACCACCAGTGATAATTCGGAGAACAGTGCCACTGCAGTCCAGGGCGCGGAATGGATCATGCAACAAAAACAATCCGCTTATACCTATCAGTTGATGGGCACCTGGGAGCGAGCTGTAGTTGATGAATTTATTGAAAAATATTCACTGACCGGCGATATCGCGGTATTTGCCAGCATGCGCGACAATAAAATTTGGTATGCATTAATTTACGGTGTGTATGACTCTAAAAATGCGGCGGTGGCGGCTAACCGCCAATGGCCTGCGCCACTAAACGGTGTTTCAACCTGGTTACGTCGCTTTGACGATGTGCAAACACAAATTAAAGAAAAGGCGCCAGACGCGTAAATATTGTATCCGCCTGACAGGCCTTGTCAGCAAAAACCAGTCGGTAATAATACTGTTGTTTTAAGCGCGTTTTAGAGACCACGCCGGTGTCAATTAAAGGCTGTAAATCAGCCAGATGTTGAAAACACACAATACCACTCTCCGACAGCATTAAATCAGTCACTTTACCGGTCAGAAAATCAGCCATTTTCTGGGCTTCGGCCAGTTTGGCGGTCAAATCTGTTTGCAGCATTTTCAGGCCATGGTGCTGTAAAGTTAGCCACAACGGTAGAAAACTTTCGCCACCACGTGAGCCGATAATGCGACTGTCCGGCGGTTGCCGCAGATAATCTGCGTCAGCCGCAATGGTTGGCAATGGCTGACGATAAAACAATAAACCACATGGCCGCGGTTGGCCCAGCGATTTATGGGGGTCAAAACACAGCGAGTCGGCCTGGCTAGCCGCCGTGAGCAAGGTGGTATCGTTCAACAAAGCCAAAAAGCCGCCCCAGGCGGCATCAATATGTAACCAGCTTTGGTATTGCCCAGCCAGTTTTACCGCAGCTAACAATGGATCAATATGACCACTGCCAGTGGTACCGGCGGTGACGATGATTGCCAATGGCGGCTGTGCTTCGCAAGCATCTTTTAATGCCGTGATATCCAGCTGATGTTGTGCATTTGTAGGCAACAGCACCAGCTGTAAATTCAGTAAAGCGCAGGCTTTTTTAAGCGAATAATGACAGTTTTCACTGGCGTAAACATGTGTGCGTACAGTGGAGCGTTGTTTGGCCAGCCATAACGCTTCCAGATTGCCGACACTGCCACCGGGGGTAAAATGGCCTAATGAAAAATTAAACCGCGCTGCCATGTCAGCCAGAAGGGTCGCTTCAATTTTTTGTAACTGTGGATATAACTCCGCTGATAACAAATTGCCCTGGTGTAATGTGGCAAGTAACTGTCCGGCAATTGCTGCCGGATATAACTGACCACCCATATGGGCCGCTTGGTCAGATGATTGCCGCTGGCTGGCTTCGACTAATAAATCGTTGCATAGCGATAGCGACGTTCGGTCAAACGTCAGATCGAACGTCGCTAATATCTGCTCAAAACCAGGCAGCGCTGACGTCATGTCAAGCATATTTGACTGGTTAGCCCATCAGCGATTTCAACCTGCGGGATAATACTGCAGGGCAAGGGCTGTTGTTGATATTGCTTGGCGAAATGCGCGTCGAGAATGCCGTGTTCAGACAAGTCACTTATTTGAGCACTGCTAACGGCACAACTTTTGATCAGGATGAGCTGTGAGGCATTAAGCTGTTGTGCCAGCCATAACGATAGACTATCGGCGGTGACCTGCCAGTTTTGTGGTAAATCGGCTGCCATCAATTGGCTATCATCAGGTAGCCAGATCGACAGGCCGTTGGCCGGTAGTAGCTGGTCTGACCGACTAAAAATGTGCGCATCGGGCAATAAATCAATGAGCAGTAAAGCAAACTGGCGCATGGCATTGATAGCCATTTGATGGGCCGTTTTATCTGAAACCCTATGGTCCTGTTGTGCCTGGCGCACCAAATCAGCAAAAGGTCCACCACCGGCTACCAGCACCACGGCTTGGTTTTCAGCAAAAGCCAGGATGTTTTGTAAACAATCTGAGAGTTGCCGGCTGTGATAGAGACTGCCGCCCAGTTTGATAACGGTCAGCATTGACGCAGTCGTTCAATTAAATCCAGCATGGCGGCGGCTTTATCAAGCACTTCCTGATGCTCGGCAGCGCACTCAGAATCAGCGACAATACCGCCGCCAGCCCAGAAACGCAGCCGGTTTTGATTAAAGACCAGTGTACGAATCGTAATATTGCTATCCATATTGCCATCAAAACCAATATAGGCAATGCTGCCGCAATATACGCCGCGGCGGTGCGGTTCCAGTTCTTCGATAATTTGCATGGCACGTAATTTAGGCGCGCCGGTAATGGAGCCACCGGGAAAGCAGGCCCGCAGCAAAGATACCGCGCTTTGATCGCTCGCCAACTGACCGGTAATGGTACTGACCAAATGGTGCACGGTGGCAAAAGATTCCAGTGCAAAAGCTTTCGGTACCCGGATACTGCCGGGCACGCAGACTTTGCCAAGATCATTGCGCAGTAAATCCACAATCATCAGATTTTCAGCGCGATCTTTCAGACTGTTTTGCAGCTCAACGGCATTTTGAGCGTCTTGCGCGGGATTCACTAAATCCCGCGGCCGGGTGCCTTTAATCGGTTTGGTCTCGATGCGCCGCTCCTGGACAGATAGCAAACGCTCCGGTGAAGAACTGAGAATACTGGCCTTCGGGGTGTCCAAAAACGCTGAAAAAGGCGCGGCATTATGCTGACGTAATTGCCGATACGCTATCCAGGGATCCCCTTCAGCAGTGATCTCAAAGCGTTTGGCAAGGTTGACCTGATAACAATCACCTTCACGAATATAGTGCTGAATGCGCTGGAAAGCGTTGGCATATGCGGCATCATCAAGATTACATTGCAATTCGCCCTGCACTTTAAAGTGTGTGTCCAGCCGTTTGTCTTGCTGAAACCGGTGAATCAGTTCCGGCCAGATTGTTTGGGTATGCGGGTCCATAACATGGCTGACTAACTGACAACGCTTTAGCTGATGGTCAATCAACAGTGCCCAGTCGTAGATACCTACAGCCATTTCCGGCAACTGTTCAGCATCTTTCGCCAATGTCGGCAGGGTTTCAATGCGACGGCCTAAATCATAGGCAAAATAACCAATAGCACCACCGGTGAAGGGTAAATCACTGGTGACCGTCTTGAACCGGGCCAATTGCTCAGCCAACAATGCAAAAGGATCATCATTGCTGTTTTGCAGCGCCGCATTACGAAAGTGGATTTGTGTTTGCTGGTCCCGGGTTTGCAAGCTGATAAACGGATCGGCACTGATAATATCAAAGCGACCGTTATGTTCCGTCAGACCGGCACTATCGAGCATTACTGGCCATGGCAAATCACGGATTTGCTCAAAATACACAGCACTGTCGGGCAGATAGGGTAAATCGGTGCTGCGCAGGCTTGAATGAGTCATAAGGGTATTTTACGCGAACTGATGCCAGCCAAGAAGCGCCAATGCGCTGGCCGGTGCGGCAATGGCAGCTTTTTCACCAACTTGTAAATCAGCCATGTCCAGATAAGGGCGCGCTAATATTGTCGCGATATCGGCGGCCATAAAACGGCCAATTCCGGCGCCGATCACCGGTGCCTGTGCTGTTAGCGATAATTTATCATTAATTACCTGCTGGCAGCTTTCATGAATTTGCTGGATTTGTTGTTGACCATACCATTGCGCCAGCTGATGCCAGTTATTGTCAGGATAATTGTCGGCATCGCTGCCCACCATGCGTGCCAATCTTTGCCGACAGTTAGCGGCTTGCCAGCTTTGCCCATCAGCGCTGCGATCGCTGATATTTTCAGGCAATTTATCAAGCAACCGCCAGATATCGGCAGTAGTGGCAAAGACTTCATTGGCGACTTTCTGTAATTGTCCGGCAAACGGAATTTGCTGTGCCAGTGCCATCAATGGTGTTCGAATCACGCCGCTGTAGACCAGCTCACCGCTCTGTAGCCGGCCTTGATCAGTAAACGCCTGTAATTGCGGTTGGCCATCATTGATAGCGATAATA
>Ga0307933_1001669_pt1 | contig 16661 bp, 18 predicted proteins | sample OrgLakmetageno88_FD_201811 | JGI IMG/M metagenome (GOLD analysis project Ga0307933, IMG submission 201811) | Saline water microbial communities from Organic Lake, Antarctica - #88 | ecosystem: Environmental > Aquatic > Non-marine Saline and Alkaline > Saline | place: Antarctica: Organic Lake...
CTATTTGCGCACCGACAGTGCCGATCGCCCCAAGCGTTCCGAGCCCGATCTGAGCGTTGGCCGCAGTGACAATGCGGCTTTTGACCGGGATGCCATCGGCCCGTTCAGGCGCAATCCCTCGCGGCTCAGCGCGCTCAAGGGCATCGGTCAGCGCCACATCGATGATCGGCACCAGCGGCAGACTGTTATCATCCCGAAACGCCAGGATTGCGGCGCGCGTGCGCGGCCCCGTGATGCCATCGGCTTTGCCCACTTCGTGATAGCCCAGCCCGCGCAGGCGCGTTTGCACATCGCGAACGGACAGGGTGACAGCCGGGGCCACGTTCCCCGCCCGACGCACCCCAAGCAGCTTGGAGACCGGATAGCGTTTGATATTCACCGCATCGGACTGGTTGCCACCGAGCCCCCAGACCCAGGCGCCCTCGATGCGGTCGATGAAGAAGACATGCCCCTGCCAGCTGGAACTGCCGCGCGGGATCACGCCAATGTCGCCCGGCTGCGCATCGTGCACCGCTACCGGGACGCCCCAATTCAGATAAGATCGCGCTGTCAGCTTGCGGGTGGAGCGCAGGCCCGCTTTCTCAAGGCAGTGGCCGACAAAAGCGGCGCACCAGGCCACAGAGTCATGCTCGACCCAGTCATGGCCGACCGAGGCATACATTTCCATGACGACCGGGTTATTCTCGGGTCCCGGGGCCTCGACGGTCCCGATATAGGTCTTGGCGATATCAAAAGGGGTCATAGCGATCTCCATGCGCAAAGCCGCACGCAAGCGCGCGCGGTATGCAAAGTTCAGGTTTCAGGGGGATGTGGTAGGCGCCGTGTGCTCAGCGCCGCGTCAGGCCAGCATGAACCAGGAGGCCAGCAGGCCGATGATCGACGACACGGTTCCGGCGATTGCGAAGCCCGCCAACACGGTCTTGCGCATGGCTTCGGTAGCCTCTTGATGGGCTTGGTGCCGGGCCTCCTGCGCGATATTGGAGACCTCGTTCTGGTGCACCTGCTTTGGCAGGCCGCTCAGGGCAGCGCCGCCGGTTTCCAGACGTACCAGCCGCGTGATGAAGTCCTGCACCAGCGCCGAAGTCTCCTTTCGGTGCTCTTTGGCGTCGGTCAGCGCGGCCTCGATATGACGCAAGGTGCTGCGTATCGCTGCGATTTCGGATCGCAAATCGTTGTCTGTCATGGGCTTCCGCCTTCTTGTCATATGTCTGTTTCGCCAGGTCGGCGCGGCACTAGCGATCGTCAGAACCCGCGCCCTGCTGTGGCTGTTTGAGCTCCAGCGTCGTCACAAACCCGCCCGCGCGCGTCAGCGTGTGCGTCACTGCCTCAATCCGGTACGCGCCATCGACGCCGGGCCGCGTGCCCGCGATGATGCAAAGCCCGTCGGGGATTGCAGCCGTGTTGCCCTCGATGGTCACGGTGCCTTCGCCCGCGTCCCGCGCGGCGGTGGCGGCATCGCTGTCGGTCTGCTGGGTGGTCTCAATCGCATCCGGTTTGGCAAAGCGAAACGCATGCAGCGCGCGCACATCGAGACCGGTGGCGCGCTCTGCCAAGTCCCACCGTGCGGCGATCATGTCGTACCACCGCGCGCGGACTGTGCTGAACTGCGGCCGCCCCAGCTGCGGGGCGACATCCCAGCTCTGCAGGTTGTCGCCCCACCGGGCCAGCACGAAGGCTTGATAGGTGCCGTTGCGCTTGGACAGGATTGCGGTGTTGCCGACGATCCGGAAGTTGCCGCCCACCTCACGCGCGAGCCGCTCGCCCATGGCGATGAAGCTTTCGTCGCGCATCTCGAAATAAGTCCGCCGCAACCCGCGCAGATCTGGGTCGACCTCGACAGTTGCAATGCCCGCATGACCTGCAGCCTCGCGCAGGATCGTCTCGATGGTCTGGTTATCCCAGTGGCGCTGCTGACCTTCCTTGGCGGGACCGGTCGTATCCATGCCTTTGGCCACGATCATCAACCGACGCCCCATACCCCGGTTGCCCGAGGATTTCACCTCATCGACGGTGCCGCGAAACACCACCCGCAGACCCGCACTTTCCCACCCAAGCGCTATTACCACATCGGCGCCCTTTTGCGGCAGGATGATCCGGGCTTCCGTGTCGTCGATTTCCAGATCGGCGCTGTCGGTATGGGTGCCCACCTTGTCCGACACCCGCAGGCCGATCAGCACCGGCATAAGCACCGTGGTGATATTGCTGCCCGCCACCGTCACATTGAATACAGCGCGTTTTGACATGGGGCGTGTCTCCTTACCAAAGCCGGATTGGGTCAAGCACCTGCTGCGCACGCGGGATCGGGATCGGCATCTCAAAGCGCGTCCCGACCGGCAGGGTCTGGCCAAGATCGGCCAGCCCGGGATTCATGTCGTAAATCTGCTCCACCAGACTGGGCATGGGCCGGTGGAAACGTCGCCAGACGATCAGGGCGACGGTCAGCCCGTCGCCCTCGATGGTCACGGTTTCGGTGACTGGTTTGGTCACGGAGGTCCTCATGGCACTCACCGCGTGGCCCAGAGGAAGATATCCGCCAGCAGTGAGAAGAAACTGCCCGAGGATGGGCTGCCGCAGCGTTTGACGCTGATATCCACGTCAATGACCTTTCCGACGCCTTTCGGATCGAGAAAGGTAGAGCGTTCTTGCACATCGAGAATAACCACCCAGCCCATCACCGCGCCGTCGCCGCGCATCAGGTATTGTGGCCGCCCCGACGCCCGCGCCTGATAGAGCGTCTGCAACTGACCCAGCCCACCGAACTTTTCCGGATAAAGTTTGGCCTTGATGGTCCAGCTTTCCGGGCCTTCGCCCACGAACTCCAGCGGTGGGCGGGTCCCGAGGACGGGCTTTTCGGCAAAGCCCGCCTCATGGCCGTGGCCATAAGTGTTCGTATTGAAGGGGATCACCTCGAACTGCACCGGCCCCAACATCATCAGCATCATGCAAACCTCATGCCTGTATCTGCAAAGACGCCTCGGAAAGCCTCGCGCAGTTCGCTGCGCATCTGCTCACCGATGTCGCGGGAGAGTTGCGCAGGATCGACGCGCTCCGTCGTGTGGATTGTTGGGGTGACGTTGATTGAGACCTCAAAGTGAGCACTGACCAGTTTGGGCTTGCTCTCTTCCATGGATACGCCCGGCTCTGCGCTGGCATCATGCTGAGGCGCATCCAACCTGTCCTCCTGATCAGTGACTTTTTCGGCATTCGCCTGCAAAGCAGGCAAATGCGGCTTTTGCTGAATGACCTCTGATGCAGGAGGTGCCAGTGCCTCTTGGATGTGCAGTTCGGGCGCCGGGACCGCGACGTCTTCGGGGGAGCTGACGAGTGGGGACGGCATTTGCACAGTCGGTGCGCCAGTGAGTTCTGGTGCTGGCACAACGACATCGTCTGGTGACCCAACCTCTGGCGTCGGTGCGGTGACCTGCGTTGCCGAGCCCAATTCCGGCGGTGGAAGATCGATCCGGGCCGGAGGTGTCAGCCTCGGCTCAGGAATTATGACGTCCCTCGGTGGAGCAACCTGCGCAGTCGGAACAACAATGTCGGCCGGTGCTCGAACGTCTGGCGTCGGCATGGTGATTTGTGGTGCTGGGCCCAATTCCGGCGTTGGGATGTCCACTGGATCAGCAGATGCCTCTTGCGGTGATGGTATCTCGATGGGCTCGCTGGCCTCAACCCTTGCGGCAGGCACGCTGATATCCACCATTGACGCGCTATTTAGCGGCGGCACGTTAACTGCCTCAGGTTCCGCCTCGCGCGGCTGTGAACTGATCAAGTCTGGCCCGGCACCGTTTACGACTTGCAAGATGCCAGGCAAGCGCTGCAGGGCGGCCATCACGGTGGCAATTTCCCCGAACGTGTTTACGAACCCCGACCGGGACGGCGTGACCAGCTCTGGCCCCTCCTCACCCACCAGATAGGTGCCGTCCCGGCTGACCGGGCCACCACCTGCACGGGCACCGTCAATTTGCGGCACTGACGGCACAGATGCCACCACACCACCTTCAGCGGCAGCCATTTCAGCGCGGAGCGCGCGTACGCGGTCGAGTGCTCGGTCGATGGAGGCAGTGTCGATCTCGGGCGTGGTCTCCGTTTCCCCGAGAATGCGTAGTGCCTCTGTCACCTCATCCGCGCGCAGGCGACCCGCATCGAGATCTGCTTCGACCCCAACCAGCTCTTCCTGCAACCGTCCAAGGTTGGCCAGCAAGGGAGCTGCCAGGCTGTCTCCCATCGGCCCGTTCTGATCAATCTGGTCGATCTGTACCTGAACCCCGGCCATTTCACCGCGCAGGTGTGCGGCGTAGTCTGACAGGTCCTGCAGATATTGCGGCGTTGGCAGATCCCCGGCCGCGCGCGCCGCCGCCAGCGTCTCTGCAGCCCCTCTTTGATCGGTCGGCAACAAATCAAATTCAGCCTGCCGCGGCAGTGCCGGGATCTCTGGCGGTGTGACCTCCTCATCGCCCATCATCCAGCGCAGCCAGCGCGGCGGCTCGCCAAAGTTGATCAGGCTGGACAGATCAATGCTGCCAATTGCGTCGATGATACGCCCCGGAATGCCCGCAACCCAGTCGATGAATTCCCCAAACCGCTCACGGGCCCCGTCCCAGATGGACTGGATCAGACCGCGACCCGCCGCGACCAATGCGCTGGCCGCCTCGCCTATCCGGGCAGGCAAGCCAGCAAACCAGCCGATGATGTTTTCGGTGACTTCCCGCGCCCGTTCGGTGATCCGGGCGACGTCTTCCTCAGACAAGGTTTCGCGGGTGAACAGACCCGAGAGCAACTCGCCAAGACCCGACAGCTTGTCCCGTACCCAATCCCAGGCTGCACCGAACCCATCGACCAGCGGCGTCAGGAAGGAGAGCTTTTCGCCAACCCAATCGAGACCCGGCTGCAGCGCTGCGCCGATCGCCTGTCCCACGCCGGTGAAGATCGCGCTGATCCGGTCCCAGTAGCGGTAAATTGTCAAACCGGCGGCCGCCACAGCAGCGGCGACCAGCGCAAAGGTCCCCCAGACAGGTGCCGAGATCGTGGCCACGGCTCCGCCGATGGCCGCAATACCCGATGACAAGGCCGCGACGCCCGGGACCGCCAGCGCGATCCCGGTGAGCCCGGCACGCAAACGACCAAGCGTCCCGAGGGGCTGGCCAGACATGGCCGCCAGCGCAGATTGCAATCCGATCATCGAACTTGCCGCCGTGCGCGCCCCGATGGCCGCCCGGCCGATGCTGTTGTAGCCCGCCGCAATCAGTGACAAGACACCCCCGCGTCCCAGAAGCCCGGCAAAGCGCAGCGCCGCCATGGCGCCTTTGAAGGCGATCACCGCTGCAGTCGCCCCCACCACGCGCAGCGTCACCTCCGGATAGGCATTCGCCAGGTCGGCGAGACGGGTGATCAACGGCGTGACGGCTTCGGCGAGCTGCGTGATCGCGGGCATCAGCGCATTGCCGATATTGATCTGCAGCTCGGTCAGAACGTTCTGGAACCGCTGCATATTGGCTTGGAACGTGTTGTTGCGGGCTGCAAACTCCGCAAAGGCGGACCCCGCATAGGTCGCGCGATCCCCCACCATGCCAAGGGTGTCCTCGACCAGCCCGAGATTGGTCAGCAGCGGCCCAAGCGCACGGGCCTCATTGCCAAAGAGCTGCGACGAGATCGCCGCGCGCTGCTCGGCTGGCAACTGGCCAATCCGGCGCAGCACGTCGATCGTGGTTTCAACCGCGTTCTCCTGCATGGACCGCGCGGTATCTTCCGCGTCCAGTCCAAGCGCCTGTAGAGCCCGGCGTTGTCCGGCGGTGGCTGCCTCGCCCTTTGTAAGGGCGGCCCCCATGTTTCGGAATGACGTCGCAGCAACCTCGCTGGTCGAGCCTGCTGCCAGCATCGCGGAGGCGAAGGCGGATGTTTGCTCCGCGGTAAAGCCAAACATGGTCGCCTGCGCGCCCACACGCTGGACCACGTTCAGAATGTCCGCCGCACTCGAGGCCTGGTTGTTGGACAGATGGTTCATCGCATCGGCCAGCGACACCGTCTCGTCGATGGTCAGGTTGAGGGCGGTCATCAGGTTGGCCATCGAGCCACCCGCCTGCTCGGCGCTGATATCAAACGCCACCCCAATCCGGGCGGCCGCATCCGTGAAGCGGATCAGGTCCTCACCAGCAATTCCGGCCTGTCCCGCTGCTGCGGCAATGTCTGCAAGGCCTGTCACCGCGATGGGAATGTCGCGCGACAGCGCAAAGAGGTCCTGCTGGAACTGCGCGAAAGCGTCTGGTGTCGGAAAGTCCACCACCTTGGCCACATCGGCCATGGCGCTTTCAAAATCCGACGCGGCCTGGATCGGCGCGCCGATCGCGCTGCGCAGCGCGTAAAAGCTGGCCACCGCATCCACCAGCCCGCCGCGTGCGTCAGCCAAGGCGCGGTTGTTGCGGGTGATGGCCGCGTTCAAGCGATCCCCGAAGGTTATGGGCTGGCCATTGGTCTCACGGACCGTGTTCGAGATGCCCGCCAGCGCATTCGCCGCCCGGCGCGCCGGGCTGGTTACTCGGTCCAGCAGTTCGATGACCAGTTGGGATGTGAGCTGTGTCATCTGGTCACCTCATCCTCTTGGCAACGGCCATACGTCGGGCCTCCGCGTGCCACAGCACCACCTCGGCCCACTCCATCTCTTCAAAAGCCGTGAGCGGCGTGTTCAGCCAGTGGGCAGTTTCGGCAACGACCGATCGCCAGGAGGCGAAGCCGTGCCCTTGGGGAAAAAATCCGCAATCACCTCCGACAGCGCGGTGAAGTCATCAGTGTCCAGATCCTCGATCATCTCGATCGGGTATCCCGTCAGTGCCGAAGCCATGACAATGCCCTGATCCAGACGATCGGTGATGCCGTCCAGTGCCGCATTCATCCGCTTGAGGTCCTTGACCTTGGGCTTGGCAATGCGGATCTCGGTGATTTCCCGGCCCTCAAAGGTCACCGGCACGGACAGGGAAACGGTTTTTTGTTTTACTGCGTCAGACATGGATCACCTCAGAAACCATTGGGGATGCGCAGGATGCCGCGCTCATCTGCGTTTTCCGACACGCCGTTGACACGCCAGTCGGTTGTGAAAAAGTCCCAGTAGTAGACTTCCTTGCCCTCGAAATAGAGCTCATAGTGCATGATTTCGCCAATCGCGTAATCGAAACTCTGCAGATCGCCGCGCTTGAACGACTCTGCATTGGCCGTGCCAAGACGACCCTCAAAAACCGCCTTGGCCTCAATGGCCACGCCGTTGCGCTTGTCTCGCACCGAGCCGTAGGCGGTGAACTTCTTGCGCGCCCGGGCACCTAGACCAAACTGCGCCAGAACCTGTGGGTCCCAGCCCGCTAGCTTGAAGTTGGCCTCAAGCTTTTCGATGCCAAGCGCAACTTCGACCTGAACGCGCGACCCACCGGGATGATGGTCCTGAAACATCTCCTGCAGGTTCGGCAATTGCAGTTCGGTCAGCGTCAGGTGCTTGGAGGCCGACGGGTCCTCGTCGCCGCAAAAAAGGTTTGCGGCCTCCATGACGTAAATGTTGCTCATCAGAGCGTCTCCTTTTGTTCAGTAATTAGCCGGTGATCGTGCCGACCTGCGCCAGCAGATCATCAAGCAGCGCATCAAGCGCCGGGCGGTACCGCGCGGACTGAATGCCGAGATAGCGCAGCACCGGTGCTTCCTCGGCAGCAAAGCTGACCGTGAAGCGGCCCTGACGCAGTTCCTCAGGCGTGTTCTGATCGCGCGTGAACTTCATCTCGAAGCCAAGGATATCGCCATCGGCCTTGAGATTGCGCAGGCCGGTTTCCATCGTGTTCAGGATCGCCTGGATGGTCTGGCCCGTGATGTTGAACCGCCCGAGATAGAACCGCAGGGTCCGAAGCAGCATCAGGTGGATGAAGTCGCGCCCCCGGGTGACGTTATAAAACCGCCAGAGGTCGTCCTCGCCCGCGTTGTCAGTGCCCACGAAGATGAAACCACCCTGACCGATGGCGCTCTCCACGCCCATTTCACCGCGCAGGAGCACGCCGACATTGGCCGACAGCAAGCGCTGGCCTTCGGTCGCGCCATCGGTGAGCGAGAAGTTGATGGGACGTGAGGGACCAACAATGCCCTGCACCGGCTGGTTGGCCCAGCTGTGGAACGGTCGGCCCTGCTTTTCGTGGTCGCGGCGCACGCCGATGCCAATGATGGCCGGCGAAAGCGGCTGCACGACAGAAACGCCACCGGCAAACACTTTCACTGCAGGGTCGACCGGGATCAGGCGCTGCGAGGCAATCGTCTCTCGCCAATCGATGGCGTCCTGCTCAGTGGTGGCGGGGCCATCGACAACCGCATGCGCCAGAAGTTTTTCGCAGATCGCGGGCAGCGCTGCACAGACCGGGTTGGCCTCACCGACACCGCGTTGACTGGTATAGCCCGGAGCGCAAATCAGGCGTGGGATGATACCAAGCTCTGGACCCGCGGCGATGAACGCCTGCAGGCCGGTCGCGACGCCGTCGCCGACGATATTGGCGATGGTCGCGTCAGCATCGGCACCGTCTTCAACGCGCACAACCACGACCTTGGCTGCCACCTGGAACTCACCAAGCTGCGCGTTGATCAGTGTGACCGCGTCGCGCAGCGTGCCAGTTGCCCCGAGCGCTGTCAGCTTGGTGGCATCGTCAGAATAGAGGAACACTGGCGTATCGGCCGGGAACACCGATGCATCCGCATCGGGCGCCGTGCCGATCAGGCCCACAACGGACATATCGCTCCAGACGGGCGGGCGCGGCTCAGTATCGATCCGCGTGATCGAAATCCCGAAGGTCGGGTCAGACATGAGAAGGTCTCCTTGAATAGATGAACACCCACGCGACCGTCAGGCGCGCGTGAAGGTATATTGGATGCTTGGGATCGGCGGTTGGCCGAGGTTCAGAACGACAGCGTCGGTGTCGTGATATCGAGGTCGGTCTTTGTGTCGGACTGGATCTGCACCTCGAGGATCAGCGCCGGGCCTGCGGATGCGGAGGGTTCCCCGAAGACCCGGATTGCACGGATGAAACCACCGGCCCCGTCATCGACAATCTCACTCACCTGCACATCGCGCACATCGGTGATGCCCAGCTTGGTGCTGATCTCTGTCAAGGTGGATCGCATTTGCACCTCCTCCGTCAATACGTCCCGCCATCAACCAGATCGATCCGGTCTTGCAGCGCCGTCAGCGTTGATTGCAGGTTGGAGACCTGCGCAATCGTATGGCCATGAGTGCTGGCCGCTTTGCTGGCGAGCTGCGCCGTGAGGTTGGGAATATCCCCGATCCCGAGCGCCACTTCCCCCGCCTGGCCATTCACGGACGACACCGGGCCATTGGCCAGAACGCTTTCGGCAATATCCGCCGCCGCCGCCGCATCCTGTGCCGCCTGCTGGGCCAGGGCTAGCGCACTTGAAACTGCGGCGGCCGTTTCAATCACGGAAGCTGCAAGGCCCGCGCTTGCAGAAATCACCCAGTCGCCATGGACGGCCGCACCAATATCTCCGTTGACGGCCACCACTTCGCCCGCGAGCCCGCCATTGGCGCGGCTGTAGCCGTCGACCCGGAACACCGCCCAGTCGTTCAGGCTGTCGTCGACATCGCGCGTCAGCACGACATAGGGTGTCGGCGCAAAGAGCGCTCGTGCGGGTGTGTTATCGATCTCAAAGGTGGTCTGCAGACCCACCGACACAGTGAGCGGCGTTGAGGACGTGGCCACCAGAAACCCGTTCTCGGCCGCCGCTGTTGCCGTGGCGAGCGCAGGACCCAATACCTCATTTACCCGCGACAGCCCCAGGGTCACCAGATTGTCGGTGGCACCGCGGATGCGCGCAAGCTGGGCATCGAGATCGCCGAGGCTTTCGGCAATCAAGCGGTAGCGGCGATTGAAGAAGTCCCGATCAAGGTCCTGATTGTCCCGCACCCGCAGATCTTCAAACCTCAGCATGGCGTCACCCTTTCTTCAGCGGCTCGGATGTGGCGATCGCCTCGGGATGGTCTGCTTGCAGGCCGTCGAAGATGGCAGCTGTCACCGTATAGCGCGCGCCCGGCCGGAACCGGGCCCCGGCAAATTCAAGGGGACGGTTCACCGTCACCCGGTAGTGGGTTAGTTTGGATGCCATTTGGCTGTCTCCTCAATCGGATCAGGTCTGGGCGTATTCGATCAGCTCACTGACCAGAAACGGCACTGCCGCGCTCACCGTCGAGCCAATGATCTTGACCGCGTAGGTGCTGACCGAGGCTACGTTGAAGATCGAGGTCCGCCGTACCGTGCCATCGGCCAGCACCACATCCTCAACCACATCGGCCGACTCCACCCGGTCCAGCGCGGCACCGGTCATAAGCGTCACGGTGCAATCGTGGTTCACCTCTTCAAAATGCTGCAGGTCGGTGACCACCTTGACGCTTGTTGTGGCCGAGCCGAGCGTGCGCTCATCCGACACCCAGGTGAACGCAGTCTTTGGCCGCGTTGCGACCGTCTGTGAGCCCGCAAGCCCAAAGCCCGGCATCAGGTCCGTGGTGCCCGTGAGCGTCATGCGCAGCGGCAGGATGCCCGGCAGACCCGAGAGGTCCGGACCGCTGGTATCACCATCAAGCGCCACCCAGGCCCCGTTCACCTGCACCTCGATATCCGTGCGGCAGGCAGGCGGCGTCACGCCTTCGTGCAGCACATCAAGATCGAGAATGCCGCCTGCCAGCTGCAGCGCTGTCAGCTCGACCGAGAGCCGTGTGCGCTCGAACCGCGCAAAGTAGAGCCGCATTTTCATGTCATCGACGAGGTTGCCCGCGAAGAACGCGCCATCGGTCGAGACAAAGAACGTGCCCTGCACGACCCCGTTGTCGGTATTGGTCATGGCGACATAATGATCACCGGTGGTGACCAGCACGATCGCGTAGCGCCGTCCGGCCGTCAGGAAGGTTGGCGTGATCGGCAGTTTGCTCTCCACCAGCGACGGCAAGCCCACCTCCGTCGAGATCGCCCCCACCTGAATATCCGCCACTGGCAGCGTTGTGCGCGAGATCACGCGGGACAGGTCCGGCATGCCAAAGGCGGTCTCGGTCACCAGCAGTGTGACATCCCCCGCAGCGGCCTTGCGTGAGAAGTAAAGCCCAACCTGGCTCAGCCAGCCATCTTGCGAGTTCAGGAAGGTCTGCGCCACTTGTTGGCCGTTGATCGTGGCCGTGGTCGTGACCCGGTCCCAGTATTGCTCCTCATAGGTGTCGATCCAAAATCGCCGCACCCGGATCCAGTGCACATTGCCGTTGGGCACGCGCGCGCCATTGGGCATGCGGTCCGGCAGGCCGTTGGTGACCTCCCAGGTCTCTCCATCCCGGCGGAAGATATTGCCCGCCAGATCGTAGGTGCCTTGACGCCACCAGCGGCTGTTGGTGCAGACCACCATGGAATTGCCATAGCGCCGCCGCGTGCGCGCTCGGGTCAGCTGGCGAATATCCGTGGTCTCGAAGGTGTACTGCGCCAGCCGCGTCTCGGAGGCATAGCCCGTCAGATCAAGCCGGATGCCATGGGCGTATTTGGGCAGCACGAACCCGCTGGTATTGGCGATATAGACGTTGTTGGGGTTCAGCAGTGCCAGTTCCGAGGTCTCGGACCCCGCCCGTGGAAACCGGATGCCTTCCTCGACCACCGCGTCAAAATCGGGGTGATCGACATTTGAGCCATCAGCCGTCAGGAAATGGTTGGTGCCGTAGTAGATATAAGCGCCCGGCGCATAGACCTCGGTGCGCAGTTCATCGAGCTGCTCCGTCAATTCCACAATCTCGGCCTTGGTGGCATAGCCCGCCAGCCGGTCTGCCAGCGCCGACAGATCCGTACGCAGCGTATCGACCTGGCCGCTGATCTGGCCGCGCCAGCGCTCCAGCGCAATCGTGCGGTTTGCGACATTGCGCAGGTTTGGCAGCTGTGTCGCCTGCCACTGCTCGATCGCCACAACGCCGGTGGTGTCGAGCAGCACATAGGCGATGACCGTCACATTGGCATCCGTGGCGGGATAGCTGGGGTCCGGCCCTTCGGTACCCGCCACGGTTGAGATTTCCGCGCGGCGAAGGCTCTCCATCGCGACTGATTGCGGCTCAGTGGTGCCGGTCTGCGCGTCGATCAGAAAGTCGCGCGGCTGGATATCCGTCTCGACCTCCTGGCCGAAGCTGACAATCGCCACGCGCTTGCGGGTCACCAGCGGCAGCACGTTGAAGAGATCAACGATGATGTCCTCACCGCGCGCATAGACCGCTCCACCGGCGTAAAGCCTGCCTGCCGACAGTGTGATCTCGGTCGCGGCGGTCTTGGTGGCGGAAAAGCCGGAATAGGCCTTGCCGCTTTCAACCGCATCGCGGACGATGTGATCCATCGAGGTGCGGGCAAAGTCCTGCATGTTGTTGAGATCGGCGGATTGCAGTTCCTGCCGATCGCGGTAGATGACGGTGCGTTCCATGTCTCAAACCTCTGTCAAAGTGCCGAGCGTGATATCGCCCACTGTGCGGCGGTCGCCCGGTCGCGGCACGCGCCAGGTCTTGGTGTTGATCAGGACCTTGTCCCGCAGCGATTTGGCGACCATCACCGCCTCGCGCGCATCCGCGACCGGCTTGGTACTGGCGGCCACCACATAGCCATTGACGAAACGGCCCACCGTACGCGGATACCGACGCCCCGTGATGCGGGTCAGCACCTCGGCGTGGTATGGCGGCATCCCGAGCCGGGTGTAGCCCAGATGGGTGGACCGCTTGCGCTCGTCGAGCACGCGGGCCGGATCGTGGATGTGCCAGCGATCATAGAGATACTGCCAAGCGATGGTCTCGGGCAGGAACGTGCCTGCCACATGCTGGCACGGCACACCGGGGAAAATCGCTCCAAACCGGCGCGGATGTGTCTCAGCAACCTGCTGTGGGCGCACATCGATCAGCTCGCCTTTTGGCAGCACGGTTGTGTATTGCTCGCGGCCCAGCCGGTAGCTGTAGGTCGTGGCCCGCGGGAGGCGCACGATGCGTTGGCGCACACCGATATCATCGATCAGAAACGCGCGGGCTTTGGGCGCGACGTTCAGGTGGATGGCCGCCGTAGGTTTGGGGGCTAGGACCACCTCGTCATAGGCAATCGTGTTGAACTCCCCAACGCGTTCTGGCGTGACCGTGCGCAGCGTCAGGGTCGTTTCGCGGCCACGATCATGCAGCTTGGCGGTGCGCACATAGCGCGTGCCCTGCACTGAGACCGGATTGTTTGGCCCGGCAAAGGCCGTGCCCGGGCCGTCAGGCGCCGAAAGATACCGGGTGTTCCGACCGGAAACACCCCGGGCGATGAACGGATAGACCCGAAGCTGGGCAAAGCGGTCGAGATAGGCGGCGCGTTCCTCATCCCTGAGCGCCTGTGTCATGAACGTCTTGGCAGGCGGCACGATAAAGCGCCGCGCTTGCGCCCCCATCACGGCGAGCGCTTCCGCGATGGCGGTCTGTGTGCCCTTGATCGCGTGAAACGGCAGTGATCGCGCGGTGCGCGCGCGTTTTGTCTCCTCCGGCCAGTCCTTGTCCCACAGATCGACCGAGAGGCTCCAAGCGAGCCAAGGCAGGTGGCTGCTGGGGATCTGATGCGGTTGCACCAACGGACGCAACCCGATGGGAAGATCGGCAATGCGTGCGCCAGTGAGATCGGCCGCCTCTTCGAAGGCCGTCCGGTTGTCCGGCAGCAGGGTCTCACGGGTCATGGACGGGGATCCTATTCATCGCGCAGGGCCGCGACAGTGATGGTCATGGCGTCGAGGGCATAGACCTCGGTCGGGCCGAGCACGATGTCCGCAGCAGGCGTAACCAGATCCACCGAATGCACACCTTCAACATGCAACTTCGAAAAGATCGCAGAACGCCGCAGGTTCATCCCCAGCATCCGGTTCGTTGCCATCCATTCCGTCAGCGCGGTGAGCGCGCGTTGATGCACCACGTTGCCGTCAGGGCCCGGATAGAGGGTCAGCTTTGCCTCGACCGAGACCCGGTAAACCTGGGGGCCCAGGACTTCGACCATGTCCGTCAGCGGGCGCACGTCATTGTCGATGAGCGACAGGCGGACGGTTTCGCGTTCCGTAAGGCTGGGAACCGGATCAGGTCCCGCCCGCAGCATGGTGACACGCACCCGGCCGGGCGTCGTCATGATCGCCGTGGCATCGCGCGCCCAAGGCGCGGCGGTGAGCGCATGATAGACATACGCCCCTTCAGGCCCGGCCACGGAGAACGCCTCTGGGGCCAGCTGCACGCGACGGCGCAGGCGATCATCGTCTTCCACCACCAACACGCCGGTAGCATCCTCGACCTGCATCCGCTGCGTGGCGAACAATGCGGCCAGATGATCGAGGTTGCTGCCGTAAGACGAGGCCAGCAAAGCCGAACGGGCCGCATCATTGATCCGCGCACGCAGGAGCATCTCGCGATAGGCGAAGGCCTCGATCAGCTTGCGCGCGGGCTCGCTTTCGAGATCAATGACGCCGGTGATCGCCGGAAACCGCGCGACCAGATCATCGCGCATCTCGGTGACGATTGTCTCATAGTCCAGCGTCTCGATCACATCCGGCGGCGTCAGACCGGAAAGGTTGATGGCGGTGAAACGGCTCATGCTTGGGCCTCGCGTTCCTCGATCAGCACCCCGTCCGGGTTGGCATAGGCATTGATGCGGCGCGCGCCTTCAACCGTGAAGTCGCCATAGGTGGCCCGTGGCCGGTACTCGCCCTCGAGGAAGAGATGCAGCCGACCGTCGCGTGTCACCTCAACGATCTGAATGCGGGTCACGCGGTAGCGCGGCTCGAATTGCTCGATCGCAGAGGTCACCGCGGCAAACCACGGCGTCACCTCATTGGGCGTGATGGTGCGCCCCAGCAGGTTCGGAACAAACGATCCATACCATTCACGCATGATCCGGGCGCCAAACCGCGTGGTAAAGATGTCCTGCAGGCTCTGGGCCACGTGTGGCCAGCCCTCAATCACACCGCCCGTTACGGCGTTCAGGCCAACGGACGGGTTTATGCTGCGCGTGGCCACCGGTCAGCCCGCATCATCAGCAGTCGCATGATCCTCACCAAGATCAGGTTTGATGCGCGATGGTTTCTTGGACTTGCTTACCTTGGCCGCGGGCGTTTCTGCCAGCGCTTCATCGGTCTCTGGTTCGGCCTTCACCGGCGGCACATCGAGCCGTCGCAGCGTGCCAAGCCGAAGCTCATGCTCGGCCTGCTTGTCGGTCAGCGTCAGCACGGTGCCCACGCCAGTGTTGGTCTGGCCCGCAATGAAGCGGCCAGCTTTCTCGGTAATCGCGTATCGGTTCATTCCGATGTCCTTTCCTGCATATCGCGCCTTGCAGCGCAGTGGCGATTTCAAGGTTGGCGTTTCCAACCTTGAACTTCAGCAGCCTTATTCCCCGGCAAAAACGTCTGGTGACCCGGCAGCGACTGAGGATCCACAAGCCACCGGATCGCCAATCCGCCCTAGCTGGCGGCCATTGGCAAAGACCGTGGTGGATCCAGAGGCCAGCACGCTGGCATGGGTCTGTGGGATCGCTGGACAGGTATGCGCATCCCATCCATCGCTCTGGCGGTGGACCGCGATCCTGTTGGCAAAGACATCCGGACTGCCCCCCGTGCTCGGCCGGGGCGGCCAGCAACCATGCCCGGTGCAGGCGTCGCCGCGGCGGGTGACAGCTGGCATGAGGTGCCCCTTTTCGATCAGTTCAAATCAATCCGCGCACCGTTTATGGTGACGCCGTCTGCGTTCAGCACGATGCTGCTGCCATTGGTCGAAAGCGTGATCTCTGCCGCTGTCAACTTCAGCATCGACCCGCCCACATCGACATGCACCAGATTATCCGCGAGCGTCATCCGGGCATTGCCATAGGTGATGACATTCTCATCCCCCGCGGTTGAGGGGCTCGGATTGCCCGCGTGATGGGTCAGCGGCACCGCCACCGCCTGTTGGAAATCCCCCGTAGGCGACATCACCGTGAATTGCTGCCCAACCGTGGGCGGCGTGTGCACACGCAACGCACCCGAGAACTGGGCATAAGGCAGCCAGGGTGACAGGAACCGGCCCTGTCCGCCATGCGTGGGTCCAAAATCGAGCCGGATGCGCTGGCGTCCGGGGTCGACCTCCGCCACCGTGCCATGCCGCATGACGCCTGCGACACGGCGCTCCAGATCGGTCACGCGCGCAACGAGCTCGACGATTTCGCGGATCGCCATGGCTATGACCCTTGTGGCTCAAAGACGACTGTCTGGTCGAAATCCAGAAACGTGATGTCCGCGAGCGGTTGCGGGTCCGCGTCAAGATCCGCAACCGGCCCGATGCCGATCTGGTTTGCCACCTCCAGCGGCACGCCGAGTGTTTCCGCAGCCCGGCGCCAATCCGCGAGCTCACCCTCTATTTCTGCCCGCAGCAGGCTCGCGATGCCCGCCAGCGCCGCGTCGTCGTCCATCAGCGCGAGGAGCTGGCCCCACGCGCTGGTCGACGCCACAGCCCCGCCAGAAACCGGCGTTTCCACCAGATCGCAGCTCAAGACCAGCTGCCGCGCAGCAAAGCGCACGCCGTTTTCGGCCGATGCGCCGCGCCGGGAAAGGCTGCGAGTGATCCGGGGGACCAGCATCATCCAGACACGCGACCACGCGTT